>ENA-UPWU01001447-UPWU01001447.1-human-gut-metagenome-genome-assembly--contig:-NODE-1447-length-9730-cov-4.167409_pt1 | contig 9730 bp, 11 predicted proteins | sample MGYA00250058_ERZ773392 | MGnify/ENA primary metagenome ERZ773392 (study PRJEB29103, sample SAMN06112084) | human gut metagenome | biome: human gut; feature: ankylosing spondylitis patient; material... | reverse complement strand
GAGCAGCACATGCTTTATGAAGTGGTCGCTTACGAAGCCACTGACAAGGACGGCATGACCTCCCTGATGGAAAAGCTCCACAATGATCCGAGCATCGACGTGGTGCTGATGGATTCTCCTGGTAGCCTGAAAGCAGGCGGACTGGTTCCGATGTTCGTCAATTCGGACATCATTGTCGTTCCGTTCCATTACGATTTGGTGACAGTACCCTCCACCGCCAGCTTCCTCATGTTCATAGACCGTCTGCGCAAAGCCGTGGGAGAACGGATGAAAGCCCGGCTCTTCATTATCCCCAACCTCCATGACGGTAGGGTCGGCAAACGTTCCGAGCTTTTAGTATGGGAGAATACGAGGGAGACCTTTTCCAACTATGGTTATGTCACCGCCAAGATGCCCAAACGTGCGGACATGGAACGGTTCAGCACGATGGCCGCCCTTGATATGCAGGGCAGCATTGTCGCACCGATATTCAGTAAAATCTATGCCGCCATCTTCGATACAGACACGCCGATACGTAAGACCAAGCTGACAGGCATCCAACTGACGGAGAGCCTGAATCCGAAGCAGGAAGCATCTACAATGGAAAATAATGAGCACGAATAACAATCACCCATAATAACATCAAGCAATGAAGAAAGACATACCTGAAATAGACGAACTCATAGCAGGCATCAACGACCCGGATGTGACTTTGGGCACAATACCTCCGGCATTAGAAGAAGAATCCCCGTCAGTCATATCATCACACATCCTGTCTGGAGAATCCACTTCGGTTTTTGATGATGACAAATGCTGGCAAGAGTTTATATCCCTTTTGGAAGCGGATGAACTGACCACGGATAAGAACGACCGCCTTGTTTGTAAATTAGACCGTGACCTTGCGGATTCCCTTGACGATTGCGACATCCATAACCGTAGCCGTTCCGACCTGGTGAACGCCATCGTCCGGGCGTTCTTCACGACCTACCTTGGCAAACTTGCCAAATACCGCCGGGAGAAGAAATCATTGTTTGTAAACTTCAAGGAGGAATACGATGGGAAAGATTAAGTGGAACGACCGCATGATTGCCGTCCTTCGTGAACTTTACCCCGTAGAGACCAACGCCTACACCGCCGGAGTACTGGGCATGAGCGAGACGGCTGTCAAGAACAAGGCAAAGGAACTGGGCATCGTCAAAATCGCCAAGTCCCTGTGGATGGAACGTGCCGCCCATATCAGCAGCCATTTCCATACGGACTCCTTTTCGGAAATGGCAAGGGAACTGGGGATAAGCAAGATGAGTGTCTGCCGGATTGCCGAACATTTGGGACTCAAACGTTCCCAAACGGAACGCTATGACATCACTTCCCGCATCCGTAGCGACATGATACACCGTGAACGCCGCCGTGTCATCTTCGGGCTGGCTCCCATCACACGGATGAAGGTGGTTTCCAACCGGGCAAGGGTCAGGCTCCGCTCACTGTTGAAGCGCAAGGGCTATACAGTGGGTGATGAACGCAACACCCTCTACTATGCGGAAGGAATCAAACGAAGCGAGCGGCAAGAAAAGCGAGGAACAAAGTTGGGGCTTCAATTCCTTCCCATTAGCGTAATGACAGTATCAACCATCATATAAATACACCATGCAATACGGACAGATTGTATTTCTTCTTTTCATCGCGTTTCTGTTTTACTATGCCGTCCTGATAGTGCTTGACATACAGAAAGCAAAGATGGCACAGGCAGCCGAACAGGAGAACCATACCGAAGAAGAGATAGACATATCGGATGAAGCGCAGAGCTTCAAGCCTATAAAGGTAGGACGTGAAGAACCGTCGAAACAGCAGACGGGAAACAACCCCGAGACGGTTAATAATGATGACAAGGAAGAACCGGGCGAAAAACGATATCATCCCGGCTACCGTGAAGCCATCATGACCGACGGCATACTGGTGGATAATCTCATAGAGGAAATCAACCGGCTGGCGGAAACCGGCACAAGCGACCTCGGTACGGTGATATTCAACTGCGAGAACGCCCTGTAAGCGGAACTTACCCGACACTCCATATATAGGGCAAAGCCCTCCCGTTCCTTTAGTGACACCTGTTCCTTTAGCGATAGAATCAAGTAAACGAATAAAAACATTTCATCAAATGAGAAGTATCAAATCAATCATCAAGGGTGCGGCACACCGCATCAAAGAGTCATGTATGACGTTTGGACGAAGAGCTGCAATCGTCCTCGGCACATTCACGTTTGCCGTGTCAGAGGCAATGGCGGGCAGCAAGGGAGCGGCTGGCTTCCCCAAAGACACACAGGAAATCAGCTCGTATGAGACACCCGTTTCCAACCTCATGAAAGCCATTGCTGCCGTCATCGTTCTGGTTGGTGCGTTCAATGTCTATTTCAAGATGCAAAACGGCGACCAGGACGTCAAGAAGACCATCATGCTGACCATCGGCGGCTGTGTCGCCTTCATCGCATTGTCCGAAGCGTTACCGTTATTTTTCAAATAAACGACATCCGAAAATACAGACATGGCAATGAATCCGGAGGGTTATCCCGTTTTCAAGGGGCTGCAAAAGCCGTTGGAGTTCATGGGCATCCGCGGCCGCTTCCTCACACTGGCGGCGGTGGCCATAGGCGTGTCCTTCGTGGGATTCATCGTCTTCTCCATCGCCCTTGGGAAACTTGCTGGGTTCATCGCCATGCTGGTGATGGCCGCCGCAGGGCTGGCCACCATCTTCGTCAAGCAGCGCGGCGGACTGCACAACAAGAAACGGGCGAAAGGCATCTACATCTATAAGAACATCCGAAAAACGAATTGAAAAACCAACAAATAGAAAACAACCAATGGCACAGAACAGGAAACGGGCATTCGAGGGGCTTTACGCCCAGCTGGAAGAGACGGACGGTCATGCCGTCCTCTTTTCCGCCAGGGGCGAGCCTTCGGTCATATTCGAAATGGCCAACCCCGTGCAGCAGCTATGCACGGACGCGGAGCAGTACCTGCGCTTCCAGGACGTGCTCTCCAACCTCGTGCAGACCCTCGGCGAGGGATACGCCCTGCAGAAGCAGGACATCTTCTGCAAGCAGGCCTACCACCGCGACGTGCCGGAGGATGCGGAGTTCCTGACGCGGAGCTATTTCCGCTACTTCGAGGGAAGGGAGTTCACCGAAATACGCACGTACCTTGTCATCACGCAGGAGGCACAAAGCGGCCAGTTCGTGCAGTACGACCCGAAGAAGTGGGCGGAGTTCCATGCCAAGGTAAGCAAGGCAGAGGACATCCTGAGCGAGAAACACATCCGCCACAGGCGGCTGGCTAAGGACGAAGTTGACGAATACTGCCACCGCTTCATGGCCTTCCGCTTCCGCCACGGCCCGTTCTCCATGACCAACTTCAAGGCTTCGGACGAGTACCTGAAGGTGGGCGGCCGCGTGGTGCGCTCCTATCCGCTGGTGGACATCGACGAGATAAACCTGCCCTCACGTATCAGGCCCTACACACAGGCCAGCGTAAACGGCTACGGCATCGCCACCGACCTTTTCTCGTTCCTGACGAGTGTCCCCCATGCGGACTGCGTGGCGTACAACCAGGTGGTGCAGATACCCGGCCAGCGCAAGCTGCTCCGCAAGCTCCAGGCCAAGGCCAAGCGTCACGGCTCCATGCCCGACCCGAGCAACCGGATAGCCAAGGCCGACATCGAGGAGGTGCTGGAGCGGCTTGCCGTGGACAGCTCCCTGCTGGTCTACGCCAACTTCAACATTCTGGTGAGCTGCCCGGCGGACAAGGTCACCCCGGTCACTTCCTATCTGGAGACCAAGCTGTACGGATGCGGCATCATGCCCTCTCGCACGGCCTACAACCAGCTGGAGCTGTTCACCGACAGCTTCCCCGGCAACGCCTACGCTTTCAATCCCGACTACGACCTGTTCCTCACCCTGTCGGACGCCGCCCTGTGCTTCTTCTTCAAGGAGCACCTGAAGGAATCGGAGGACACGCCCCTGACCACATATTACACCGACCGGCAGGGACTGCCCGTCTGCATCGACATCACCGGCAAGGAGGGCAAGGTGAAGATGACCGACAACGCCAATTTCTTCTGCATCGGGCCTTCGGGAAGCGGTAAGTCGTTTCATATGAACTCGGTCGTTCGCCAGTTACTGGAACAGCAAACGGATGTGGTCATGGTGGACACGGGCGACTCCTACGAGGGTATCTGCGGCTACTACGGCGGCACGTATATTTCCTATTCCAAGGAGAAACCTATCTCCATGAACCCCTTCAAGGTCACGGCGGAGGAATACGGTTTGAACTTCGGCGAGAAGAAGAACTTCCTCAAATCGCTGGTGTTCCTCATTTTCAAGGGCAGCGCATTCCCCAGCAAGATAGAGGACATGATAGTCAACCAGACCCTCGTAGAATATTACGATGCCTATTTCCATCCTTTCGAGAAATTCACGGAGAAGCAGCGTGCGGAGTTGCGGCAGAAGCTACTTGTAGATGCCAAGATGGAGGATGACTACGAGAAATACAACCACGAGATGGAGGACATCGACCGCCTGTTAAACGCCAATGACCAGCCGGAAGTGCCGGAACGCCGCGCCCTGCTGCTCCCCTCGGAAGTCAGGCGCATGAAGCTCGTCCGCCAGTGCCGTTCGCTCATGGCCCTCATACGCGACAAGGCCGCCTCGGAATCAGAAAGGGAACACGCCGCACATATCGTGGGGAAAGACCGCAAGGAGCTGTACGAGAACACCATGCTTGGCAAGACTGACAGGCAGATAGACCGCATGGAGGAGCAAAAAAGGCGGCTGAAGGTCAGGGAACTGTCCTTCAACTCCTACTACGAGTTCGCCGTGGAGCGCATCCCGCAAATCACTTCCCTGGAGAAAATAACATTCGACATACGCAACTTCGCCGCCATCCTCAAGCAGTTCTACCGGGGCGGCGAGCTGGAGACGACGCTGAACGCCGACCTGGACGTGGACCTCTTCAACGAGCGTTTCATCGTCTTCGAAATCGACAAGATAAAAGATGACCCCGTGCTTTTCCCCATCGTGGTGCTCATCATCATGGACGTGTTCCTCCAGAAAATGCGCATCAAGAAGGGGCGCAAGGCCCTGATAATCGAAGAGGCGTGGAAGGCCATCGCCTCGCCCACGATGGCGGAGTACATCAAGTACCTGTACAAGACCGTCCGCAAGTTCCACGGCATCGCCGGGGTGGTCACGCAGGAGCTGAACGACGTGATAGACTCGCCCATCGTGAAGGAGGCCATCATCAACAACTCCGACGTGAAGATACTGCTCGACCAGTCCAAGTTCAAGGACAGGTACGAACAGATAGCCGCCATACTGGGACTGACCCCCGTGCAGCGGCAGCAGATATTCACCATCAACGCGCTCGACAACCATGAGGGGCGCAGCTACTTCAAGGAGGTGTGGATATGCCGGGGACAGCATTCCGATGTGTACGGCGTGGAGGAAGCCCCCGAATGTTACTGGGCCTACACCACCGAGCGCACGGAAAAGGAGGCATTGAAAACATACCTGCGGCACTACGGCACGGTGCAGGAGGCCATCACGCACATCGAGGCCGACCGGAAGAAGGCGGGCGGCCCGATATACTTGGAGTTTGCCAGACAAGTCAACCAACATCAAAAAGTAATGTCATTATGGGAAAGCTGAAAACCATATTGTTAGGAACATTCCTGTTTGCCGCCTCCGCCCCCACGTTTGCCGGATGGCGCATTGTCATAGACCGTAACTGCATCGCCACGGTGGGCGCCAACCTGGCCTCGCAAAAGCTCATCGAGGGGCAGCACAACCAACGGCTAGACTCCATCGCTTCCAAGAAACAGAAGGTGGAACTCTACACCGTGAGCATGGCCACCATCAAGGAGCTGTACAAGCTCTCGATGGAAAACATATCCGGCTTCGGCACGGAGAGCCTTTACTATAAGGAAATAGGCACCTGCGCTTTCGACATCCTCAAAGACGTGCCTGAACTTGTCAGTACGGTTGGCAAGGCAAAATTCGCCAACAAGCTGCTTTGCCTCAATGAACTCGGCAACCTCGTGGCCGAGACCCAGCAGCTGGTGGGCGACTTCGTGAACATCGTGAACAACGCCAAGGTGCAGAACCCGCTCAAAGGAGAAGCCACGGCGGAGAGGAAAAGCGACGGCTACAACCTGCTCGACCGCTACGAGCGGTTGACACTGGCCAACCGCATCTATACCGACCTTACGAAGATACGCTACAAGGTGGAGGGCATGATGCTCATGGCACAGTACGCCACGGCGGACGACCTCTTCTTTGCCATCGACCCGGAGGGATGGGCAAACGTGGTGACCATGAAGAACCGTGTCGGCAGCCTTGTCCAATCCTGGAACGGGCTGGTGGCTTCCAATTACTGAACCTGACAACAAGAGCTATGGACTATAATATGAAAGGTATAGGAAATTACAGGGCGTTTTTTGTCGCCGCCTTTATGGCAGTCGCCGTCCTGTCGCTTTCCGTCAGGGTATCGGCCGGAGTCATTCCCAAAGACCTCCCGACCATCGAAGCCCTGATAGCCCTGCACAAGGCGGTGAAAAAGGACGAGGACAAGGCCATGCAGCGTGTGGCCGCCAGCTTCGGCGAGCAGTCGCTCCTCACCAAGGGGGCCGGCAAGTTCAACGACGTGCGCACCACCCTGAACACCAAACTGGGCAACGCCCATTCCTACTTGGTGCTGGCAGGTGCCATCTCCTCCACGGCCAACGCGCTATACCAGTTGGTGAAGGAATACAAGGACTTCACCTCAAACACGTTCGGCCATGTCAGCAAGAAGCCCTTCGTAGCATGGTACTATGCCGACGCCAATCTGGCCATATCGAGGGAGGTGAAGCACTGCTACAAGCTCTATGCGTCGGTGGCCGCTTCCGGCATCAACCTGATGAAGGCTTCCATGGACGAGAAGCTGAACCTGGTGATGACGCTGAAAAGCACCATTGACAGGGCAAGGTACATCATCGACAATGCGAACCTTTACTGCTACCTCATTACCGATTGCGGATGGAAGCCGGACTACATCTGGGAGATACTGAACTCCGAAGTCAAGGACGGGATAGCAAAAACAATTATCAACAAATGGAACCAAGGATATGAGATATAGAGTAATAACACTTTGCCTGTTCAGCCTGTTGGCAGCCTCTGGCATTCAGGCACAAGTACCCGTCCGTGATGACGAGAAGAAGAAACAGTGGCAGTCCATGGAAAACGGGCCGTGGGACTTCGCGCCCGACTGGTACTACTATTTTCTGCACAAGGGGTACTCCGGCGCGGAGATGTACTGGAAATGGGCGGGCTTCAAGTCCGGCTGGCGTGTCCGATTCAAGGAACCGAAATCCAACATCAAGCGCATCATGCCGGTACGTGTCCTCTCGGAAGAGACCCAACGGCAGAAAGTGGGAAAGGTCGAGGATGAACGCAAGTACGTCGAGGAACTGTACAAGGAGGAACTGCTTCGGGAAGCCGACCGGACGGTGGATTTGACTTACGCATCCTACAAGGACGAGTTCAACCGGATGCAGGACTGCATTACGGACGGACTGCTCTATTGTATGCAGAAGAGCGGCGGCAAGCTCAAATACCAGGTGGACGAACTGGGACGGCAGAACGAAGTGCTTTGTGCCGACATCGCTTATATCCATAAGACGGGAGTCGGTTACGAATTGGAGAACGCCAAACGCAGACAGGCTTATGAGGATGCCAAGGTGAAGATGGAGGAGCTGGTCAACCGTACCGCCCATTTGTGCGCCATGGCTGCCACACATTATTAACAAACGATTAAAATTCAATAGCATGAACTTACTTTTTATTCCCCTGACCATTGGCTTGCCCGCCATTGACGACAGCCTTGACAAGCTGCTTGTCGCCATGGAGACCTTCCCGAATGTGGCGGTGTTGGGTGATGCCGTTTCCATGGCACGGGTCATCGGACTCTGCCTTGCCCTCTGTGTCGGCTCTTACGAGTGCTGGATGATGATGCTCGGACGGCGCGGCATGGATGTGATGAAACTGCTGCGTATTGTCGGTATCTCCATGTGCATCTCCTTTTCTTCATGGATCTGTTCCGCTTTGCAGGTGCCCGGCAAGGAACTGGAAGCCGCCACCAAAGCGATGGCACACTCCAAGAACAAGGAGGTCGCCGCCTTCGAGTTGAAGGTGGCTCAGAAGCAGAGCGAGTACCTTGACCGTCTGAGGGCGGTGCAGGATTCCATAGCCACGGCAAAACAGGTCGCCGCCATTGGTGAGGATGCCAACTGGTGGGACAAGCTCATCTACAACGTGGAGAACTTGGGCAGTACCATCAACAACTACGCCCAACGTGCGGCGGTAGCCACCGAGACGAAGGTCAGCGAATGGATAAACGATGTCATCCGCTTTGTCGGTGAACTGATTTTCCAGATGTCCTATTACGGCATTCTTGTGGCGCAACGCATCTTCATGGCAATCATGCTGATATTCTGTCCGATTATGTTTGCCCTGTCGCTTGCCCCGCCTTGGAGTTCGGCATGGAGCCAGTGGATGTCGAAGTTCCTCTCCCTCTCGTTATGGGGATTCGTCACGTATATGTGCCTCTATTACATAGACTTCATCTTGCTTTATAATTTGCAGCAGGACATGATTGCTTATGACCACCTGCTTCACGGTTCACTTAACTCCTGGTCACAGATTGGCGCACTCGGCTTGCAGGGCATCGGTTCCAACTGCATGTATGCCATGGGAATGTTGGTGGGTGCCTACATCATCCGTTTTGTTCCTGAAGTGGCATCCTGGCTGATTCCGGGCGGTGTAAGTTCGGGAGCGGGTTCTGCCGCAGGTGCGACCGCCGTGGGCATTACAGCCACCACCGGAGCGGTAGCCGGAAACACGGTGACGGGAGGAGCGAAAGCAATGATGCCATCATAAACTTAAACGATAACAGATATGCTTATACAATCATTAGAACAGAAGACCAAGCTCGCCATGATGACGGTCATTGCGACGATAAGTGGTTGCGTGGTCATTTGCGGGTTCACCCTCTGGTGCTGTATGTCCCTTGTGACCAAGGAAAGGGAACAGATATATATCCTTGATGGTGACATTCCGTTTTTGGCGGAACGTGCGCAGTTGGAAGCCAACTTCACGATGGAGGCTAAGGCGCATATCCAGCTCTTTCATCAGTATTTCTTCAATTTGCCACCCGATAACGACTATATCAAGTGGACGGTCGGCAAGGCGATGTATATGGCGGACGGGACGGCACTCAAACAGAAACAGGCGTTGGACGAGAACGGGTTTTATTCCGACATCATTTCCTCGTCGGCGGTCTGTACCATCATGTGCGACTCCATCCACTTTGACGAGCATGAACGGAAGTTCACCTATTACGGTACGCAGCTTATCAAGCGGCGCACCCGGGACATGAAGCGGTCGATGGTCACTACCGGGTTTATCGAGAACGTGCCGAGGACACAGAACAATCCGCACGGGTTGATGATTACCGGCTGGAGAACCATTGAAAACAAGGATTTGGACTATTAACGGTGAAAACCAAACATACATAGCGGTATGAAATCAATAAAGAAGAAATTACAGGATAGCCGCCTGCAGAACCATCAGGCATTGAAGTCATGGCTACACGTCGTTCAGCCGGACGATGCCCAGCAGGTGTTTTTCGTTGTCGAGAACCGGGAAATAGTCGTCGTGACGCTCCC
>ENA-UPWU01001444-UPWU01001444.1-human-gut-metagenome-genome-assembly--contig:-NODE-1444-length-9740-cov-5.743247_pt1 | contig 9740 bp, 8 predicted proteins | sample MGYA00250058_ERZ773392 | MGnify/ENA primary metagenome ERZ773392 (study PRJEB29103, sample SAMN06112084) | human gut metagenome | biome: human gut; feature: ankylosing spondylitis patient; material... | reverse complement strand
AGAAATTTGCATGACGCAGATGGCGGAAAAGACATCGCCAGACGCGCCGCCGAATTGTGCGGTGGTGCCTTAGAACCAGCTGCGGCTTAGCGCATGAAGCCGCAACATTCGCGCGCATTGGAAAGGAGCATTCCGATGATGAAGAAATACATTGCCTGCCTGCTTGCAGCTATCCTTCTGCTGACGATGCTGCCCGCATCCGCATCGGCGGAGGGCGGAATGCAGGCGTGTCACCGCGTGACGGCGAAGTATACCGATTCCAAGCAGAGCAACAAGAGCGGCATCCGGCTGTGGTCGGTCAAAACCGCATTGACGAGCGTCGATGACGAAATCAACGGGCTGGCGCAGGCGTACGCGGACAAAATCGCCCCGACGCTCCAAGCAGGGAAAGCGAACGGCGATAAGAATAGCCGGCTGGATGTTGAAATCCGCCATAGCAAAACGGGGCTGACGTGGATGAGCTTCCTTGTGCAGGCGCGCACGACTTACCACCGCGACCTGATTGCGCAGGAGTTCACCAGCCGCACGTTCGACATGACGACCGGCGAAAGAATCCTGCTGACGGACATTTTCCCCGAAGGCAGCGAGGGCTGGACGATGCTGCGCGAGAAGCTCGAAGCCCAAATCAACTACTATTTCCCGGATGAAACGCCTGACCCGGCTGCCGTTGCGCAGGTGCTGTCGGACGAGGGGCTGCGGAATCTCGACTTCACGCTGCACGGCATGTCGCTGGTCATTCACCTCTCGGCGGACGCGTTCTATCCGGAGCATCACACGCTGATTGAGACGACGCTGTTCTACCCCGACATCCGAGAGTACATGACCGAAAAGGCGCAAATCGAGACGGACAATCTTTCCTATTATAAGACCGTCGCGCTGACGTTTGACGACGGCCCGACGCGCACCAACTCCACCAAAGTCCTCAACAGCCTGATGGAGGTCGGCGCGCCGGCTACATTCTTTATGATAGGCAAGAACATGAAGCCCTACGCCGATTTGGTGCAGCGCGCGCACGACGAGGGTCACGCCGTCGCCAGCCACAACTGGACGCACGGCGACGCGCGGAAAATCAGCGCCGCTGCCCTCCGCGCTATGCCGGAGAAGGTCAACAAGGCGTTGATTTCCATCATCGGCATCCCGACGCGCTATGACCGCGTGCCCTATGGCGTGTATCCGGCGATGATCAAGGCGAAAGTCGGCTGGTCGTACATCCAGTGGTCGGTGGATACCTACGACTGGCGCGGGCGCAGTACGTCGCTGATTATGAGCAAGACGAAGAAGCAGTTCACCGACGGCGATATTGTGCTGATGCACGACATCAAGGACAACACGCCAAACACCGCGAAAGTGATGGCGGAATGGCTCTACGAGCAGGGGTACATTCTGCTGACGGTGGATGAGCTGTTCGCCAAGGACGGCGTGACGCTGGAGCCGGACACAGTGTATTTCCGCTGCGATGACGGCGTGACGACGATTAAGAAGTAACGGGGGTGCAAGGGATGAAGCGAATCGCCGCACTGCTGACGGCGCTGTGCCTTCTGCTGGCGCAGGCGCTGGCAGAAACGACCATTGACCCGAAGGAAGCGCGAAACATCACCCTGACGGAAGCGGGGGAGAATGAAACGCCCGACGGCATCAGCCCGACGACCGGGCGGACGCTGAGCAAGCTCTATGTGCCGGAGGGGTACGCGGGGCTGGCGGCGACAGGGCGCTATCTGCCCATGCTGGTGCAAATCGGCAATGACGGCGGCGGCGTGGGCAACCGCGCGCCGTGGGGCGTGGCGTGTGCGGATATCCTCTACGAAACGCCGCTGACAAGGAGCCACGAAACGCGCATCACCGCCGTTTTTTCTGATATGATCCCGGATTCGGTCGGCTTTGTGCGCTCGGCACGCATTGGGCATGTGTGGCTGAGCGAGGAGTGGGGCGGCGGCTTCCTGTTCTACGGTCAGCAGGAGGTGGAAGGGAGCGACGTGAAGGCGGAAATCAAGCGGCTCGGCGCGGACTTGAGGAGCGTTATCTTCAGCGGCATTACGGGCGGCACGAACTTCAAGCGCTACTTTACCAGCCGCGCGGGCGCGAAATCCCCTTATGATGTGGATGCGAACGTCGCCGCGATGAGCCGCCTCGTGCCGGAAGACCACGTCGCGCCGAACCACGCCTTCCGCTTCACCGACGATGCGCCCGACGGCGACAGCGCCACCCGCGTCTACATCAAATGGGGGGACAGCGCGAAGCTCTACAACTCGCGCCTTGTCTACCGCAAGGAGTGGAACGGCTACCTGCGCTACATGGGCACGAGCAAGACGAACTGGTACGCCGACCGTGATTCGGACGACAGCGCCATTGCCTTCCAGAACGTGATTGTGCAGTTCACGCGCGTGGACTACAACCACAACAACAAGAATGAGCCGATTATGTACGTCATCGGCGAAAACGGCGAAGCGGCGGAGGGCAATGCGGATTTCTTCCTGGGCGGCAAGCATATTTCCGGCTATTGGAAGCGCGACGGCATGACCTCCCGCACGGTCTACTACGATGCAAGCGGCGAGGAAATCGCCCTCCTGCGCGGACGCACGCTGATTGTCATTTTCCCCGATGACGCGGCGTCGAAACGCTCGGTGTCTTACGAGTGAGCAAATGTATCTCCCGCAGGGCGGGAGAAATTTGCGCCGCGCCAAAACAATTGGAAACTACGTGAAAAGCTGTCATTTCTTTCTCCGGGCATTGCGTCCCGGAGTTTTTTGTTGCCGAAAAAAATAGGAAAATGATAGCCAAATATGGAAAAAACACTTGACAATCCTTGCCGAAAATCGCTATAATTAAACAGGTAAATTCATACGATTCCCGAAACAACATGAGCCATCAGCCTGCACGTTTTTCCCTTTGACGTCCGCGCATTCCACTTCGCGGCAGCCAGATGAAAAAAATCCGCAGCGTATTTTGGCTTGTTAACATTCGGAAATCGTATCAGGTTGAGGGAGTGGAATTGGAAAATGGAAAGCGGTGCAAACACAAAGGAAGTACTGACCCCGAAAAACGTCTATCGCTTTTTGACGGATAATCTGCCGGGGCTGTATCCGCATGGCGTGATTCCGGTGGCGGAACGCAAGGGCTTGACGCTGGTGAAGTTCTGGGCGCAGGTGCTCGACGGAATCATTCCGCCGGAATGGCACGCGTCGCTCTTTGGAGGCACGCAGCGCTCGCGGCGGCTGAGCGACATGATGAACCGCACGGGCGTGCAGCCGCTTCCGCCCAAATTGCAGCAGGAGATGAACGCGCTGCTGTCCGGGGAGACGCTGATTCGCCTGAGCCAGCAGGTGCAGGATTTCCTGCGCAGCGCGCACTACGATGCCGATGCCCTCACGCGCGCCCTGCCCGACTTCGTGCGCATGATGATGGAAAACGAGGAGTGCATGAAGCCGGAGCATGTGCAGGTGTTTGAGAACCTGCAGAAATCGCGGGAGACGCTGCCGCGCACGTTTGTGGACATGCTGACGCTCTCGTGGCTGGTGCTGCTGGCGTTCTATGGGGAAGAGATGTGCTGCCGGGAATTGATGGACTTCTGCCAGGCGCAGGAGCATTCGGCGCAGGCACTGTATCTGCTTTCGTCGCACGTCACGTTCGGGCGGCGCGTGCCGCTGTCGATGACAGGGCGCAACTGCGAATTGTGCCGTCAGGGGCTATCAAAGGATGAATACGTCATGGATGCGGCTTCGTGCCTGCCGCAATTGACGGACGCGATTCGGCAGGGCGGCAAAATCGCCGTGACGGGCATGGGCGGCATCGGCAAAACGGAAATGACCCGGCAGGCGCTGGCGCTGCTGGCGAAGGAAGAGCTGTTCAGCCGCATGGCGTGGGTGCAGTACGAAAACAGCCTTGCATCCAGCCTGCGCATGGCGTTTGACGGCTTGGACGGCGTGGCGGAGGAGAACGTGCTCGCAACAGTGCGCGAGAAGCTGGAAGCGCCCTATCAAGGGCGGACGCTGCTGCTGATTGACAGTGTCGATATGCCGCCGGAAGCGGACGAGGGGCTGCGCGAGATTGAGCATTGGGGCTGCGATGTGCTGGTGACGACGCGTTTCCCGCTGGGCGCGGGCTTCCGGAATATCGCCGTGCCGCTGCTGTCGGAGGAAGCGAGCAGGGCGCTGTTTGTCCAGCACGACCCGTACTTGAAAGGCATGGGCAGCGAGGAAACGGAGGCGCTGCATCAGGTGCTTTCGCGCGTGGCGGGGCATCCGCTGGCGATTATCCTGCTGGCGCATCTGGCGAAGATGAAGCGCTGGACGATGGCGCAGCTGCTGGAAGAGCTTGACCGCATCAGCCCGGAGGGACTGCGGCTGGCGGGCGGCAAATTCAGCGCGATTGCGCAGAGAATCGCCCAGATGGTGTCCACCGACGCGCTGAGCGACCGCGAAAGGCAGGTGCTGGCGGTTTTCGCCACGTTTCCGGCGTGGACAATCCCGGTGCGGGACGCGCTGACCCTCCTGCGCGACTTCGGCACGGAGGATGAGCTGCTCTCCGCGCTCGAAACCGCGGCGGATTACGGGCTGCTGACATCGAACTGGCGCGGATACGCCATGCACCCCGTGCTGGCGGAGAGCTTCCGGCCGCTGCTGCCGCCGATGGAGAAGGTGCCGAGGCTGGCGGAGGTGTTCGAGGAGTGCAAAGAGCATTACCGCGAGACAGATTATCGGACGGCGCCGCTGATGTCGCTGGCGCTGTACGCAATTTCAGACTTCGATGATGCGCCTGTGGAAACCATGGGCGGCATGACAGTGGCGATTTTTTACCTTTTGAATCTTCGTGGGGGAGAAATTCCTGCCGCACGACTGGAATTGTGGCGACAAAAGAAGCAAGGTGAACTTCAAAAGACAGAACATGGACGCTTCTTGGACGGATGTTTCAGTTTAGCACTTGATTCCATTCTGGGCGGCGATTTGGTGAAAGATGGCGAAAAAGTGATTGCGAATCTTTCCAGCGCTTGTGAAGATGATATAGAGTTTATGCTGCTGACCTGCGGCAATCAGGCGCAGCAGATGGAGCGTGAAAATACCAGCAAATTCCTTGCCCGAATTGGCGAACTGATTCCGCTGAACCATCCGAATGCAGCGGCAATGAGAGCGGAGAAAACAGCTATTGCACTGCTGAACAAGGAAAATGTGCCGCAAGAAGATTTGGATGCAGCCATTTCCTGCTTTATGGAAGCGTTGGATGAACCAAAGCGCGTGGTTGATGCGGCTGGGCAGCTTGCGCAGGTGCTTTGTGCAATGGGACTGGCAGGTATGCCCAGAGAGCGAATCAAAGCACTGGCGGAGCTACTGGAAGAAAAAACGAAGGATGTTGACAATTTGCCGTTTACCTTCTATGAAGGGTGCGAATTGGTTTTTCATATTCTGGAGGAATATGAAAAGGCACTTTCTTACGCGAAGGCTGCTGTTGAGCATACGCCGAAAAACACAAAAACGTATTTTACGGCACTGTACAATTATGTGACGATTATGCAGGAGATGGGGAGAAGGTTGGAAACACAGGAGACTGTAGTTGATGCGCTTAAAAAAGTGCAGAAACTATTTGGCGAAAACAACTCACTGTACTGCATTTTCAAAATGGCGTATATCTCTAATTTGCTCGAATTAAAACAAGGAGAGGAAGCAAATGAAGCCCTAAATCAGGTGCTGCCGATTGTGCGCCAGCAGATGGGGGAAATTGATGCAAAGGTGGTCGAGTCGGCGCGTGTTCGTGCACTTGCATTGCTGGGACGTGAGGAAGAAGCAATCGAATTGGGCAAACAGGTGCGTGCATTCTTTGTTCAAATCGGCGGTGAAGAATGGACACAGGTGAAAGCACTCGACAGAATCATCAGCAAAGTAAAAAAAGGGGGCTATCGGCAGGAAACGTAATATTGCAGCACAATTTCTGCAAGTTCGGCTGCAATGAATGTAACCTGCTTGACAATCCCCGTTGTCGCCGTATAATGGGTATGTACTTTCTTCCAGTTATCACGTGTGTTTTTGGAAGGACCATCGGATGAGACCACTGCCTGAGTATCAGTATGCCCCTGTGCTCCGGCATCGGCTACGGTTATGACTTCATTGGTATGAGCGAGATAATCGGTATATCCGCCCTCGTACTGACGGATCACGCCACCTTTTTCAAAGGCAAAGATGCGGCGGACAATACGATCCAAAAAGTAACGGTCATGGGAAATTGTGATCACAATCCCGGCAAATTGATCCAGATAATCTTCCAAAATCGTCAGGGTTGCAATATCCAGATCGTTGGTTGGCTCGTCGAGCAGCAGTATGTTAGGTGCCTCCATCAAAATGCGGAGCAGATACAGTCTTCGACGTTCTCCACCGGATAATTTTGCATTTGCCCCCATCCGTCCGTGGTCGGGGCCACGGACACCTTCAGTCTACGCGCTAAGAGCCGCCTACGGCGGTTGCGCTTCGACACGCGCCTGCGGGCGCAGCCCCGAGGGGGAAGGCAATCTCATTTTTTGCCCTCATGCCCGCTCGGCAGCGGCAGACTGCACACCAGCGCAATGCCCAGCGCCAGGGCCAGCGCGACCTTGAAGGTCTCGCCGCCTTTGCTGGCGAAAAGCTCCTGCTCGCCCTGCAAAAAGTAGTAGGCCGTGTAGTAGATGCCCGCGCCCGGCACAAGCGGAAAGATGCCCGGCAGCAGAAAAATCGTCACCGGGGCCTTGTGGCGGATGGCAAAGAACCGCGCGCAGCCTGTCAGCGGCAGCGTGGCGACCAGCGTCGCAATCGCCGGGCTTAAAGCGAACAGCTCCACGCCGAAGATGTAGACCATCCAGCCCACCGCGCCGGTCAGGCCGCAGGCCAGGTAGTGCCGCCGCGGCATCTGGAATGTGATGCCAAAGCTGATCGTTGCAATGACGGCCACCACAAAATGGGCAAAATAATGTGTCCAGACCGGCATCACGCCACCCCCAATCCACGGGCCATGATCCAGCCCAGCACCACGCCGCCCGCAATGCTGCCCGCAATCAGCAGGGCATCCAGCAGGCGGATGGAGCCGGACAGGTAGTCGCCGTTCAGAATATCCCGCACGCCCATCGTCAGGGCAACGCCGGGGGTCAGCACCATCAGTGCGCCGATGATCGCCGCGTTGGCGTTGACGGCGGGCACGACGGTCTGCACCGCAATGGCCCAGATCGTGCCGCAAAACGCCGCCACAATGTCGGTGAATATCCGGTTGATGCCGTGCCTCGCAAACTGCTGGCAGACGAGCGCCTCCAGCAGGCCCGCCACCGCGGCCACCGGCATGTCTGCCAGCGTGCCGCCGAACAGGTACGCGAACCCCGCTGCCCCGACAACGCAGGCCAGAATTTCCAGCTGCGGTGTGCTGCGCGGCAGCGTGCGGGCCGTGTTCAGCCGTGCTTCGGCCTCGACGACGCCCAGCCTGCCGGCGGCCAGCTCACGGGAAAGCTCGTTCACGGCCTCGACGCGGCCCAGATGGACCGACACGGTGGGCACGTGCCGCACCAGCGAGACGGCATCCCGCCCCGGCAGGTGCGCCGACGCAAAGATGCCGTTGGTCAGAACATAGACGTGGAAGTCCCGCACGCCGAGGCTGGCGGCCATGATCTCCATGGTCTGCTGCGCGCGGAACACCTCGCCGCCGTTTTCCAGCAGCGTCTGGCCCGCGTCCATGACCAGCTCCAGCGCACGGTCAAACAGTGCATCAGCCACGGATATTCTCCCGCACAGCGTTGAATTCCGGGTAATGGGCGTACAGATGCTGCGCGATGGCCTCCATGAGCAGGTAGTCATGCTCGGAGTCGATGTCGATGATGCCGGTGTCCATCATAACGCTGACGCCGAACTTGGAGTGCCACAAAATCGGGTCGGGGTTGTCCACAAGGAACGCGCGGCGGATGACGTAAATCGACGCATTGACGTCGTATACCTCGGGTGCCTGCTGACGGCCCGTGAACTGGCTCTCGATGACCATCTCGGCGTGGTCGCCCACGATCTTGAACATATTGAACCACGGATTGCGGCGGGCCTCGCAGACGCTGAAAATGATTTGCAGGTCCTCGCGCTCCTGCGCTTTGGCAAAGGCGTTCTCAATGTCCTGCTCGGTGCGCAAGGGGCTGGTGATGTCCAGATCGACCATAGCATCGTACTGTTTTCCGGTGCGGGCCTCCATGCGGGCAAAGCTGTCCTTGTAGACCTCGACCTTCGGCACGCGGTCTCCGCCCAGCTCGGCCCCGCGGGGCAGGTAGATGACCTCCGGGTACTTGGCGGCCACCAGTCTGGCCAGGTCCTCGCTGTCGGTGTTCAGCGCAACGTCGATTTCCAGCTCCGGGTGCTTTTTAATGAACAGCTCCGCGGCGCTCAGCGAATAGTAAACCAACGGTTTGCCGCAGAATTTTTTCAGATTCTTGTTTTTGAAGCCCTTGCTGCCGGCACGGCCGCAAATTGTAATGAGCAGTCTTTTCATTGTACGTTCTCCCCCAAGGTAAGTTTCAGCACGTTCAGTGCCAGCGCGGGCGGGTTGCAGCTCTCGCCGCTGCCCGTCAGCGCGTAGTCCACAAAATATTCCATCTCCCGCTCATAGCGGCGGTTGACGTCCTCCTCATAGTGCTGCACGGTGCCGTCCGGCAGGGTCAGCGTGCCTGCGCCAAAGTCGGCCAGATAGCTGCCGTCATGGCAGAAAAGCTCGATGCTGCGCCGGTATCCGCGGCCAAAGTAATCAAGATGCACCTCGGCCAGCAATGTGGGGTATCTGGCGATATACACCGACAAATCGTCGGAGTCGATTTCGAGGTCGGAGTAGGTGCCCTTGAAATTGTACAGCTTTTCAGGCACGCCGAACAGCTCGACGAGGTAGTCCCATTCATGGATGAGGTCAATCGTCACGCCGCCGCCCATCGCCTTGTGGGCGCTATAGACCGTGCGGTAGTCCACGCCGGGCCGCCAGTCGGGCAGATAGCTTGAGCAGATGACCCGCGCGCAGTAGGGGTGCAGACCGGGCAGCCGGTCCTTGAGCGCCAGCATGACGCCGCACCATCGCATGGGCGCGGCCACATAGGCCTTTTGCCCCGCGGGCAGGCAGTCGGCCAAATCCAGTCCGGTCTGCTCGGCGGAAAAAATCGGCTTTTCGATGAAAAGTGCCCCGCCGCGGCCCCTGACCCGGGTCAGGGCGTCGGCGTGCAGGCTTGTGGGGTTCGTGATGAACACCATGTCATAGTGTGCGGGCGCGTCGGCCAAATCGGTGTACTGGGCGTGCAGCAGCGCGGCCACGCCGTCCCGCAGCGGGCGGGACAGGTCGCTGCGCAGCGCGTCGGCCTGTAAAGTCCAGCCCCGGTCCGCACAGAGGTTGGTCAGATTTTTTAAATGGCGCGTCCCGATGGAGCCCAGCCCCACGAACAGCGCGGTGATGGTACGCATAGGAGATCCCCTTTTTATAACAAGTTTACGGCAGGTTTGTGGGGGAGGCATTTATGCCTCCCGCGGGGCTTGCGGCAACCGCAAGGTGCCCGGGCGGATATGGAATCCGCCCCTACGCTGTAGTGGTCGATGCCTGCATCGACTCGGAACCCCGGAGGCTGCCGTACGTAGCTTTTCTTGGCCCCCTCTGCGAGGGGGCTCCGCCCGCAGGCGGTGGGGGAGAGAACCTTGCGGCAAACCGAAATATTGCGGTTTGTGGTAAGGTTCTCTCCCTCCAGCCCTGCGGGGCCACCTCCCTCGCAGAGGGAGGCAAGGAAC
>ENA-UPWU01001443-UPWU01001443.1-human-gut-metagenome-genome-assembly--contig:-NODE-1443-length-9741-cov-4.784458_pt1 | contig 9741 bp, 8 predicted proteins | sample MGYA00250058_ERZ773392 | MGnify/ENA primary metagenome ERZ773392 (study PRJEB29103, sample SAMN06112084) | human gut metagenome | biome: human gut; feature: ankylosing spondylitis patient; material... | reverse complement strand
ATCATATATTACTTCTCTCTCTCCCCAGAGAAAGCAACTCAGTATCATACTTTTTCTCTTCAATTTGATATAATGCTGCATGAACAGTATCTTCCAGTGATTCTTCCTCATCGGTATCCAATACCTTAAATTCCAATACATATGCTGTCTTCTTATGATTCTTTGGAATCAGCATCACGTCATACCGGCCATATCCGCTTTCTCGATTGGAACGAATATCATAGCTTTCTCTCAATTCTACTAACAATCCTAACACGAAGCCATGATAAAACCTCTCCGGTTGTGTCTTGCCAGACGGATGCGTTCCCGTATCAAAATTGCTGAAGGTAGTCAGCGCCACATCATTCATGTAGGCATTCATTGCTTTTAAATCTCCCTGTAGCAAGGCATCAACAAACGCATTATAATTTGATGCTGAACTATCAAACCAGCCCAAAAACATATCGGAAAATATTCCATAAGTCTCCAGATTGGTGATACGTAAATGATACCATGGTTTTCTTAATATTCCATGATACTCTACCTTTTCCACCTTCAAATATCCACTGGCTACCAACAGACTCCATATAGCATCCTTATTGCTGTCAAGCTGGTCAAAAACAATCTGTTCATCAAAGTTAACGATAATTTCCTTATCCTTCAGCAAATCCTCCATATACATTTTCACTTCTGCTGAAGCAGATTGTATCAGTCTGTTAATCAAACCATTAGAACTGGTCGCTGCCCAATAGGGACTAAAGCGCTTCTTATCCAGATAATTAGTGATTGACCATGGATTGTAGATATCTCTGCTGGAACCAAATGTAAAGCCATCGTACCATTTCTGCACTTCTTCCAATTGATCCATACATCCAAACAATTCCAGTGCTGATGTTACTTCCTCCTGCGTAAATCCAAAGCACGTGCTATATTCATCAGACGTAGTAGTCACTACATTCAGGTTATTCAGATCTGAAAATACCGATTCCTTGGATACCCTGGTAATTCCTGTCATAATGCCGCGTTCCAGATATTGATTGGTTTTAAAAGTGGAATTAAACAAATTTCGAATAAACGCTGTGAATTCATTCCAATAACCATGTATATAAGCTTCCTGCATAGGTGTATCATATTCATCCAGCAAAACAATAACATTCTTCTTATAATATCTGCTAAGATAAAGACACATCTGGTTAATTGCTGCACAGCATTCCACATCACTCATAGTCATAGTCATAGACTGATACATATTCTTCTCGTTATTACTAAGCAGATTTGTCTCCAATAAATATCTGTTCTGTTCATACAGTCCCGCAATTTGAAGCTTTATCTGACTTTTCGCGTCTTCAAGATTATCTGCCTTGATTCCCGCGAAGCTCAAAAATACAGTAGGATATGTTCCCTGAAGCTTTTTGTATTTTTCCTCTTTCCATATCGAAAGATTCTCAAATAAGTCGTCTCTTCCCGCATACTGATTTGAGAAAAAGCAATAAAGCATATTCATATTCAGAGTTTTACCAAAACGCCTCGGTCTGGTAATCAAAGTAATAACATCCCTTGATTCCCACCATTCTTTGATAAAATACGTCTTATCTATATAGAAGCTGCCTTCTTCTCTAAGTCTGTCAAATCCCTGATTGCCTATGCTTACTATTGTCTCCATATACTCTCTCCTTGTTTAGATCAACTGCATATATTATACCATATGAAAAACAATGTAGCATAGCGTTTCTTAATCATTCGATAATTCTTCTATGCATACTCCCTGATAAAAATATCTCAGTATGTCGCTATAGGAATATCCCAGCTGTGCCAGGCATTTTGCTCCATTCTGGGACATTCCAACGCCATGTCCCAGACCGCCTCCATGGATTATGACCTTCGATAACCAGCCCTCTTCACTGATACTCTCCAGATAGAAAAAGGCACTGGGCAACAGTTCTCCCATAGAATATGCAGAGCCATCCTGTTTTATAAGAATATCTCCCGGTGTTGCCAGTACAGTTCTGATACAATGCTGTGACGAAATCATGATTTGAAAATGTTCTGTATCAATGGCAAGTCTGGTCACCATACCACTGTCAGAACGCCTGGCTGCTGAAATACTTCTTATATCTTTTTCTTTTAAAAGCTGCTCTGGTGATCTGCTCTCAGATTCTATCTGGACTTTATTTGAATCGCTCTCGTACAGATTCCAGACTCTCTGTAAAAAGTTCTGCACATCTATATTTTTTTCATAATTCCATCGAAACCACGGTTCTTCTTTTTCTACGTAATTTTGACTTATATGGTTAATTTTGTTTTGAAAATCTATTGTGTTATATAGCTGTTTGGAATCCTTTATATTCCCTGGTTGATCGGCTATACTCAGTTCTTTTACTACCAGATAATCCTTGCTTTCTCCTTCACGCCAGGTATCATATCCAGAACTGAACCCCCAGGATGTGCTATAATAGAAACTCTCTATTAAATCATCATTGCAAGTCATAACCAGTTCCTTCGTCTCATCAACAGCCTGATTCACTGCATCCTGCTCCGATATATTCTGATACACCTGATAGGCAGTACTGTCATCTACATGCGCCTTCCACTCTGGATAGGCATAGGATTGTTTCTGATAAAAGGCATAGGTTCTGGCACTGACTGTCTGAGCCTTCAATGCTTCTAACGGGTAAGAAGAAGGCATTTCACTTGGAACCACACCATATAGGTATTCTTCAACCGGTAATTCATTCACAAGCACCAGTCCCTGTGGAGTACCATAACAAGTCATGCTGCCCCTGTAGGCAACAGATTCCTTTCGTTCCACATTAGAAAGCACAATTCTACCATCTGCTTTAGGGTATATTGTAATAGAACCCTGCTTCCATTCATTTGATGTGATTGTAAATTCCTCGTCTGGAGAAAGCTCCTGAAGGTTCTGTTTGGTCTCTATGTACAGCCCTCTTTGACCTTTCACCACTATCTTATCATGGTATATATTCTCATAGCCCCCTGTCTTAATAAGGACTCTGATTTTATCATCCATCACGGGCGATACTGGCTGTCCTTGTTCTTCCGTATCCTGCTGTGGCTGCTGTTCTGTATTCTCTACACTGCACTGGTAGATTCCCAAAGACAGTGTGATCCAAAGTAAAACGACAAATAATCTACTATAAAAACGCTTTGTCATATCAGCCCTCCCCTATTAGAAAATAAATATGTACAAGCCTTTCTTCCAGCAAAAAAAGCCGCCCCTAAAGGCTGCTTTTTCTTTCGTTGTCCCCAAACTGCCGGCTCCTGTATTTTGACTCCTAGCTAACTGCTAGGTGGGCGACCGCAACCTTTCTCTCTGCCTTCCCCTGACCAAATGGGGGCTTGACATCAATCAGGTAATAATAGGAATCCCGTTTAAAGTGATGTAGGTTCAAAATAACAAGAGTTATCGCACATTCCAGATTAACCTTATTATATCCCCTGTTACATAAAATATCAACCTAACATGAGACGTTTTATCATTTTCATGCAAACTGACGAAAATAAAATTTTACGCATATTTTTCACAAATTTCACTTGACTTATTTCTAATCAATAAGATCATTTTGAAACCTTGACAAATGTTCGTAAGGCAAAATCAATCTTCCACGATACAGTCCACAGCCATCGTTAATCAGGCTGTTATTGATTGCCGCAAACATATTTACATCCAGTTCTGCCAGCTGCAGCTGCTGTAACTTCATTCCTCTTTCATATGCTTCGTCAAAATAGATACATTCGCCTTCCGGGATTTCATCTCTTCTGGCACGCTCATTCTGCTGTCTTTTCTCGTAGGCGATATGATTGGCTGCGCCTATCTCTGCCTCATCATCCATCTCTTTCGTACGAATCTGCATCTCTACATAGCATCCGGCGCTGTTATCATAGAAAGTAATATGCAATGAGCGGTATCCATCAGAAGATTTTCCCGTAATATAGTCTCTGTAATATGGTCTCACAGAATCATCAAGTAAAGGAGAGGTACTCTCTTTCACACCCTTGGCAAGCTCCGGTACAAATCCTCTCTCTTCCAGGAAACCGGGAAGAACATTGGCAATCTCATACAAATACTTGATTTCCTCAGTTTCACGGTCTGCCCCCTCCTTTAGATGGCAGCGTGGAATCGACACCACAATGCGGTACGCAATCAGATCCCGGAAGCATACCAGACGTTCCTTTAAATCCTCCAGCTCCGGGTATGTCTGGTGTTCCTTATAATAATCATAAATATATTCCACTATATATCCATTAAACTTCGACTCTGCCCGAATCAGGGATTTAATTCTTCCCTTGAAGGTAAAAGACAGATATGGATATTCTTTTGCCATATATTTATAGAAATCGCGAATCTTCTGAGACTGGGCTGTCAGAAATTCATTATGCTCCAGCATCCCCTCTATCTGCGACAGAAAATCGCAATGAACCCGGTCGATTTCATTACGATTTCTGTCTGCTTCTACTTTTAAATCCGCTATGTATTTCTGTAGAATCCGAAGAACTGTGTCCCCGGAATACAGATAGTCATTTAATGTGATCATTTTCAATCACTCTCCTGCCTCAAGCTGCTAATTACCGCATTCTACACTGATACGGTTAAAAATGCCCATAATTTCTTCCGTATTGATTGCCTTTTTCTCTTCTCCTGCCTTATCCAGTACTGCATTACCCTGATGCATCATCAGAATACGATCACCATATTCTACTGCATAACGGAGATTATGCGTTACCATAATTGTCGTAACCTTCTTCTCACGCACAATTTTGTCCGTAAGCTCCATAATAATCTCTGCTGTCTTAGGATCCAATGCTGCTGTATGCTCATCAAGAATCAGGAATTCTATCGGTGTCATTGTAGACATTAATAAAGCCAATGCCTGTCTCTGTCCTCCGGACAGGGAGCCAACTTTGGTATAAAGCTTATCTTCCAGTCCCAGATTGAGCTGTTTTAAGCTCTCCCTGTATTCTTCGATTCTGGCTTTGTTGACACCTTTGGTAAGTCCATAGCCTTTTCCCTTATTATCCGCCAGAGACATATTCTCCAGAATGTTCATGGAAGGACAGGTTCCCTTGGACGGGTCCTGATAAACGCGGCCTATCTTACGCTGTCTTAAAAAATCCTTCTTACCCGTAATATCTGTTCCATTCACAATGATATTGCCACTGTCTACACCAATGCTCCCACAGATAATATTAAGCAATGAGGTCTTGCCAGAGCCATTAGAACCTACTACAGATACGAATTCATGATCCCTGATTGTCAGGTTAAAGTCCTGAAAAAGGCACATTTCATTGACCGAACCCGGATTATAATATTTACTGATATTCTTTAATTCAAGCACGATTCTTCACCTTCTTCTTTCTATCCATGCTGAATACAAGGATTACTAAGAACAGCACTGCTGTTATCATCTTGAGATAGTTGGATGGGAAACCAAGGCTGAGTGCCAATGCAACGCATGCCTTATAAATGATGGAGCCAACCACAACTGTCGTTGTTACTTTCAGGAAAGTCAGATTCTTCAGAAGACTCGTTCCGATAATAACACTTGCCAGACCGATTACCATAGTACCTGTTCCCATGGAAATATCAAAGAATCTCTGCTGTTGTGCATAGATACATCCACCCATGGCAACCAGTCCATTGGCTATGGATAACCCTATGATCTTAACCATTCCTTTATCTACTCCCAAAGAAGTGACAATCGTGTCATTATCCCCGACAGCTCTAAGCAGGAATCCGGACTTGGTATTCATATACCAGTCTAATAAAAGCTTTGTAATTACAGTAATAATTAAAATAATGATCACTGTACGGTATCTTCCCATGGATTCAGGGAAAATAGCATTTATGACACGATTGTCAAATATCGTATCAAAATTGTAAATAGGAAGATTGGCTCTTCCTGCAATCTGCAGATTGACCGTATATAGTGCTGTCATCATGATAATACCGGACAACAGATCTCTGACTTTGAGCTTTACATGGATTAATCCTGTCAGAATGCCTACTACAGCACCTGCCACAAAAGATACCAGAATCGTCAGGAACGGATTACATCCTGCTGTTATCAATGCACAGGTAAGTGCTGCTCCTAATGGAAAACTTCCGTCTACTGTCAAATCTGGAAAATCCAGTATCTTATATGTAATATAAATTCCCAATGCCATGACTGCATATATCATGCCCTGCTCTAAAACGCTTAAAACCAGTGTCACAATGCTACCCCCGAACGTATTTTTATTCGTAATTATTCTACAATTATTTCATCAAATGACTGATATGCTCCATCTGCAAAGCCATCAGGCAAAGTAAGACCTATTTTCTGTGCAGCTGCTGTATTTACATATAAGCTTGGCTCTGAGATTACTTCATAGTTCATATCAGATGCCTTTGCTTCACCCTTCAATACTTTCGCTGCCATCCTGCCTGTCTGCTTGCCAAGTTCAAAATATTCTAATCCCATGGAAGCTACACAGCCTGCCTTGACCTGTTCCACTTCTGAACCGAATACCGGAATGCCAGCCTGAGTTGCTGCATTGATTACAGTCTGTAATGCATTTACAACTGTATTATCTGTCAAATTGTTGATACAGTCAACCTTACCTGCAAGATTTACTGCTGCCATTTCCACATCAGCCTGCACATTGATTCCACTTTCCACGATTTCAAATCCATAATCAGGTGCATATTTCTTGTATTCTTCAATTGTACTTACTGAATTGGCTTCACTTGTTGTATACAGAATACCAATCTTAGTGGCATCCGGTAACACCTGACGAATCATCTCTAACTGCTCGGATACTGCAAGTGCATCACTTGTTCCTGTGATGTTGCCTACTGATGTACCGTCCTCTTTTGCCAGGCCTGCACTGACTGGGTCAGATACTGCTGTATAGATAACAGGAATATCTGTATTCATACAGGAATTATATGCGCTCATGGCACTTGGTGTTGCAATGGCACAAATCATATCTACTTTACTGGATACATATTTATCTGCAATTGTGCTTGCTGTACCTGTATCTGTCTGTGCATTATCATACATTACTGTCAGATTCTCGCCTTCCTTGATTCCTTCCTCTTCCAGGCCTGCAAGGAAACCTTCCCTGCAGTTGTCCAGAGAACCATGCTCTGCGAACTGTGAAATACCGATTGTATAACCGTCTGTCTTCTGTGACCTACATCCTGTCATCATGCTCATTGCTGTAATTGCTGCTAATGTGATTGCTGCTAACTTCTTTCTCATAACTTCTACCTCTCCTGTTTGATAATATTCAGCGCCATGCAAATTGAGGCAGAATATGCTTATTTATAAGCATATTTGACACAATTTATATGGCGAAGTAACCACATAAGCAAAAGTAAAGCTGTGAAACAGCGATTTTGCGCATGGGGTTCTGAATATTTACAATAATTGATATGTAACTGTGTTAGTCCCAGACAAACTAAAAACCGCCCCAAACAGTATTACTACTATTTGAGACGGTAATAATTCTTATTATCGCGTTGCCACTCAATTTGGCTATAAAAAGCCCACTCTGTTCATGTACTATCATACATGTCGGATTGATAACGGGTCCGCATCCCGCTGACGCCTACTGTAGTTCAGGTCAGCCTCGAAAGTCCATTCACCATAATCCCTCTACTGCATTCCACCAACCGCAGCTCTCTGTAAAAGTTACATATGCCTACTTCTCTTCCTCATCGGTTTGTCTGTAAAACTTAATAAGAAGTATATCACTTTCTCACGTTATGTCAATAAAGTATTTGATTTTTTGTATTTTTATACAAAATTATTTAGGTATAATCCACAATTTTCTCAGATATCTTTTCCTGGGCTTTCACATAATAGTTCTTATAATTATTCACATCTACCATGACCTCAATGGAACTTCCCACTGGATAGACTTCTTCCGGGTTCGTCCATATCCCCTCACTCTTAAAGCGATATGTGACATCTTTACCCGGATTATGATAAGAACAGATAATCACATAAGGATGCCTGCCCATCACTGTCAGAGAGGTATCCCATCTGATTTCCTCAACAGTTGCGCTCAATGCCATTCCATTGCGAAGCAGGTTTTTCTTTTTAATGCTCTTTATAATCATATTCACAGGGTAAACACTGCCTACAAGCAGGAAAATAGCTCCCATCCCACATAAAATTCCAAACAGCCAGTACTTTGTTCCTTTTACATCCAGTCTGGTTGGATAAGCAGGGTTGTACAATAATGTGATTTCTTCACCAACATACATATCCGAGCTGTAACTGCTGATTCTTCTATCCTCATACTTCTCACCATCATACCAGAACTTCACATACACATCATGGCTGACCTTATCATCAGAATCGTAATGCTCCTTAATGTCCGTGATAACGCCCGGTACTTCATCTGCATTCTCTTCAAACTGATTCATCGCATGTAATAAAACAAAGCTTCCTACAATCATCGCAATCCCTACTGCTGCGAAGATTGAAAATAATATTATCATTGTCTTCTTCATCTGCATCTCCTAACCCACCTGTTCTTCTGTAGTCATATTGGCTTTGGTCACATAAATATGTCCTATTCCAAATATCACTGCCATAATGATAAGTTATACCTTCCGAATTGATAAATCTATGAGCATACAACAGACCAAAAGCTAATATTTGTGCTACAAATCCAGCAAATGTATGGTTGTCCTTTAGTGATATATTATGCCTCTTTGATGCTATATCCCAGAGATGTTTTAACGCAATTATTGTATTACGTTCAGTTTCATTCTCTGCTTCATCCTCCTCCAAGTTGAGTATGCTTTCAATATCTTCACAAAGGTATTTCGCTCTCTTGGACAACTCTGATACAAGTTGCTTTTCACTAACGGTTCTAAATCCTTCTTCTTTGAAAAACTCTCTCAGTACCGGTAAAATATCCGTATTGATTTCTATATTAGCCCAATTGATAGGTTTCTTGCATATTGAGGTCAACTTTGATGTCCCATTTGGATTATAGACAATGAAATCTACTCCATCCGTCAAAATGACAGGGTTTCCCAAATACAAATACCTCTTAACTTGGCTCTCGTAATCACGTGGATTAAGTGTAATATCGGGGTTGAATCCTTTTGCTTCAACATAACCATAGATTCCCATTGTGGAATTATTATTGAAAAGCCAATCAGGACGGCCATACTTTCCTTGCTGACGAGGTTCGAAAATTCTATCAATTTGAGGATTAATATACTTCGATATTTGTTCTAGAAAATCATCTAATGCAGGTCTAAACGACAATTCCGGTGTCGCATTACCAGTTTCAATGGCAGTTCTATAATCTCTCTCTAACTTATTGATATAATATTTAATAATTGTATTTAGTCGTTCCATGAATCCAGGCATTTAATTAACTGTAAACCAATAGCCATAGCCATATTTACTGGCACAGCATTTCCTATTTGTCTTGCAATATCAATCTTGTTACCTATGAACATAAAGTCCTCAGGAAATGTTTGAAGTAAGGCTCCTTCCCTTAAAGAAATACTTCGATCTTGCTCTGGATGACCAAACATACCTCGTGTAAAACTGTCAAAACGGGCAGTAATTGTAGGTGCTTCTTCCATTTCTTTCAAATGGGCAAAGGCTTGAGAGGCTTCTTCAAACACCGTACGGCCATCCTCCGTCATCAGGTGCTGGGGCAGATAGGCAATCACACAGTCCTTCGGTGCTGTCACCTTTCCACGGGTGGTCTGCCGAACGCCCCCCAAAA
>ENA-UPWU01001441-UPWU01001441.1-human-gut-metagenome-genome-assembly--contig:-NODE-1441-length-9743-cov-6.211980_pt1 | contig 9743 bp, 6 predicted proteins | sample MGYA00250058_ERZ773392 | MGnify/ENA primary metagenome ERZ773392 (study PRJEB29103, sample SAMN06112084) | human gut metagenome | biome: human gut; feature: ankylosing spondylitis patient; material... | reverse complement strand
CAGACCCCGCCGCCTTCCTTGCGCTGCTGGACGAGGTGTTCTCCCCCTACGAGGCGAAGGCGTTTGATTTCTCCACGCCTGATTATACCCCTGTGACCTCCCCCGTGGAGAAGGTCTGCCAGTACCCTGTCTACGAGGGCACGGAGACGGAGAACGCCGCTGTCACCTACATCACCTTCATCTGCGAAAACGCGACCGAGGAAGAGCAGGACGTGCTGGATCTGCTCACGATGCTGCTGAGCGATTCCTCTTCCGCGCTGGTGAGCAATCTGGTGGATGTGCTGCCCAACGCTGACATCAGCGTCTATCTGGAGACGGACGGTCCTGAACCCGCGGTCGTGTTTGTCGCCACCGGCATGAACGAGGGCGACGTGCAGACGCTGCGCGAGTGCATCTACGCCTCCGTGCTGGAATTTGCCGAAAACGGCGTTTCGCAGGACATACTGGACGCAATCGCCTCTTCCCTGACGATGGAAACCGCGCTGATGTCCGAAGAAAGCGACCTCGGCGTGAACATGGCGCAGAACATCGCCTACTGCTGGGCGACCACCGGCGATGTGCACGCCTACGAAAAGTCAATCGCGAACATGGACAACTTCGAGAAGTACCAGACGGAAGGCAAGTACGCCGAAGTTGCCAAGAAGTACCTGACGGAGGACAATCAGCGCGTCATCACCGTGACGACCGTTCCCGCGCCGGGGCAGCAGGAAGCAATTGAAGCCGATTTGGCGGCGAAGCTGGCGGAAACCAAGGCCGCCATGTCCGCCGAGGAAATCGACCAGCTTGTGGCGGACACCGCAGCGCTGGCCAGCGGCAGCATGGATGATGCGTCCGAGCTTGTGGCGCAGCTTCAGGCGGTCACGGTGGATAACCTGCCCGAAGAAATCCGCACCTACGACTACACCGACGTGACCGACGCAAGCGGCATCCGCCGCATTGACGTGACGGCGGACGTGGACGGCATCGGGCAGACGTACCTCCTGCTGGACGCCGCCGCGATTCCGCAGGAGGACATCCACTGGCTGAACCTGTACCTCAACCTGATTGGCTCGCTGGGCACCACGGAGCATTCCTCGGCGGATGTTTACGCGCTTCAGAGCCGCTACCTCTACGACGGCGTGGTGAAGCTGGCGGTGCTGAACACAGACGACGCACAGGGCTTCCGCCCCTACATCCGCGCCAGCTGGAAGGCGACGGACGCCGATATGGCTGCCAGCTACGCGCTGCTCAACGAGCTGCTTTTTGAGAGCGAGTTCGCCGACACGGCGCTGATTGCCTCCAACATCGCGCTGTTCCGCCAGACGATGAAGCAGTCCTATGAGCAGGAAATCTACATGACGCAGCTGTACCGCGCCGTGTCCCAGTCGGACGCGGGCTTCAACCTCTACACCTACGCCACGGGCGTTGATTACTACCACTTCCTGTCTGACGCGCAGGCGCTGCTGGAGAGCGACCCGGAAGCCTTCGCCGCAAAGATGAAGCGCATTCAGGCGCTGCTGCACAACGGCGCGAACGCGGTCATCGGCTTTGCGGGCAACGCCGCCTCCATCGAGAACAACCGCGCGGCGGCAGATGCTTTCCTCGCGTCCCTGCCGATGGCGGAAGTCGCGCCGCAGACGTACAACCTGCCCGTTCCGGCAAGCGCCGAGGGCATCGTCATCAACAGCACGGTGAACTTCAACCTGGTGTACGCAACCTTTGAGCAGATGGGCGTTGAAGGCGGCTACTCCGGCGCGATGGACGCCATGTGCAGCCTCGTCAGCGATGGTCTGCTTTATCCGCTCCTGCGCGACCAGTACGGCGCGTACGGCGTGTTCCACGGCGCGGATGAAGACGGCATGTACATCATCAGCTACCGCGACCCGAACGTGGCGCAGACCTTTACGGTCTACAACTATGTGCCGATGCTGCTCCAGCAGCTGCAAATGTCGCTGGATCAGGAGACGCTGGATGGCTACATTCTCTCCTCTTACAGCTACTACGCGCTCTCTTCGGGCGAGTTGACCGGCGCGCTGTCGGTGATTACCGACGTCGTCAACGGTGATAACCCGTTCCGCCGCCTGCAGTGGATGCACGAGCTGAAGCAGCTCAAGGTGGAAGATATCATGGCGTTCGCGCCGATGTATCAGGCGCTGCTGGATAACGGCTGCATGAGCACCGCCGGCAGCCAGTCCGCGCTGAACACCATGCCCGCGGGCACTTACGAGAACATCATCAAGCCCTAACAAAAAGCGCGTCGCTCCGGCGGCGCGTTTTTAATTATGAATTAAAAAAACGGCCTTCCCGCACTTTCGTGGCGCTGGAGGGTCGTTTGGGCTGGCTTTCATTCCGCCTCGTCCGCGGAATCAGCCGTTTCGGGATGCTGGATAGCCGTCAAAACATCAATCATGTTTTGCAGCATCTCTGGGTTCAGCTCGTACATGACGGACTTGCCGATGCGCTGATTGTTGACCAGCTCCGCATCAATCAGCAAGCGCATATCATGCGACAGCGTCGGCTGCGTGACGTTGAAGTGCTTGAGAATTTCACTCGCGGACATTTTGCCATTCGCCAGCATCGTCACAATACGGTAGCGCTTCGGTTCAGACAGCGCCTTGAAAACGCGGCAGATTTTGTTATTCTCGTGCGCCATTGTGCCTGTTCTCCTTCCTGATGAAATTCGGAAATCCCTATATGCTTATTATAATAGAAGTATCTATTTTGTCAAGATGTTCACGGTATATCTTCTCCAAATCTGGCGAAAAACCAGCCGTTTTTATTCTATTTTCATTTCGGCTAACGGGGCTGAACCGCGGCATAGCACGCCGCGCGAAGCGGAATGGGCGCGCAGGGCGCAGGTGAATCTTGCCATCGGATGATTGGCGGGCGTTTTTTAAGCAAACGGTTGCAACACGGGGAAAATCCTGCTATAATAGAATCGGTTTTTCCTCTGCGAATTTGGCAGCCGCATCGGCTGAAGGAGATAACTCATGCAAGGCAGAAATCCATCCACCGCCATTCCAGACCCCGACCAGAAGCGCAAACAGCGCCTGCGGATGCTCCGCAACTGCACCATCGTCGTGCTGGTCGTCGTGCTGATTGTCCTCGCCGTCAACCTCGTGCGCTACTTCACGCGCAGCCGCTCCATCGGCGTATATTCGCTCCCCTGCTTTGCGCATCAGGATGTGACCGTTTTCCGCGACGGCGTGGTGTACTACGACGGCGAATCCATCCACTGCGTCGGCGCAACGGGCACGGTGCTCTGGTCGTATCCGGTCGGGTCGGGCGCGTCGTTCAGCGTGTCGGACAAGTACCTGATTGCGTGGTCGGGCACGCAGCTGTTCATCGTCAACGAAAACGGTCGCCCGACGTACAACGAGCCGATGACCAGCGAAATTCAGTTTGCGCGGATTGGCAACACCCGCGCGGTGATTGTTTTGGGGGACGAAATCAACCCCGAAGTGATGATGGTGGATTTGAACGGTCAGCTGCTGGACAGCGAAAAAGGCGTGTTCGAGGGCAAGATGCTGCTGGACTGCGGCTTCTTCGGCACTGGCGAAGAGTACTGCTGGACGTTGAGCGCGGATGTGTACAGCCCCGCGCTGGCGACGTACCTGCACACCTTCCAAGTGAACAAAATGAACACGGGCAACGTCAATTTGGGCGACCACCTCGTCTATAAGGTGTTTTACACGGGCAGCAAGCTGTATGTTTTTGACACGCAGCAGCTGACAACATACGACTACCGCGGCGTGCAGGACACCAGCGGCAGTCAGCTGATTTACGGCTGGCGGCTGATGAACCACAGCCTGTCCGCGCGCGGCACGCCGCAGATGCTGTTCGCCCCCACGAACCAGACCAGCAGCGAAATGGCGATTACGGAGCTTCGCGTGCTGGCGGGCAGCGTTGACAACCACATCACCCTGCCGACCACCTGCGTCGGCGCGGCGATTGACAGCCGCCGCATCTACGCCTTCTCCCCCACCTACCTGTTCACCAGCACGCTGGAGAGTCAGCGGTTTGTGGCGTACGCCGCGTCGCTCCCGGACGGGCGCAGCGTCAGCTCGCTGATTGGCATCACGTCCGGCGGATACGCCATCGTAACCAGCGGAACAGAGGTGTACAGCATTACGCTGCCGCAGTAAAAGTAGGAAAGCGGCGGGTTCTCTCCTGATTTTCGGAGGAACTCGCCGCTTTTTGCTTATTGCAATCTTGATTTTGTCTGCTGCTCCCGTCGCCTCTGCATCATTTGAGGGTAAAAGAGCAGTCAAATAAAAAACTTTCGATACAAATCAACTATGGGAGTGTGCACCGAAGGGGTCGAGGGGGCGATCGCAGACTTCGCCTGTTTTCTTGCCCCCTCGTCGCGTCCGCAGACGCGAAACCCTCTGCGGCAAGGAAAAGCCGCTACGCAAGTGTCACATCACTGTGCCAAAGCATCCTTCACCCACGCCAGCAGCTTGCCCGAATCATCCTGCCCGTACGACCACACCGCAGCGCCCTGCAAGCCCTGCTGCACCGCCCATTGCGCCTTGTCGCGAATCGACTGTTCATCCTCGCCGCTGACGAAATTCTCGCCGCTGACCCAGTACGCCGCCTTCGCCGCGCCGTCATAATACCGCGTGTACCCTTGCGATTCCAGCGCCAGCAAATCCGGGAAATTCAACACCTTCGTGCCGCTGATGCCCGCCGTTTGCGTCACCGCGCTCCCGCTCACCTGCCGCCACATCCGCCCATACGCCGGAATCCCCAGCAGGATTTTATCCGCCGACAAGCCGCCCTGCGTCAGCGTGCGCACCGCCCGTGCGCCGGACTGCCGGGTATTGTCATCCGGATACAGCGCCGCGTGATGCCCCGTCTCGCGGTCAAAGCCGCACAGGTCGTACGCCATCACCACCACTTGATCCGCCAGCGCGTTCAGCCGCGCCGGGGCAATCGGCTTCAGCAGGCTGTCCCCCGCCCCAACGGCGACAGACAGCGTGTGTTTCTGCCCGGTCTCGGCGGTTCGCTTGTCAAGCCCGTCGCGCAGGAGGGTCAGCAGCGCATACCAGTTTTCGACATCCTCCGCGCGGCTCTTAATGCCCCCCGCCGACGTGCCGGGGTACTCCCAGTCAATATCCACGCCGCGGAAGCCGTTTTCGTCCATCAGGCGGAGGATGCTGTCCGCCAGCCGCGCGCGTCCATCCGCCGTCGCGCAGGCGTCGGAGAAGCCTTCTGCGCCCCAGCCGCCGACCGCCATCACCCCGCGGATGTGCGGGTGCTTGCGCAGATACGCGCGAACGCGGTCAATCGCCGCCCAATGGCTGCCGACCGCCTCGCCGTCCCGAATGAGGGCGAAGGCGTAGTTGATTTGGTTGATGTTCGCCGCGTCCGAATCGCGGAAGGTCAAATTCGCGCTGTCGAGCGCATACACAACGGTCATCGGGGGATTTTCCGCCCGCGCCGCCGGGATAAAGACGCTTGCCGCGATGATGGCGGCGGACAGCACCGTCAGCATCACCCGGCTGAGCAGCCTCCCCTTCGTCTCTTTCGTGCGCGGCATTTGCTTGCTCACCGCGGTTCACTTCCTTTCGCTCCGCCATGATAGCATGACGTGCGCGGCTTTGTCACTGTCAGAATTCGCCACATTCCGCCGAATTGCCGAAACTTTCCGGCTTTTTTTGCTGTTCCCCTTGACAGCGCGGCGTTTTCGGTGTACTCTTTTGGAGGGAAATACATGGGGAGGCAGAACGATGATTCTGATGGGCATCTGCGGCGCAAGCGGCAGCGGAAAATCCACCTTGGCGGACGCGCTGGCGAACCGGCTGGGCGACCGCTGTCTGGTCATCCAGCAGGATTGCTACTACCGCGACCATCCGGATTTGTCCTTTACCGAGCGCGCAAAGCTCAATTACGACGAACCCGGCATTTTCGACCACGATTTGCTGCTGCACGACATGAACACGCTCATCAGCGGTCAGCCCATCACCCGCAAGGCGTATGACTACACGCAGCACCGCCGCGCGGACACCGATGAGCTGATTTACCCGCACGATGTGGTGATTCTGGAGGGCATCCACTGCTTCTTTGACCCGCGGCTGATGAAGCTGATGTTCCTGAAGCTGTACATGAAGGTGGACGCGGATATTTGCCTGCTCCGCCGCATCGAGCGCGACATTCTGGAACGCGGGCGCAGCATCGACAGCATCTCCGACCAGTACCGCGCGACGGTTCGCCCCATGTTCAGCCAGTATATTGCCAATTATGTGGAATTTGCGGATATCATCGTCGCGGGCGGCGGCAAGAACGCCCGCATCGTGGATATTCTTGCCGGGTACGTCTCCGACGAACTCAGCAAGCGCGCTTACGAAGCGTAACATCCACATAAATAGGTAATAGGAGGAATGTTTTTATGGCATCGAAGGTTTATTTTACGCGCAATATCACTCCCGAAAACGTGCTGAAGCTCTACGAAGCCTGTGGTCTGGAACTGTCGGGGAACGTCGCCGTGAAGCTGCATTCCGGCGAAAAGGGCAACCAGAACTTCCTGCCCCCCGAATTTTGGCGGCCGATGATCGAGCATGTGCACGGCACGGTCGTCGAGTGCAACACGGCGTATCCGGGCAGCCGCAACACCACCGCCGCCCACTGGCAGACCATGCGCGACCATGGCTGGTCGGACGCCTTCACCGTGGACATCATGGACGAAGAAGGGCCTGATTTGCAGCTGCTCATCCCCAATGGCAAGGTCATCCAGAAAAACTACGTCGGCAAGCACCTGACGCGCTATGACTCCCTGCTCGTGCTGAGCCACTTCAAGGGGCACCCGATGGGCGGCTTCGGCGGCGCGCTCAAGCAGCTGTCCATCGGCGTGGCATCCTCCTACGGCAAGGCGTACATCCACGGCGCGGGCGACGCGAAAGTCTCCTTCGGCGCGGATCACGACAGCTTCCTTGCGTCAATGGCGGACGCGGCTTCCTCCGTCGCCAAGCGTTTCACGGGCAGCGCCGTTTACATCAACGTGATGAAGAACCTGTCTGTGGACTGCGACTGCTGCGCAGTGGCGGAAAACCCCTGCATGGCGGACATTGGCATCATGGCGTCGCTCGACCCGATTGCCATCGACCAAGCCTGCGTGGACATGGTGTACGCCGCGACGGACGATCCGGGGCAGAAGCACATGCTGGAGCGCATCGAGAGCCGCCACGGCATCTACACCATCGAATGTGCGGCAGAGCTTGGCTTCGGTTCGCGCGAGTATGAGCGGGTTGACCTCGACTAAGTGCATAAAATGGGTTCATCACAGAATCTTGGGGGGAAGAGCAGCTTGGGGGCGCGTCTGCGGACGCGCAAAGTTACTGGCAGGGACGCTTCGCTGCCTGCATGGCAGCGCGAGAGGATCGTGGGGATGATCTTGTGTTTCTCGGTGGTCGCCAGAATGAAGATGGCGTGGGCGGGCGGCTCCTCCAGCGTCTTGAGGAAGGCGTTGAAGGCTGCGGCCGAGAGCATGTGGACCTCGTCGATGATGAACACCGAGTAACGGCCCACCTGCGGGATGATGCGCACCTGCTCGATCAGCGTGCGGATGTCCTCCACGGAGTTGTTCGACGCGGCGGCCAGCTCGTGGATGTTGAGCGAACGTCCCTCGTTGAACGAGCGGCACGATTCGCACTCGTTGCACGCTTCGGCGCCGTCGGGTGCGAGGCAGTTGATGGCCTTGGCGAAGATGCGGGCGCAGGTGGTCTTGCCTACGCCGCGGGGACCGCAGAAGAGGTAGGCGTGGGCCAGCTGGCCGCGCTCGATGGCGTTCTGGAGCGTCGAGGTGATATGTTTCTGCCCGACGACCGACCGGAAGGTCGCGGGGCGGTATTTGCGTGCGCTGACGATGAAATCACTCATAGTGTTGCAAAGATACGAAATATGAATTAAGAATTAAAAATTAAGAATTAAAAATTATGTGCCGTGCTCCGGCACGACAAATTGGCGGTTGTTGGCAGTTGTTCTGTGACAAATAATGACACTATGTCCTGGATTCGGAGTTGGCAGGGGTTTTGCTCAATTCACAATTCAGAATTCAAAATTAAAAATTACATATTATGAACATCAACACTCTTACCATCAAGGCGCAGGAGGCGCTGCAAGCGGCGCTCTCGCTGGCGCGGGAGCGGGGACAGCAGGCTGTCGAACCGCTCCACCTGCTCGCGGTGCTGATCCGCGAGGACGATTCGCTCTCGACGTTCCTGCTGGGGCGCGTGGGAGTGAATGTACGTTCGCTGCGCGACGAGGTCGGCCGGGCCGTGGCGTCGCTGCCGCGCGTCGAGGGCGGCGGCGAGCAGTTCTTTGCGCAGGACACCTCGAAGGCGATCCAGCGCGCCGTGGACTTCACGAAGAATTTCGGCGACAAATACGCCTCCGTCGAACACCTGCTGCTGGCCCTCGTGGCCGAGCGCGGGCAGGCCGCCGACATCCTCAAACGCAGCGGCGCGACGGAAAAGGAGCTGATCGAGGCGATCCGCACCTTCCGCAAGGGTGCGACGGTCGATTCGCAGACCTCCGAGCAGCAGTTCGACGCGCTGGGCAAGTATGCCATCAACCTCAACGAGCAGGCGCGCTCGGGAAAACTCGACCCGGTCATCGGGCGTGACGAGGAGATCCGCCGCGTGCTGCAAATCCTTTCGCGGCGCACGAAGAACAATCCGATTCTCGTGGGCGAGGCCGGCGTCGGCAAAACCGCCATCGCCGAGGGCATCGCCCGCAGGATCATCGACGGCGACGTGCCCGAGAACCTGAAGTCGAAGGTCATCTACTCGCTGGACATGGGTGCGCTGATCGCAGGCGCCAAGTATCAGGGCGAGTTCGAGGAGCGTCTGAAAGCCGTCGTGCAGGAGGTTACGGCCAGCGAGGGCGAGATACTGCTCTTCATCGACGAGATCCACACGCTGGTCGGCGCCGGCAAGTCGTCGGGGGCGATGGATGCCGCGAACATCCTCAAACCGGCCCTTGCGCGGGGCGAGCTGCGGACCATCGGAGCCACGACGCTCGACGAGTTCCAGAAATACTTCGAGCAGGACAAGGCCCTCGAACGCCGTTTCCAGAAGGTGATGGTCGACGAGCCTTCGCAGGAGGACGCCATCTCGATCCTCCGCGGCCTGAAGGAGCGTTACGAAAACCACCACCAGGTGCGGATCAAGGACGAGGCCATCGTGGCCGCCGTTGAACTCTCGACGCGCTACATTACGTCGCGGTTCCTGCCCGACAAGGCCATCGACCTGGTGGACGAGGCCGCCTCGCGGCTGCGTCTGGAGATGAACTCCGTGCCCGAGGAGATCGACACGCTCGACCGCCGGGTCCGCCAGCTCGAAATCGAGCGCGAGGCCATCCGCCGCGAGAAGGACAAGGAGCGCGTCGAGCACCTGACCAAGGAGATCGAGGAACTGAAGGCCCGTGACGCCGAGATGCGTGCCAGGTGGCAGGGCCAGCGCGATCTGCTCAAAAAGATTCAGGCCAACAAGGATAAGATCGAGTCGCTGAAAGTCGAGGCCCGGCAGGCCGAACGGCAGGGCGACTACGGCAAGGTGGCCGAAATCCGCTACGGCAAGATTCAGGAGGCCGAGAAGGAGATCGCCCCTTTCCAGGAGGAGTACCGCCTCGCTTCGGCCAGCGGTTCGATGATCAAGGAGGAGGTCGACGCGCAGGACGTTGCCGAGGTGGTGTCGCGCTGCACCTTGTATTTATCAAGAATTTCAAGCAGATGCTCGGTCTGTTCATTGCCCCATGCCGCATCA
>ENA-UPWU01001438-UPWU01001438.1-human-gut-metagenome-genome-assembly--contig:-NODE-1438-length-9757-cov-6.415702_pt1 | contig 9757 bp, 7 predicted proteins | sample MGYA00250058_ERZ773392 | MGnify/ENA primary metagenome ERZ773392 (study PRJEB29103, sample SAMN06112084) | human gut metagenome | biome: human gut; feature: ankylosing spondylitis patient; material... | reverse complement strand
TTTTTTTTCAAGCAGAAGACGGCATACGAGATTCAAGTGTGACTGGAGTTCAGACGTGTGCTCTTCCGATCTTGGCGGTCTGCTGCGCGGAGGCTATGCGGGAATTCGTCACGGCATCGAACATGGTTGGCACAAGAAGCCCCGCCAGCACGCCGATTATCGCCACGACCACAACAAGCTCAATAAGGGTGAACCCCTTTTTTGACGCCGCCTTTGCCGTTCTTTTCATATCATCACCATCAAACAACTGCAAGGTATCTTCTGTACTCGTTCGGATCCTGGCACTTGGTGAGTGCAACCTCGTTGGTGATCTTGCCCATGTTGACAAGTCTTGCAAGATCCTGGTCAAGGGTGAACATGCCGTTCTTCTTGCCGGTAGCGATAGCCGTCGGTATCTGGAATATCTTGCCCTCACGAATCATAGAGCGGATAGCGTCGGTAGCCGCGAGTATCTCCAGAGCCGCGCAGCGTCCCTTCCCGTCGGCGGTGGGCACGAGGGTCTGCGAGATGATGCCTACAACGGAGTTCGCAAGCTGCGAGCGTATCTGACCCTGGGAGTGCGGGGGATATACGTCGATGATACGGTCGATGGTCTCTGCGGCGCCGGTGGTATGCAGGGTCGAGAATACCAGGTGACCGGTTTCTGCGGCGGTTACGGCTGCATTGATGGTCTCAAAGTCACGCATTTCTCCGACCAGGATAACGTCCGGGTCCTCACGGAGAGCCGCTCTCAGGGACCCTGCGAAGCTGTCTACGTCCTGCCCGATCTCACGCTGGTTTACCATGGACTGCTTGTGGGTGTGCAGATACTCGATAGGGTCCTCGACTGTGATGATGTGGCAGTTCTTGGAACGGTTGATGTGGTCTATCATCGCCGCAAGCGTGGTAGACTTACCGGAACCTGTAGGGCCAGTTACCAGAACCAGACCGCGCGGCGCCATGGCGAATTCGCCGAGGGTAGCCGGCAGGGAAAGGTCGGCAAGGGTCGGGATATCGTTTCGCAGAAGTCGGATAGCCACGGCGTGGTAGCCTCTCTGGCGGTATACGTTGACTCTGTGACGGAATCCCGCGGTGGACACATACGAGAAGTCGGTGTCCAGACCCTTGGATATCTGGGATTTATGCTTGATAGAGGTTATCTGGTTGATGATGTTTACGATGATAGGCTCGGTGCAGTCAGGATATCCGGAGAGCTTTCTGATGGAGCCGTGCAGACGTACCACCGGCGGCAGACCCGCCGTGAAGTGCAAGTCCGAGCAGCCGAGGTTGCGCGCCTCGTCCAGAATTCTGTTGATATCCATTATATTGGTGTTCATACCTTCCACGTTTATTACGCTCCTTTGTAATTAGTATTCCGGCTGGGTCTGGAATATTCCCTGCGGAGCTGTCTGCTCCCTCACGCGCGGCTTTCCGCTGTCCGCATGCCGTGTGGGAGGTCTTTTCCGCCGGGGTATATCCGCGCCCAAATCAAACGGTATAAGTTGCCTTTACCAGTTCGTCCATTGTCGTTCTTCCGGCAAGAACCATCTGCGTTACGTTGTCGCGCAGCAGCAGCGTGCCGTTTTCTGTAGCCTTTGCGCCTATCTCCTCGGCGGTAGCGCCCTTCGAGATAAGCTCCTTTATATCGTTTGACGTAACGATTATCTCATGGATAGCGGTACGTCCGGAATAGCCTGTTCCTCTGCACTTCTTGCAGCCGCCCTTATGAGCCTGGCATATCTGCACCGGCTTATCCCTGCTTACAAGGCGGAGGTCTGCGGGGTCAGAGAGCGTGATAGTTTCCTTGCACTCATTGCACAGGAGCTTTACGAGTCGCTGTGCGATGATGCCAACCAGCGAGGAAGCTACCATGTACGGCGCAACGCCCATGTCCACAAGGCGGACGATAGTGGAAGCCGCGTCGTTGGTATGAAGTGTTGAAAGCACGAAGTGACCGGTGATAGCGGCTCTGATCGCGATATCTGCGGTCTCGCCGTCACGTATCTCACCGACCATTATGATGTCAGGGTCCTGACGGAGGATAGATCTCAGCGCAGCCGCGAAGGTCATACCTGCCTTGGCGTTGATCTGGCACTGGTTTACACCGTCGATCTTTTTCTCGACAGGGTCCTCAACTGTTACAATGTTTACGTTAGGCTTGGAAAGCTCGCCGAGGGTAGCGTACAGTGTAGTAGATTTACCGGAACCTGTAGGGCCTGTAACCAACATAACTCCGTTCGGGCAGCGGATTATCTGCTTGAACATCTCGTAGTTATACTCGGTCATACCGAGGTCGGTGATCTTTCTGGTCTTTTCATCTGCGGTGGAGAGCAGTCGGATAACGCACTTCTCGCCGTAAACGCAGGGGATCGTAGATACACGGACGTCCAGGTTGATACCGTCGATCTTCATACCGAATCGGCCGTCCAGCGGGATACGCTTCTCAGCGATGTTCATACCGCCGAGGATCTTGATACGCGTGATAAGGGAGTTATGCAGCGCGATGGAAACCTTCATAGCCTCCTGCTCAACAAGCTCGCCGTCTATTCTGAATCGGATACGCGTGCGGGTCTTGAAAGGCTCGATGTGAATATCCGACGCGTTTATTCTGAATGCGGTCTCTACCATCGTGTTTACCAGTCGAACGATAGGCGCGTTGTCGATACGCTCGCCGGACTGTGTGTCCACCTGGTTCTGCTGGGCTGCGGCCGCCGCCTCGTCGTCCAGCTCGTTCATAACCTTGTTAACGGTCTGCTGCGAGTAGAACCTGCCGATAGCCTCCTCGATCTGGGTCTTGGTGGATATCTGCGGGATTATCTCCATGCCGGTCTGAACCTTCAGCTCCTCGAATATGTAGAAGTTGATAGGGTCGTTGGAAGCCACCATAAGGCGGTTGTTGTGCATATCGAACGCGATGACCGTCTTTTCCCGGGCTGTAGCCTCCGGGATTTTCATTACCGCGTCCTTGTTTATCTGCACTGACGCAAGGTCGACGAACGGCACCTTCAGTCTGATAGACAGCGCCTGCGCAAGCTGAGTTTCAGACACCAGCCCCATCTCAAGCATAACGTCGCCGAGCATTTTGCCGCCGCTCTGCTTCTGCTTGTCGAGAGCCTCCTGAAGCTGATTTTCATTGATGAATCCGTTCTCCACCAGTATCTGACCGATGGGAAGGTTTCTGATAGGTCCAGCCATTATGAATGATCTTCCTTTCTGGTATTAGCGGGAGCCCCGCCGTAAAACCGCCCCTGCGGATATTTCTTTATAGAGTATTGCTGAATTAAGCTAAGTTCTGCCTGCCGTTATTTTTCAAAACTCCTTGCAAAAACCATTTGTTTATGGTACAATGAAATCAGTTTTCAGAAAGGAGTCATGATAATGACAACAGCTATTTACATCGTGACCTGTGTTTTCGTATTCGTGTTTGGCTCTGTTATCGGAAGCTTCCTCAACGTGGTGATATACCGCACGCCGCTGAAGCAGTCGATAATCACGGAGCCGTCGCACTGTTTTTCCTGCGGAAACCGCCTGAAGTGGTACGATATGTTCCCGATCTTCAGTTGGATCATTCTGCGCGGAAAGTGCCGGTTCTGCGGTTCAAAGATCTCTCCCCGCTATATGATCATGGAAGCGGTCTGTGCGGTCTCCTACCTCGGAGCCTACCTGGTATACGGCTTCTCATGGGAGTTCGCCGTGGCGTGCGTCCTGTTCGCCGTACTTATAGTACTCAGCGGTATAGACATCGACCACTTCGAAATACCCTACTGGTGCAGCATAACTGTCGGCGTGCTCGGCATCGCATCGTTCTTCATTCCGTGGGGACCTGAAATGCTCGCCCCCTGGTATGAACGCCTTATCTCCCTCGGAGTTGTCGCCGTGATGTTCTTCATTCTCGTGCTTGTCGGCGGAATGGGCGGAGGAGACCTCCAGCTCATGCTCGGAGCCTCGCTGCTCCTCGGCTACCGCGTGTTCCCGGCGCTGTTCGCAGGGATCGTGCTCGGCGCGATCTACGGTATCGTCAAGAAGTTCCGCGACAAGAAAGCTGAGCAGGATGTAACCGAACAGATCCGCAAAATTGCGTCAGACTGGTATCAGCAGCAGCTCGACAGCGACGTAGGATACGTCAAGGAAGGTTGCAGCGACGTTATCGTCGGCAGTATCTCAGGCGGAACCACCGACATTGAGTGGGAGTTCCTGGACGAAGCCGCATGGAAGGGTCTGCCGGATAAATCTGCGCTCAGCCGCGCAGTACGCGAGCAGATAACAACCGAAAGGGAAGGCACGTTCCGCATTCGTATCAAGGAGGATCTCATCGAAAAGGTGAAGTACTCCCGCCGAATGGTATTCGGACCATTCCTGGCAATAGGAATCGCATACGCGTTCCTGTTTGGAAGCCAAGTCATCAACTGGTATGTCGGCCTGATGTTCCCGGGTTGATAATGTAACCATAATATATTCCGCACCGCACATTTAAGGCGGTGCGGAATTTTTTATTATGGCGTTGTGGGTGTAACGGCGAGGGTACGCTTGATATAATAGATGTAGATATCGCGCGGATCTCCGTCTGCCATTGCGTCAAAGGATACCGGGCTCGCCGGGGAAACTGTGATATTGTAATCCTCAGCCTTTCCGCCATGCTTGAGCATTCCCTTGATGTTCCTCATCTCAGAAATGCCCTCTCCGTAATAGATCATGGTTTGACGTGCGGAGTCCCTGTAAGCATTGATCGTAAACTTGAGTGCGTCATTCCTTAACAGGGGCGCGTTCTCGATCTTGCCATAGTCGCCGTTTTCAGGCTGAACTATCTCGAACGTCATGTACAGATCGTTGTAGAAGCAGTCGCTGAACACCTTCCTGGGTTTCTTGGAAGCGTCCACGCCTGGTTTATCCTCGTAAATCTTGCCGTTGGACGTGCTGTCAACCTTTTCCTCATACAGATAATACATGCTGGTTGCAGCGTCGTACTTCAGACTGAGGCACTTTAGCTGATACGCCTGGTTAGAGCTGTTGGCAGAATTGCAGTAATCGTTCATCGACTTGATTCTGTCGAGATTTGCCGAGTTACTCATCAGCGTAGCATAGTCTGTGTTGGAAAACACAGCGACCTGGGTCGCATAGCGAATACTGTGAACAATATAATCGTTGATGCAGGCCGCAACACTCTGTGCCGACTGATCCTTCTGGTTATCATTGAAGTTCCTTACTATGGGCGCAATGAACATCATCATGCCGCCCATAAGTATAGCCAGAAGCGCCACCGATACAACGACCTCAACGAGAGTAAATCCGCCTTTGTTTCGCTTCTTCAGAAGCCGGATCATAGATTTCATGTCAATCCTCCTCATGCTTCCGAAGTTGATGTATCGCCAGAAGGTGTTTCCGGTGCTTTCTCCTCCTTCGGGAATGCACCGAAAATATTTACGTGCTTGATCGTGCCTGGATCGTCATGCGGTCCTTCTTTACCGATCTCTACCGTCTCAATATACGGTGTGAAAACGAAATAGTTGCCGTCCTTGGTGCTGGTCTGATCGGTTTTGCTGGTGCCGAAGATCTTGTTCAGATCGTTTACGTCGATTTCAGATTCAAGCGTTACCCACATTTTCTTTTGCGTATTATCAGAAAACAGCGAGTAACTGCACTTCATTCTGCTGCCAACGCACAGCACCCTGGAATTAGGCGTACAGATGTCAAATTTGTAATAATCCAGATTTGAACCTTCGCTCTTGGGAATAGGATTTGTTCCATTATGCTGGATATATCCGTAGTCAAGTATCTTGCATGGAAACAGCATCTTAAACTGAGCGAGATACTCGTTCTGTGTTCCCACCAGTGTGCTGGAGTAGGTCAGAATATCAAACTCGTACCTGTATCCGCCGCTTTCGACCGGGCCAAGATCCGTAGCCTTTATATCGATCTCCGAAATTCCGTTTGCACCATAGATGCGTGAATCCAGACGTTCCATAACGCTGCCAGAGGTTTTATCGCCCTTTTTGCCATTATCATCGACAGCATTGTAATTGACGTTGCCGATATAATAGTCAAGCTCGATATTGTTATCGTCAGTATCAGCGTTGGGATTTCCTACTGAATAGTCAACGGAGACATTACCAGCGCCATCTGTAAAATTAAGCTGGATTGTACCGTCCTTAGCAGTGTAGTCAGTTTTCTGAGTGTTCAGATAATACTTTTCCTTCTGCTCGGCGATCTCATTTTCAAGGTCGATATTGCCTTGTCTCGTTCTCATGGTAGTATTAAGGATCATTGCGATCATCGCCGCCATAATTGAGAAAATGACAAAAGCTACCAGTACCTCAACGATGGTGAATCCCCGACGGGATAAGATTTTTTTAAACATAAGTCACTCCCCCAAGGATCAATATCCATGAACACGCCATACTCTGCTTCCGCTAGGCTGGAGACTATCCATATCCTCTCCGCTTATCTGAGAGATGGTGCGTTCTGGCTGAGCAAAAATGTAATTATACGGACCACTCAGTGCGATATCGGATACTATCATACCACCTACGTTCTTGACGCCTCCGCCGCCGGAGCCTACGCAGACATAGGTCATGTACGGAGCATAAACATAACCGCAGAATACATTCTGCATGATCGCGTCTTTTGTCATCTTATCAACACCGAGCTGGATATCGGCATTTTCAAGAACTGATATAACAAACGCATTAACATTCGGATAATAGCAATCTGATGAGTAACCGCTGCTGCCGTTCAGCGATTCGCCAAAGCAGCTCGTGTAGTATTCTACAATATTACTCTTTATGCTGGAATGTGACGCATAGAATGCGTCGACTTTACTTCTGAGGATTCTTCCTCTGCAAAGGGAGTCCTTCTTGCCTTCATTTACCTTTTCTACATTATGTGCTTCATATGAGCCGCCATGCGAAGAACAGGTATAAACAGCGTCATCTCCTGTACCCACATTGGTGTAGCTGCAGGTACCGTCAGGGGTTTTCAGAATGAAATCACCACTCTGAATACTCTCATTCAGTTTTATATAAAGGTCATCAGGCTTTTCAAAATAGGGCACGCCGCTATCCGTGTATTTTATCGATCCTCCGCCCATCATGAACCACGCAATGTGTCCGAAGAATTCACGGTCGGTCGCCTGGTAAGTAACGCCGTCAGGCACGTCGATAACAACGGAGCCGCGACCGACAATAACCACAGAAATACGTCTGGACGAATCTGTGTCAGGGAACCACATAAATGTTTCATATTTTCCGTCGCCATCGTTATCAACGTTTCCGCTTAATCCAATGGTGAGAACATTATTAGGGTCATCTCCCGTATCAAGGATAATGGTGAAGTTTGTCGGAGAGTCGCTTCCATCGCCCACGTCTCTGACAGTTCCAATAGTGCAGTCATCTTTTATATAATGAATATACTTAGCGTCTGCGGTACCGCATTTTCTAAATGTGATGGGGTTTTCTGTCAGTCCCGATGTCTTTGCCTGCCACTTGGGGAATACAGAGGCGCCGATTCTATTATCGAGTATCTTGGTCGATTCGGTGATCGCATCATTGAAAACCTCTTTATTCGTGGTCATATCGTGAATTACAAGTTCTCCGGTATTTACCTTTCCACCAGGAATTGCACTCTTCATCGTGCCGTTCAGGTACAAACTGCTGAATTTGTGCCAGTTACTGTCCTTAACGATGATATCGCCCTTTACATACAGATTGCCCTTGAAGCTGATAGGATTGCCCTCTATATATAAGTCGCCGAAAACATATACATCTGTATATTCGCCGAAATCACGGCTGCCGTACGCTGACGCGATCATATCGCCGCCAACGATGATCTTGCCTCTTTCTGAAGAGGATTTTCCAAGCTCAAACGTAGACGCAGTGCAATCCTTGCCTATCGTAAGATTGTTGCCGAATACCCATGTCAGCGGCTCATCAAACGGCTTAAATGTCGATTGATCATTAAATAATGCACCGCCAGCGCAGATGATATCCATATTAAGCATTACGTCGCCATCGCCGGCAGCGTTCTTATCCTTGGCAAATACGGTATACTCATTGTCGCAGTAAACCGTAGAATCTGACGTGATCGAGGAGATCCACACATCGTTAGGGAGGTATCCGGTACTGGTAAAGAATCTGTCGATAGGCTCCATCTGCGTGGGTTCGCCATTCTTAGAACGAACCAGCGAATGCGTGGTCTCAGCAATACCGTTCTTCTGAACCGTTACTGCGATGTCGTAAACATTCCAGTCCACGCCGGATATTGTCTCATTGTTCAGACGCTTGATATCAACCGTGTATGCGCCAATGGCAGAGTCTTCCTTCGTTCCGCCGAAAGCGGCAAAGTCGTTGCCGTTTGTGGTTATAGTCTGACCCGCTTTCATTGTGCTGATCTTCTTCATTATCGTAGTGCTTGCATTTTTGCTGTCAGATATATATGCAGTAAAAATATCAGCCACTGACGTAGAAGTAACATACGCCTGCTCCTGATCAAACGTTGCATACTGCACCTGTCTGGACGATAGCACAGACATGTACATCGCAGTCACAAGAACGGTAAGCGCAGCCATGGTGCTTACTACCATGAACAATGCGCTTCCGCACGGTGACAGATACTTTCTCAATGCGTGTTTCATTTTTGATTACCTCCAATGCATCTCACGCAGTGCCTTCCTGCGACGCCGGTATTCCCATGCTGAGCGGCGCAGGAGAACGATTCATTATATTCCCTTGCTCCAAAAAGTGTTACTTCCTAAGGGCGATTACTGATTGTTCTGTGAAGAGAGCTGCTCGGTAGGATCCTGCATGCGCTCAATGCTGTACATTGTCAGAGTAACGTCGACCTGGCATACGTTCTCCTCAAACGTGGTGGTCTTGTCGTCGTTCTTGTTATTGGTGTTCGCGGTCTCCCCGTCGCCGTCGTCAGCAGCGTTGTTATTGTTGGCGTTCTGATCCTGCTTGCCTACTGTCTTGCCGGTGTCCTTTTCAAGGCGGCTCTTACCGTCCTTCTCTGCCTTTGCAGTCAGGTCGTCAACATAGTCTGCGTACTTCTTCTCAACGTCGGTGTCGGTAATGGACAGACCATTTGAAAGACGGATCGCCTTTCTCATCATGCCGCCGTCCTCCTGCTTGTAGTAATCATTGATGATATCAATGAACTTCAGCATATCATCGGAATTGAGAGTGGTAACTGTGAAGCTTACGTCAATGGAGCCCACGTCTTGTGTGCTTGCAAGCGCAGCCTGCATGATCGCCTCTCTGTTCAGAGCCTCGAGTTCCTCTGCGGAAGGCTCCTGACCCTGTGTAGCATATGTCTTGAGGTCATATTCTACAACCGGCTCGGTAGAGAAGCTTACGCCCAGAGTTGAAACGGTAGGCGCGCCGATGGACAGGGAATCAACAGCGATGTTCACGCCGTTGTCCTTGCAGTACTGAATGAACTCTCTGATCTCATTGTCTGCCTCGTAAGGCTTCATTTCTTCAAAGAACATATCCGCGATATTGCGGCCGTCGTTGTATGCGTTGATTACGTCCTCGCCGAGCTTTTCCTTTGTTGCGGCGCGGTCGATGTCAGTCTGAAGCTCTACCTGCTTATTGAGGAGCGAAACAGACGATGTGCCGATTGCCTCAAACTTAGGAACGATGAAAAGGAATATGCCAAGTCCGAGTAAAATAACTACAGCGATCACTAAAACCGCAATTCTTTCCTGCTTACTGAGTTTCATTATTCAGTTACCTCCACATTTTCTTCAGGCTGAGGATTAAGGTCGATAGAAGTTGCATGATCC
>ENA-UPWU01001427-UPWU01001427.1-human-gut-metagenome-genome-assembly--contig:-NODE-1427-length-9800-cov-4.992595_pt1 | contig 9800 bp, 7 predicted proteins | sample MGYA00250058_ERZ773392 | MGnify/ENA primary metagenome ERZ773392 (study PRJEB29103, sample SAMN06112084) | human gut metagenome | biome: human gut; feature: ankylosing spondylitis patient; material... | reverse complement strand
GCAGGAGCCCTCGCTGACAGGCGAAAACCGGGAGGAGAAGGTGAAAAGACTACAGTGGATTCTGCAGCAGATGATCCGTGAAGCCGTAAAAGAAAATAATCAGGAGCTATGTCGGGAATTAAAGGAGAGCATGGTGAAAGAACTGGATTATCAGTTCCGCAGCAGAGAAGAGCGTGAGGAAGAGCGGGATCGCAGGCTGGAACAGCGCAGCGAAGAATATTATCAGAAGATGGACGAGCTGTTACGGAAAAAGACCAAAGGACGGTTGCAAAAACAGCCAAAAGATACACCAGTGAATCCAAAAGAGAATGAAAAACATAAAGCAGAAAAAAAGAAAAGGCATTTCATTTTCTGAAATGCCTTCCCAAGGTTGCATTTTAAGTCGGAAATTAATCCTCTGCGATAGCACCAACGGGGCACTGACCTGCGCAGGAACCGCAGCTGATGCACTTATCTGCATCGATTTCGAACTTTCCGTCGCCCATGCTGATAGCGCCAACGGGGCACTGTGCTTCACAAGCTCCACATGCTACACAAGCATCACCAATAACAAATGCCATAAGCTGCGCAGTTCGGCAATGTCACTGTGGTGGCACCCGCCAGCCAGTGCAGCGCCATGTCCCACCGCATCACGCTGGATCGTCCCATGGGGCTGAGAAAGCACGAATGGGGCATGGATGGCGTGACCGCCTATTCCCTGGACGGCACTCCTGCCGACTGCATCCGGGCAGCGCTGGATGCCATTATGCCCGAAAAGCCGGACGTGGTGCTCTCCGGCATCAACCATGGCTACAATGTTGGCTATGACATTGCCTACTCCGGCACGGTGGGCGCGGCCATGGAAGCTCTCATGAGCGGCATCCCCGCCATTGCCCTGTCCCAGAACAACCTGGGCGGCTACGACAATGCAAGGGAATACCTGCCCGGTATTCTGGCAGAGCTGCTGCCCACCCCCTGTGCCCCCAATGAGATTTGGAATGTAAACATCCCCACCGGCTCCTGCAACGGCATTCTGCGTGACCGCACCGTAGCCGTGGGCGGTTACTACAAGGGGACGCTTTATGTGATGGATGCCGCAGGTGAAAAGAACGTGCAGTACCCGGCCTTGGAGCCCCTGGACTACGCCACCCATCCGGCTTCTGACGACAGTGACCTGCGGGCGGTGGTCAATGGGTATATTTCCATTGGCAAGGTGCGCTGCATGGTGATGTAACATGGGTTCCAGATACATTGTCTTTGACACGGAAACTCCCAACAGCCGCAACAACCGCATGAGTGCCATTGGCATCTCGGTGGTAGAGGACGGGGTGATTACCCGGGAGTTTGCCACCCTGGTGAACCCGGAAGCCCATTTTGACCCCTTCAACATCCAGCTCACCGGTATCACACCGGAGGCTGTTGAGGCAGCCCCCACCTTCCCGGCACTGTGGCAGGAGCTTGAACCCCTGTTTGACAGCGGGATGCTGGTTGCCCACAACGCCCCCTTTGACATGGTTATGTCAGTAAAAGTTGCAATTAACGGTTTCGGCCGTATCGGTCGTCTTGCTTTCAGACAGATGTTCGGTGCTGAGGGTTACGAAGTAGTAGCTATCAACGATCTTACAGATCCTGCTATGCTCGCAAACCTTCTCAAGTACGATACAGCACAGGGCGGCTACTGCGGTAAGATCGGTGAAAACCTTCACACAGTTGAGGCAGGCGAAGGCTCAATCATCGTTGACGGCAAAGAGATCACAATCTACGCTAAGCCAAACGCTGCTGAGCTTCCTTGGGGCGAACTCGGTGTTGATGTAGTTCTCGAGTGCACAGGTTTCTATACATCAAAGGCAAAGAGCCAGGCTCACATTGATGCCGGCGCTAAGAAGGTTGTTATTTCTGCTCCTGCAGGCAACGACCTCAAGACAATCGTTTACAGCGTAAACGAAAAGACTCTTACAGCTGACGATACAATCATTTCAGCTGCTTCATGTACAACAAACTGCCTCGCTCCTATGGCTGACACACTTAACAAGTATGCAGAAATCCAGAGCGGTATCATGTCAACAATCCACGCTTACACAGGCGATCAGATGATTCTTGACGGTCCTCACAGAAAGGGCGACAAGAGAAGAGCAAGAGCAGGTGCTGCTAACATCGTTCCTAACTCAACAGGTGCTGCAAAGGCTATCGGTCTTGTAATTCCTGAGCTCAACGGTAAGCTCATCGGTTCTGCACAGCGTGTTCCTGTTCCGACAGGTTCAACAACAATTCTTACAGCTGTTGTTAAGGGTTCTGATGTAACAGTTGAAGGTATCAATGCTGCTATGAAGGCTGCTGCTTCTGAGTCATTCGGTTACAACGAAGATCCGATCGTTTCTTCAGATGTAATCGGTATGAGATTCGGTTCACTCTTCGATGCTACACAGACAATGGTATCAAAGATTGCTGATGATCTTTATGAGGTTCAGGTTGTTTCTTGGTACGACAACGAGAACTCATACACAAGCCAGATGGTAAGAACAATTAAGTATTTCGCTGAGCTTGGCTAATCTGAATTTACAGATTATTCTTTGGGCTTTCCTTTTTGGACAGCCCTTTTTGTTTTCCTTTTCGGAAGATATTTATCATTATTTTTCTTTATTCGTAAAATTATGCTTTAAAATGTAACATTAAGTCGCAGTTTATAAAATATACACGAAAAATTAGTTTTAAATTTTTTGAATTTGCTTGAAATTGACATATATTTTTGGTATTATATAAGTGTGAGCAAACAATCAAAAAACAACATATATTAAACAAGGAGCAATTCTTATGAATTACAGCTTTAACGAGGCAAGACCGGCTCTTGAAGTTTTTCACACCGGCGATTCAGTGCGTGCATATGATTTTTTGGGCGCACACCTCGTGAACCGTAATGACAAAAACGGAGTGGTGTTCCGTGTGTGGGCACCAACCGCAAGGAGCGTTTCGGTTGCAGGCGATTTTAATAATTGGAACAACGAGGCAAACTATATGTATAACATCGGTTACGGTGTGTGGGAAGTGTTTGTCGAGGGTGTAAAAGAGTTTTGTACATACAAATACTGCATTGAAAGCGAATACGGCGACAGGCTTATGAAAGCAGATCCGTATGCTTTTCATGCTCAAACCCGCCCCGGTCAGGCCTCTGTTGTATATGATATAGAAAGCTATTCGTGGAATGACAGCGAATGGTTTAATAAACGCAAAGAAAACAACATTTCATCGTCACCGATGAATATTTATGAAATACATGCAGGCTCATGGAGAAAGTATCCTGACGGCAACTTTTTTAACTATCAAAAGCTTGCCGATGAGCTTATCCCCTACCTAAAGGAGATGCACTACACCCATGTTCAGCTTATGCCGATTATGGAGTATCCCTATGACGGCAGCTGGGGTTTTCAGACAACCGGCTACTATGCCCCTACTTCACGCTATGGCACACCGTCTGATTTTATGGCTTTTGTTGACAAGCTTCACGGTGAAGGCATTGGTGTGATTCTTGACTGGGTTCCGTCAAATTTTCCGACGGACGATTTCGGACTTGCAAGGTTTGACGGTTCACCTCTTTATGAAAGCAACGATCCAAAAACAAGCAAGCGTGACTCATGGGGAACCTGCCTTTTCAACTACGCAAGATTCGAGGTTACAAGTTTTCTTGTTTCATGCGCAATGTTCTGGCTCGACAAATATCATATTGACGGCTTGAGAATCGGCGCACTCTCCTCTATGCTCTACCTTGATTACGGTAAATCCGAGGGTGAATGGGAACCGAACAAATTCGGCGGAAAAGAAAATCTTGACGCTGTTGATTTTGTAAAAAGGCTCAACACGGCTGTTCATATGTACCACCCTGATGTTATGATGTTTGCCGAGGAAAACACATCGTGGCCAAAGCTTACTCATAAAATAGAGGACGGCGGTCTTGGTTTCGACTTCAAGTGGAACATGGGCTGGATGAACGATATGCTGCACTATATGTCACTCAATTCGATGTGGCGGCCGTTCAATCATGACAGTCTTACTTTCAGCTTTTATTATGCTTTTTCAGAAAAATTTCTTCTGCCGATTTCACACGACGAGGTTTCTCACGGCAAAGGCTCACTCATAAAGCAGATGCCTGGAAAGTATGACGAGCAGTTTGCAGGCGTGAGAGCATTCATAACATATATGTACGCTCATCCGGGCAAGAAACTCGTGTTCATGGGAACTGAAATCGGACAGTTTGACGAGTGGAATCACGAAGAGGCAATTCAATGGGATTTGCTTGAATTTGAAAAGCATAAAAAGCTCAGAACATTTTTTAAAGAGCTCAACAAATTTTATCTTGACTGCAAGCCGCTCTACGAACTTGACACGGTCTGGAAAGGCTTTGACTGGATTCACCATGACGATTACACAAACAGTGTTATTGCATTCAAGCGCACCGACAAAAACGGTGATGAAATTGTTTCGGTATGTAATTTTCAGCCCATCAGGCGTGACGAATACTGCATCGGTGTTCCTAAATACGGTCTTTATGACGAGGTTTTCAACTCTGATGAAGAGCGTTTCGGCGGAAGCGGTGTTGTAAACGGTAATAATATCAAAACCGAGGTAATGAAAATTCACGGTTTTGATCAGGGACTTTCACTCACTCTCCCCCCTCTCAGCGTAATCTATCTGAGGTGTGCAAAAGAACTTGAACCCGATGAAGCTCAGAAAGAAAATTGATATTTTCAGTCACAAGACTGTAATTAATAAGTTTAATAAAGATAATAAAATAAATATCGGAGGTATTTTAATATGTTTCCAAAAAAGGAAGTAGTGGCTATGCTGCTTGCCGGCGGTCAAGGCTCTCGTCTTGGCGTGCTTACCAAAAAGCTTGCAAAGCCTGCCGTACCGTTTGGCGGCAAATATCGTATTATTGATTTCCCGTTATCTAACTGTGTAAATTCAGGCATTGACGCTGTAGGTATTCTCACACAGTACCAGCCTCTTGTCCTTAACGAATACATAGGAAACGGACAGCCGTGGGATCTTGACAGTATGCACTCGGGTGTAAACTGTCTCAGCCCTTATCAGGCTGTTGACGGTGCAGACTGGTATTCGGGAACAGCCAATGCAATTTATCAGAATATCAACTACATTGAGCGTTATAATCCTGAATATGTGGTTATTCTTTCGGGCGACCATATCTACAAAATGGACTACAACAAGATGCTTGAATATCATAAGGAAAAGAATGCCGCTTGTACAATTGCGGTAATTGATGTTTCGCTTGAAGAAGCCTCAAGATTTGGTATTCTCAACACAAATGAGGACGGCTCAATCTACGAATTTGAAGAAAAGCCTGCTCATCCAAAAAGCACTAACGCTTCAATGGGCATCTATATTTTCAGCTGGAAGGAACTTAAAAAGTATCTTACGGAAGATGAATTCAAAGAGGGTTCAAGCCACGATTTTGGTAAGGATGTTCTCCCTGCCATGCTTGACGCAGGTGAGCGTATGTTTGCATATCCTTTTGAAGGCTATTGGAAGGATGTGGGAACAATCGACAGCCTTTGGGAGGCTAATATGGATCTTCTCGATCCAAAGGTTACTTTAGACCTCAAGGATATCTACTCAAGAAATCCGATGATGCCTCCGCACTATGTTTCAAACGAGGCGTCAATCCAAAATTCACTCGTTGCCGACGGATGCAATGTTTACGGCAACCTTGAGTTCTCAATTCTCTTTGCAGGTGTTACAATCGGTAAAAATGCTACGATTAATTCTTCAATCATCATGCCCGGTGCGGTAATTGAGGACGGTGCCGAGGTTCAGTTTGCTATCATTGCCGAAAACACCGTGGTAGGCAAGAATGCAAAAGTCGGACAAAACCCCGAAGAAACGGAAAATCTTGACGACTGGGGAATCACTGTTGTCGGTGCAAATACCGTTATCAAAGAAAACACAGTTATCAAAGCAAAAACCATGATAGACAGCGACACGGAGGTGGACGGCAATGAGAAGTAATAATGTACTCGGTTTCATCTTTGCGGCAACACTTGACGATAAAATCCCCGAGCTTGCATCTTCAAGAACAACTGCAAGCGTTCCGATCGGCGGAAAATACAGAATTATCGACTTTGACCTTTCAAATATGTCAAACTCAGGTATCAGCAATGTAGGCATAGTTGCAAAAAGCAACTTTCAGTCACTTATGGATCATGTGGGTTCGGGCAGTGCATATGACCTTTCAAAGAGAAGGAGCAATCTTTCAATTCTCCCACCATATGACGGCAAGGCTTTTTCAAGCTTTGTTGAAACAATCTACAATATGCACGGCTACATTGAGCATTGCCGTGAGGAGTATGTGCTTATTTCACAGGGCAATGTAATTACTAACATTGATTACACAGATGTTTTTGACTTCCACTCAAAGAAGAAGGCAGACATTACACTTATATATAAGAATCATGCAATTCCGCAGGGCTATGACAGACCGATTACCCTTGATGTAGACAATGACGGCAAGGTAAATCAGATTTTTGTAAAGCCCGGTGTTGTTGACAAAGGGGTATTCAACCACGCATACGGCTCTATTCTCATCAAGAAAGACCTTCTTATGAGTGAAATCCGAAATGCCATCAGCGTTAATCAGCTTGATGTAAGGCGACTTATTCAGAGCAGTCTGGGCAAATACAGTATTTATGCTTATGAAAATAAGGGTTACTGTGCGGCAATCAGCTCAATCAACGATTACTTTGAGTTCAATATGGATCTTATGAAAAAAGAAGTAAGGGATGAGCTTTTCAATCCGCAAAGACCTATCTATACAAAGGTAAGAGATGACGCTCCGTCACGCTACGGACTTACAAGCAATGTGAAAAATTCAATCATTGCACAGGTTTGTGTTATCAACGGTGAGGTTGAGAACTGCGTTATTTCAAAGGGTGTTTATGTCGGCGAAGGTGCAAAGCTTTCTAACTGTATTGTAATGCAGGACACAAAAATAGGTTGCAATACCAACCTCAACTATGTTATCATAGATAAGGATGTTACCATCAAGGATGGTCGATCACTTATGGGATATGATTCGTACCCCATTTATATTGCTAAAAAATCTGTTGTATAAAGTTGTTTAAACAGGAGGTAATCTTACAATGAGAATTTTATACTGTGCTTCAGAGGCTAATCCTTTCTGCGGCAGCGGCGGACTTGCTGATGTAGCAGGAAGTCTTCCGCACACACTTTGCAGAAAAGGTCAGGATTGCAGAATTGTTGTTCCGCTTTACGGCACAATTCCGCAGGAACTTAAAAACTCCATGAACTTCATCACAAACTTTACCGTGCCGGTTGCATGGCGTCATCAGTATTGCGGTTTGTTCTGGGCAAGATGGAATGACTGTACATACTATTTTATTGATAACGAATATTATTTCAAGAGAGGCACTCTCTACGGTCATTATGACGACGCTGAAAGATTTGCGTTCTTCTCCCGTGCAATCCTTGAAATGCTTCCTTACATTGATTTCCATCCCGACATCATTCATTGTAATGACTGGCAGACAGCTCTTGTTCCTGTTTACTACTATCTGTTCTATTCACACAGACCATGGTACTACAACATTAAGAGTCTGTTCACTATTCACAATATCCAGTATCAGGGTGAATACGGCTGGGAAGTTAACACAGAGTGCGTCGGCATTCCTGCATCCGAAACAAAGATTCTTGAAATGAACGGCAAACTCAATATGATGAAGGGTGCTATCGAAACAGCTACCCGTGTTTCAACGGTTTCTCCAAGCTATGCGGCTGAAATTAAAGACCCGTGGTTCAGTTGGGGACTTCATGACGAACTCAATCTTCGTCATTACAAGCTTTGCGGTATCAAGAACGGTATTGACACAGAAAGCTACAATCCCGAAACAGACTATCAGCTTTATCGCAACTATTCAAAGGACGATATGAGCGGCAAGGGCGAATGTAAGCGTGCTTTGCAGGAGCGTTTGTGTCTTGAACAGCGCTGGGATGTTCCGCTGGTCGGTATGGTAACAAGACTTGTTGCACACAAGGGACTTGACCTTGTAAGAATGGGCCTTGAGGAGCTTATGGACACAGAAAATATGCAGTTTGTAATTCTCGGTTCAGGTGACAAGGAGTATGAGGACTACTTCAACTATATGCAGGCGAAGTATCCGGGCAGACTTTGCTTCTGTCACGGCTTTGTTCCCGAGCTTGCAAGAAAGATTTACTCAGGCGCAGATATTTTCCTTATGCCGTCTGCTCAGGAGCCTTGCGGTCTTGCACAGATGATTGCACTCCGTTACGGTACAATTCCTGTTGTTCGTGAGGTTGGCGGTCTTAAAGACTCTGTTTTCGACAGTGCCGACAACTACGGTAATGGATTTACATTCAAAAACTATGAATGTGCAGATATGCAGCTTGCCGTAAGACGAGCATTGTGGGGCATTCAGGACGACCAGGGTTGGCATCAGCTTATGTGGCGTGCTATGATGAGCGACAACAGTTGGGATCGTTCGGCTCAGGACTACATCAATCTCTACAACGATACCCTCAAGTGGGCTTAATCGTGCAGTCAAATTTTATAACAAAAAATTCAGTCGGAAAGCAGATTTTAAATTTGCTTTCCGACTTTTGATTTATTTGAAATAGCAATCTCGTAGGGGCGGATATTATCCGCCAGCACGGCGAGCCGCCGTTCCCAATTCGAGCAGATAGTTTGATAGAAAAACAATTCCAATGCCCGAATTAGGTGAATTTATGTTTACAAAAAATTATTTTTCACAAAAACAAAAAAGGTTGGAAACTACTGCGGGGAGCAGTCGATTTCCAACCTTAAAGTTTTGCATTAGTTTTTCATCAGGTTCTTTTTATTGCGTGCGGAACACGAATTTTACCTGCAAGCTTACCAAGAGCAAACACAAGAATAATCTCGGGAATGCACTTAACGGCAACACTGATGAATCTTGCTGTAAGATAAACTGTGTACGGTGTTGAACCGCCGCCGTAGAGTGTGTAAAGCCAAAAAGCCGTAAGGAATGTTTCAACGCAGAGCATATTTGTAAACCATGCAAGAACAACTCTGAGCGGAGTTACATTGTTCTTATAAAGAAACATACCGTAGATAAAACCTGTAATAAAGCCGTTGATTGTAAAGCCTGGGAAATATGCGCCTGTCGGGGCAATGATAAATGAAAGAATATCTCCCAAAGCACCGACAATTGCGGCAGGAATCGGTCCGAACATTACGCCTGTTACGGCTATGGGAAGGAACGCTGCGCTGAGCTTTACATTGTTTCCGAAAAACGGAAGTGTGCTGTTTGCGAAAAATCCGAGAACAATACGAAGTGCAAGCAGCATTGCAATTGCCGCAAGAGCGTAGATACTCTTCATTTCAAGCAAAGAGCTTTGAATTTTTTTGAGTTGTGACATATTTTTTACCTCCTGAATCTCTGTTGTTGCTTCAGGAAGAAAAAAAGCGGACAGATTGCTCTGCCCGCTGAATTATATGTCCCAAAGTAACAGCGGGATGCGAAATCTGTACCGCAGGATAAACCTTTCGTTCTTGCGGCAACTCCCCGTCCGCAAAACACTTCACGCACAAATTTCTACTCTGTGATAGATGCCTTTCGGCACCGTATGCTATTATACGCCTGAATTTGCTGTTTGTCAACCAAAATTAATTTTGGGTTTACTGAACCGTTGCTTTTTTCTTCTTTGTAAGAAGGGCATCAAGGAACGCCTGCGCCGGGCACATGTACTTGTCGTAGGACTGGGTGGTGTAGGTGCTTATGCGGCCGAGATGATATGCC
>ENA-UPWU01001425-UPWU01001425.1-human-gut-metagenome-genome-assembly--contig:-NODE-1425-length-9805-cov-5.321649_pt1 | contig 9805 bp, 8 predicted proteins | sample MGYA00250058_ERZ773392 | MGnify/ENA primary metagenome ERZ773392 (study PRJEB29103, sample SAMN06112084) | human gut metagenome | biome: human gut; feature: ankylosing spondylitis patient; material... | reverse complement strand
CGGACGGGCTGACAGCACCGTCCGCTTTTTATGAACAGAAATATGCCGAATCAGCCTCCGCCAAATTTTTGCTAATTTTCACACAGCACGGGGCGATTTTTATTGAAATCTGTTCCGGAATGTGGTATACTATAAAATGTATATGCATATCCAGACGAGCTATTCGTCACATAATTATATATGATGCAGAATGTAGACAGAAAGGAATTTAAATGACAAGATTTGAAAACAAGCTCTGCCCGGTATGCCGCAGGCCGTTCACCAAAAATGACGACATCGTGGTATGCCCTGTCTGCGGAACTCCGCATCACCGCGCCTGCTACAATGAAAAGGGCGGCTGCGGGGTCGAGGAGTGGCATGCTTCCGGCTTTGTGTGGGAGGGGCACCTCCCCGGTGAAGAGCCTGAGCCTTCCAACGGGCAGGAGGAGCAGTCCGGCGTTGACCTCAGCAAGCATGATGATACCGGGGGGCAGTCCGGAGATTACAGCGACCACCGCGCGGAGTACCCCGGCGGAGTTCCGAACGGTAGCTTCAACGCCTACGGCCCGGACGGTCAGCCGGTAGATATTCAGGAGTTCCTCGACCAGATAAACCGCCAGACCATGGACGACACCCGCGGCGAGGACGGCGTCAGCGCAAAGGAGCTTTCCTGCTACGTCGGGAAATCCGTAATGCACTATTCCCAGGCGTTCGCGGCGTTCCGCGCGCCGGCGGCTCCGGGGCAGAAGAAGCGGAAGGTTTTCTTCAACCTCTGCGCCGGGCTGTTCACGCCGGTGCACCAGTTCTACCGGAAACTGGACGCCGCCGGAGTTATCCTGGTTCTGCTCGAACTTGCCTACTACGTTCCGACGCTGCTTTCCTTTGCCGGGTCGTTCAGCGCTTCGGTTGTGGGAGCTTTGCAGTTCGCCGCCAGCGGGCTGTATTTCGCCGCGAAGATAGCGCTGTGCATGTTCGGCGATTACATCTATTACCGCCACTGCGTGAAGCGCATAAAGCAGATCCGCGCAAATTACGACGACGGAAACGCCCCGGGCTACTACGAGGCGCTCAACGCCAAGGGGAGTCCCTCCTGGCTGCGCGCGATAATCTCGATACTTGCGGTGTACCTGCTCCAGGCGATACTGCTGCTGTATTTTGTCCGCATGAACTCCGGAATGACCGGCACGATGATATGAAAAACTGCTCCTGCGGGAGCGTTCCAATAACAAAATCAAAAGGAAGAACAATAACATGAAACTGATAATCCAGATACCCTGCTATAACGAAGCCGAGACCCTCGACGTGACCATACACGACCTCCCCCGGCACATCGACGGTATCGACGAGATCGAATACCTCATCATCAACGACGGCAGCACCGACCGCACCGTAGAGCGCGCAAAGGAGCTGGGCGTACACCACATAGTAAGCTTCGTGCACAACCGCGGACTTGCAAAGGGCTTCATGGCGGGAATCGACGCATGCCTGCGCCTGGGCGCCGACATCATCGTCAACACCGACGCCGACAACCAGTACGCCGGCGCGGACATTGAAAAGCTGGTGCGTCCGCTGCTTGAGGGCAAGGCGACGATGGTAATAGGCAACCGCCGCACAGACTCCATCGAGCACTTCTCTCCGCTGAAAAAGAAGCTCCAGAAGCTCGGAAGCGGCGTTGTAAGAAAGGCGAGCGGCACCGACGTTGTGGACACCACCAGCGGATTCCGCAGCTATACAAGAGAAGCCGCGATGCGCCTTAACGTGCTCTCCGACTACACCTACACGCTGGAGACCATCATCACCGCCGGCGCAGACCGCACCAAGATAATGTCTGTGGACATCAACACTAACCCGGAGCTTCGCAAGAGCCGCCTGTTCAAGTCCATGTGGGGCTACATCAAGCGCTCCAGCGGAACGATTATCCGCAACTACGTGATGAGAAAGCCGCTCAAGACCTTCCTCGGAATTGCTGCGGTATTTGTGCTTGCCGCGCTGGTGCTTGCGGTGCGCTTCATCGTTTACGCATGCCTGGGCGAGGGCGGCGGACATATACAGTCCCTGGTGCTGATGGCTGTGCTTGCTATCGTGGGATTCCAGATAGGCATTTTCGGGCTTGTTGCGGACGCTATCTCCGGCTGCCGCAGGGTAATGGACGAGACCCTTTTCCACGTAAAGCGCATTGAGTACAACAACACCAACTCCAACTACTCTAACTACAATCTTTGCAGCTACACCAAAGAGGAAATCGACAAGAAATGATAAACGCTCTCAGACGTTTCTACAACAGCTTCGGCGACCGCGGCGTGATGATGGTTATCTTCACGGTGAGCGTCATCGTGCATTCGCTGCTTACCATGCATATGGAGCTTCCCGCCGTTAACCCCGACGAAATAGGCGTTGCAAGCGTTGCCGCGTTCTATTCCGGGCGCGACTGGTCAGCGCTGATGGGGCAGGTCTACTACTATTACGGATACGTTCAGGCTATTTTCTACGCGCCGCTGTTCCTGTTTTTCAGCAACTCCTACGCGCTTTACAAGGCGTGCCTGATAATGAACGGCGTGCTCATGAGCTTCATTCCGGTGATAGCTTACCATGTTTCCACAAAGCTGGGCGTTTCCAGGGTATGGCAGAAAATCACCGTGGCATTCTGCTGCGGAGCTTACATCACATACATAGCCCACTCCAAGTTCATGTGGAACGAAGCCATATGCAGCCTGCTTCCGTGGGTTCTGATGTGGGTGATGTTCATGTCGATGGACTGCCAGAAGGACGCGCTGCGCGTGCTGTGGTCGGCCGCCGCCGGAGTTCTCTGCGCGGTCTGCTACGGGGCGCACTCCAGGCTGCTGGCTGTAGTTATCGCGTTCGTTATGACCGTGCTTATCGCGCGTATATTCATGAACCGCAGGATATTCACCCTGCCGGTTTTCTTCCCGGCGCTTGCGCTGGGCTTCGTCGGGGAGCATTTCTGCAAAAAGACGATCCAGCAGCTGGTCTGGAACGGCAAGGCGAGCGGCAACACCATGGAAGCCGAGGCAAACCGCGTTCTCGGTCTGTTTGACGAAGGCGGATTCGGAAGGTTCGTTTCCACGCTGTTCGGACATATCTACACATTCATGACCTCCACGGCTGGTATCGGAGCCCTCGCCTGCGTGGTGTTCTTCATGCTCATCTTCGTTCGTATCCGCGAGTGGAGCAAAAACCGCGCCGGCGAGATGGTCAACGGCGTTAAGGTGTACGAGCCTACCTCGAAGCACACCTACAGCGGCCACATAACCATACTCGGAATTTACGCGTTCCTCGCCGTCGGAGGCTCCATGCTGCTTTCGGTGCTGTTCAAGTTCAATTCCGGGCAGATAAGCGCCATCAAGGATCTCACGATGTTCGGAAGATACACCGACAATGTGGCTCCGCTGGCGGTCATGCTGGTGCTGGTGTTCATGTTCCGCTACAGGCTGAGCGTCGCTAACATCGGCTGGGCGGCGATCGTGTACGCATATACCTGCTACGGATTCTTCACGGTATCCTGGCAGATGCTCGAAAAGGCGCGCGGCTACCGCGAATCCCCCATGCTGGGACTCATGCCCTGGCGGATCGGCGAGGACTACGCCAAGCCGTTCACCGTGGAAAGCTTCATTATAATGACCTCCGTGGTGTTCACGGTGCTGGCGGCGTTCGCAGTGTTCACGCTGTGCACCCGCAAGCACGGCAAGGAACTGATATCCGGTCTGTGCTGCTGCCTGTTCCTTTACACCACGGTGTTTGCCGGGGCGGTTTACCTCCCTGCACGCGCCGAGGAGAACCTCGCAAAGACCGAGCCGGCGCGGCTGGTTTCCGATCTTCTGTATAACGAGAGCGCGTCGCCGGTCATCGTGGCTTATAACATCGGAACGCGAAACGCGGGGCTTATCCAGTTCCTGAATCTTAACACCCGGGTAGCGATAATCCGCAAGGCGAAGAATCTCCCGGACAACTGCATAATCATAGCCGACGAGGAGGAGCAGCTCCCGCTGGAGCCGTTCAGCTACGACTACATCGGCACGGAAGGCGGGCTTTCCGTCTACGCAAAGGGCGAGACCGCCCGCGACTATATGAGATACAAGCGTTCCGCGGACATAACCGCGCTGGCGGAAGAAGGCGCAACGATACAAGCTCCGGCGCTTTCAGATCATTAAGGAGGCAGTAACTTTGACAGGCGAAAACGAACTTGAAAATATAAACGAAAACGCGGCTCCGCTGGAGAGATCGGCGGACGCGGCGGGTTCATCGGGCGCAGAAGGCTCCGACGTTCACCCGATATACGAAGTCCCGAAGCCGGAAACAGCCGCACCTGCCGCTCCGAAAAAGGAGAGCGTGTTCCTCAGCGACTGGTTCCTTATGCTGGCGCTGTACGTCGTAACGCTTGCGATACACGTCCTGATGACGCAGGTCACGACTATGTTCAACCTCACCCCCGACGAGTACGCGGTTACTGCGGTTGCCGCATGGTTCAACGGCTACGACTGGTCGCAGACGGTGTCCGCCGGCGGCTACTACGGGTATTTCCAGAGCCTGTTCTACATTCCGGTGTTCTGGTTCGTTGACGACCCTATGCTCCAGTACCGCGTGATGATACTGATAAACGGCGTGCTGATGAGCTTCGCACCGGTCATCGTGTACTTTCTCGCACGGAAGTGGTTCGGCGTGCGGAAGCTTTCCTCCGTATTCATGGCGATAGTATGCGGAATGTACCCCGCGTACCTGCTTCTAACTAAGTACACCTGGAACGAAACGCTGTGCTGCCTGCTTCCATGGGTGTTCGCGCTGCTGATGTACAAGTCGCTGAAGAGCTTCAAGGATACGTCGCACAGCAGTAAGGCGGTGTTCCGGCAGCAGCTCTGGGCGGCGCTCGCGGGGCTTACCCTCGTTGCAGCCTACGCTACCCACGGCAGAATGATCGCAATGCTCGCCGCCGGAGTGGTTCTGGAACTTGTGGTACTGTTCACGATGAAGCGGAAGGTGTTCGCGCTGAGCGGCTTCTTCTCAAGCGTTGTTGTGGGGTTCCTCGCGGACAAGATGATAAAGGGCTATTTACAGAATGTCCTGTGGCTCAAGGAGCAGTCCGACAAGGCCTCCGTGAATACCATCGAAAACACCCTCGGCAGAATATTCGACGCGGATCCTGAGAAGCTCATGCGCTTCCCGCAGACCCTGGTCGGACATTTCTTCTACTTTATCAGTTCCACCTGGGGCTTCGGAGCCATCGCGATGGTGCTGATAATCTCCGGACTGGCGATGTATTACGTCACCAGGAACCGCGCGAAGAAGGGCGCTGCTGAGCTGACCGCCGACGGCAGGGCAAAGACCTACATTACAAGTTCGCTTGCAATGTTCTGCTGGTTCGCTTTCCTGGTTATGGGCGCGATATTCGTGGTGAGCGTCGGCTTCAAGGCGACATCAACGGTGTTTGACACCCGCGCCGATACAACGATATTCGGGCGCTACATCGAGACTTTCTTCCCCGTTGCGATATTCCCGGCGCTCATAATGATCTACCGGGGAAGGTTCAGCGTTATGCACAGCCTTGCGGCGCTTATCACCGCGGGCGGAATATTCGCGCTCACCGAGCTGCTGACCGTTCCGGCGGTCGTCGGCGACGGCACCACTGATAAGGGCGTAGTAAGCGCGATGATTCTCGGGATCACTCCGCTGAAGCTGGGCGAGGGTCTCAAGGACAAGATAACCGAAACGACATTTATCAAGATCATCGCCGTTGTAATGGCTCTGCTGCTTGCCGTGGTGATAATCCGGCTGATAACCGTGAAAAAGAACAGCAGCATGTTCAACTGGGTGACTATCCCGATGGGCGCGCTGCTTATGTACACCAGCCTCTACTGCTTCGACGGCTACACCGTGGTTCAGGGCAAGAACGCAAGCTACGGCGGAGAGTACGTCTCCGAGGCGCTCGAGATGATAGACGACAGCGGATTTGACGACGTACTCGCGTTCTCACTGAAATCTGAGCGCTACGTAAAGGCGCAGTTCCTGTTCCCGGATATGCATGTGCGGCTTGCCTCCACGCTGAAAAAGCTGAATTCCCAGACCGCACGCCCCGACTTCATCATAGCCGACCGCGAGGATAACCTCCAGCTCTGGTCGGGCGACCTCTGGCTTGTCGGGGACGTCAACAACAATATCCACCTCTACGCCTGCACCAACGCAGCGCGTGAATGGTGCGAGGAGCAGGGGCTGGAGCTTTCCGCACCCGCTTCCTTCGAATACAGCGGCAGGAACATTCCTTCCACAAGCTCAGTCACCAGGGACGGCGGCGCCGCCGTACTGCCGGAAGGCTCTGCGGTGTACACCAACTACTTCGCGCTCTACAGCTCCGGCGGCTTCACATTCACGCTGCGCGGAACCGGACTTGAGCAGCTTTCCATCGCGCTTACCTCCGACAAGAAGGCGAACAGCATTGATTACGAGATTGTATCCTCCGATGACGGCGAGATGGTGCTGAAATTCAATGCCGCAGCCGCAAAGACTGAAAACGTGCAGCTCAAGCTCACCAACCGCAGCGGGTCTCCGGTCACGGTCACATCGGTGAAGCTTACCAGGGATTCCGTGGCGCCGCTGATAATTCTTCCGGCGACTACCGCCGCCTGAGCGGAGGTACGCCATGCCGGTCATTAAAAAAGCAAAGCCTATGCAGCCCGCGCGCACCCTCTGCCTGGGATTCCTTATTATAATCACTGTGGGGGCGCTGCTGCTGTGGCTTCCGTTCTCGTCAAAGAGCGGCAGCACTTCATTCTTCGACTGCCTGTTCACCGCGACCTCCGCGACCTGCGTGACTGGTCTCGTAGTCGTGGATACTTACTCGAACTGGACGATATTCGGGCAGGCGGTCATTGCGCTGCTTATCCAGGTGGGCGGTCTGGGATTCGTGACGATAATCACGTTTTTCAACGTTGCCGCCGGGAAGAAGCTGGGCTTCCGCACCCTCGCGAATGTGTCGGACGGGCTTACTGAAAGCACCTTCCAGGGCGGACGCCGCATTTTCATCAGCATAATCAAGTATTCAATGATATTCGAGGGAGCCGGAGCCGTGCTGCTCTGCCTGCGGTTCGTTCCGCAGTACGGCGGCTACGGCGTGTGGATGGGCGTTTTCACGAGCGTCACCGCGTTCTGCAACGCCGGATTCGACCTGTGCGGGATATCCTCGCCGTTCGCGAGCCTCACCGGATATCAGAGCGACCCCCTGGTTCTCGTCACCGTTGCGATGCTGATAACCGTGGGAGGTCTCGGCTTCATCGTCTGGGAAAACTTCCTCAACATTCGTAAGGTACGCAAGCTCAGCCTGCACACCAAGGCGGTGCTGCTGACCTCCGCGGCGCTTACCGTCGGCGGAACGCTGTTCTACCTCCTCGCGGAATGGAACGGCGCGCTTGGCGAGATGAACTTCGGCGGGAAGCTGCTCAACGCGTTTTTCTCGAGCGTTACCGCCAGAACAGCCGGGTTCAACTCCGTGCCGATAGACGACCTGTCGGATTTTTCACAGCTCGGTACCTGCATACTTATGTTCGTCGGAGCCTCTCCGGCTTCCACCGGCGGCGGTATCAAGACCACCACGCTGCTTGTGCTGATTATGACCGTGGTTTCCTATATGCAGAGCAAGAACGACGTTGAGATCATGAAGCACAAGATAGACAAGCTGGCGGTCTACCGCACGCTGACCGTCACGCTGCTTTCGCTGACGGCTGTTATCCTCTGCTTCTCGGTGCTGTATTTCACGCTGCCCGAGGACGGCCGGGGAGTTCAGTGCCTGTTTGAAGCCGTGTCGGCGTTCTCTACCTCGGGACTTTCCGCGGGGATAACTGAAATTTCCGGAACACCCGGGCGTATACTGCTTATAATCACGATGTTCATAGGGCGCGTTGGCCCGGTGTCGCTGGTGCTTTCAATGCTTGTGAACTCCGCAAAACGCAAGAACATCGTTTACCCCGACGGGCAGATAATCGTCGGATAAATCACATGAAAGGAAAGCAATTATATGCAAACTGAAACCTTCACCCTGGGACCGCTTACGATGTACGTTTCCGAGGATCACCGCTTCGGCACGGACGCTTTCCTGCTGGCGTACTACGCGAACGTAAAGCCCGACAGCGTGGTTTGCGATCTGTGCACCGGCTGCGGAATAATCCCGCTGATATTCTGCAAGAACGTAAAGCCGCACCTTATCTACGCCGTGGATATACAGGAGGAAGCGATCGAGCTGCTGAAGATGTCCGTTGAGAAAAACCATCTTGAGAACATGCTCCAGCCGGTCCTTGCCGACCTCCGCGAGCTGAAGCAGAGCCAGATCGGCTTTGAGACAATGGATATCGTCACCGCGAATCCGCCTTACATGACGAGCGGCTCCGGGTTTGAGAAGCTTGCAAGACCACAGGCGGTCGCACGGCACGAGCTGATGTGCAACATCGACGACGTGTGCTGTGCAGCGGGGAAGCTCCTGAAATACGGAGGTCTGCTGAAGATGTGCCACCGCCCCGAGCGCCTCGCGGACGTGCTGACCTCCATGCGCGAGAACAAACTCGAGCATTAGCTAATTGCACATAAGGCCATACCTGTGCACCGGAGTCGCGTAGCCACATAGCATGAATATCACCCGTATATACGAACGTATCCGGTTTGCCATCACTTCCCTTACGGAAATGTACGGTAGTATCCAGGGTATTCGGGAAACAGTTGGCAAACATCCATGCCAGCTTCTCATTCTTCAGAAGCTTCTGTACACGGAGAATCTCCTTCTCTACCGCATTGGAACGGAACAAACGATTGGATATTTCCGGGCGGTTATCTTTCCGAATAGCATCCGCCAGACATACATGCATTTCCGTCATACGGTTGGAGGCTTGTAACTGCCCGCCACAGAGAAGCATACCTGCCAGCATACCTGCACTGATATATTTGATCTGTTTCTTCATGATTACTTCTTCTTTTTAAATTCGTTAGAGAAAGAATAAGGGAAATCGGCCTCTTTGGTACCACGTTGCTGATTGGGTTTCGCGTCCATCTTGAAAGAAATGCTAGCGCCATTCAACAAATCCTGATGAGTCAGATAGTTTTTGGTATATTCTTTACCGTTCAATGTCATTGATGAAATGTAACGCTTGTCGTCTCCGTTATTCGGGGCGGAGATGGTTACTGTCTTTCCATTTTCAAGATGCAGCTTCATCTGTTTGAAGTAAGGAGTACCGAGAATATACTCATCCGTACCCGGACATACCGGATAGAAGCCCATAGCAGAGAACACATACCACGCAGAAGTCTGGCCGTTGTCCTCATCACCACAATAACCGTCGGGAGCAGGAGTATAAAGCTTATCCATCACTTCACGAATCCAGTGCTGCGCTTTCCACGGCTGACCGGAGTAGTTGTACATATACAGCATATGCTGGATAGGCTGGTTACCGTGTGCATAGTTACCCATATTCATAATCTGCATCTCACGGATTTCGTGGATGACACCGCCATAATAGCTGTCGTCAAAGACAGGAGGCAGGATAAATACAGAGTCCATCATTTGGTTGAAGCCGTCTTTTCCGCCCATCAGGTCGATCAATCCCTGAGGATCATGGAATACGGACCAGGTATAATGCCAGGCATTACCTTCGCAGAAAGGTCCACCCCACTACAATGGGTCAAACTGTTCCTGCCATTTACCATCAACGCCTTTTCCACGCATAAAACCGATAGACGGATCGAATACGTTTTTATAATTATACATCTGACGGGCAAAAACTTCCTGATAATGTTTGTTTCCGGTCATCTTAGCCAGTTGGTAGCCACAGAAATC
>ENA-UPWU01001405-UPWU01001405.1-human-gut-metagenome-genome-assembly--contig:-NODE-1405-length-9878-cov-8.222834_pt1 | contig 9878 bp, 10 predicted proteins | sample MGYA00250058_ERZ773392 | MGnify/ENA primary metagenome ERZ773392 (study PRJEB29103, sample SAMN06112084) | human gut metagenome | biome: human gut; feature: ankylosing spondylitis patient; material... | reverse complement strand
CGCTGCAGTTGATTTCGACATGGTTATAATCGCTATCATTATCTTACGAGTTATGCTGTTAACAGGGAGACGGGCGAAGTGCTTCGGGAACGGGAATGGAGTGATATAGAGTGTGGGTGGTTGTATAATGAAGAGTATAAAAAAGCAGTTAAATAGTGGAAAACATTTTATGCAATCCTGTTGTATGGTGATATATAAGAGGATGACGAGGTTACAGCTTTTTATAACCGTGATGATGTGGACAAACTTTATATCAGCCAGGTGGACACATAATAAAGTATGCAGACGAAAATGAAAAAGCAAAATGAACTGATCAGTTAAAAGAATGAGGAGAAGATGAATAAAAAAATAATTTCATGTATTAGTGTAGTAGCACTGCTATTTGGACTTGTGTGGAGTTGTATGAAAACAGATGACAAAAAAAGACAGAGTGTGACAGAGCAGGCGATGCTGGCATATCAGGAATTTTTAGAGGGAAAAATAAGTGTAGACGGAATAGATATTGATAGTATTACGGTGCCCACGGGAGAGCCAGGTAGGCATTATGAGACTAAATATGCTTTTTTGGATTGTGATAGGAATGGAGTGCCGGAATTGCATGTGAATTCTGCTAGGTATTATTATATATTTCAATATAAAGATAAGAATGTTTGGGTGTATAAAAATTTGTCACCGTATCCATATTATTACGCATTACAGAATGGAGCGTTTATTAGTCACCGGATGGGAGCAGGACCTTTATCAGATGAGTATAAGTATTCTATTTTTGATACATTTGGTAATGAAATTTTTAGTATTGGATTTACCAAATACGATGAAAATGGTAATGGAACATATGATGAAGATGATGAATATATATTTGACGATGTAATAGTCACAAAGGATGAGTGGGAAAAACTGACAAGAAAATATTTGTATAAAGATGAAGACGGAATTGATCAAATAAAAAATGAAATTTCGTGGTTGAAGATGGAATTTTGAAGTGTACAAAGAGTGAGAACAGATTAAACTTGAGGATATTGGAATAGAATTGCAGGAAAAGGCACTTGATTTTTTAGAATAAGTTGATCCGTTAAAAGAATGAGGAGAAGATGAATAAAAAAATTATTTCATGCGTCAGTATATTAGTACTGTTATTGGGACTTGCGTGGAGCTGTGCGATAAGAAAGACCAGCACAACTAAAAATGGTTCGTATTATGAGAATAACCAGACTTTACAAGTAAAGAATGAGGTATACACGCTTGAAAGGGAAAGAAATGAAGCTAATATATACAATGTAACGATAAATTATCCGCAATTGGAAGGTAGTCTTGGACCAAACAAAGACATAAATAAAGCAAACTCACTTTTAAAAGATGCAGCATTTTCTATGTATGCGAAAACATATGTGGAAGCAGTTGCGCAGTTGGAAGAGGAAGTGCAGGATGCACATGCCTATGCAGGAGATGTAATTAATTATGATATTCTGCAGTTGGATAATGATTACATAAGCTTGGTATTTTCTATAGATTCGTGTGTAGGAGGACCGTCTTATACGCATCAATATCCGGTTACTATAGACATAGAAAAAGGGGAATACATTTACTTTAGTGATTTTGCAGATATTGATGTTGTACAGCAAATGCTGCAGTCGGGAAATTTTGAAGTATATGCGGGAACTTATAGTGAATTTAGTGATGAAGATGCGCATGATTCAGATGTAATTAATTTGTTTGCGAAAACGTTTCGGAAACAGGTTAGTGCAGGTACGACAGGAGAAGGTTTTGACCGTTTCAGCAGTCAGAATATTGGATTAGATCAACAGTATTTATATATTTATTTTCCCTTTGAAAATGGAATATCTTTTCATGGATACTATATTTTAGGTATTCCCAGAAATCAATTAGATTAAGTATTTATTTGGGGCTGAGTTCTGCATGGTGGTTTTGCTAGTGTAAATAAAAAAAAGTATACAGAAAATTATGTAAATGAGGAGGAAGATATTTATGAAAAGAACACAAATGAGAGATACAATAAAAGATATAAAATATTTTAACACATTTATAAATGAAGAACAGGCGAGAGTCAAAAAATTTTCTGACAAATTAAAAAATGGAGAAGTGAAAGAGGATAGGATATTTCCAGTAAAATCTAAAATGCATGACCTGAAACTTGGAATATTGATAGCCGGATATTCTAAGGGCGATGAGCTGTCTATACTGGAAAAGGAATATCAGGGGCTGATAGATGACTGGGAGGAAGTCTGGGAACCGGAATATTATAATAAAAATCTAAAGATGATTTCTTTGGGAATTTTATTTCAGGCAGATAGTGCATTTGCCCAAAAAGTAAAAAACGTTTGTGGAGAATATACATTCTATGCACCCGAAAACGTATCGCTAAGCGAAGCACACGCGAATCTCATAACCGGAGCCAAAATTCCGGAGGAAAAGACAAGAATTCTTCGCAATGTCATAGGCGACAAGCTGAGTGAAGAGGGAAAGACGGTTGCAATAGGTGCCTGCGTGTATTATAAGGATTGTGCACTTAGAGTGGATAGTATGCGCGAAGGCGTGGTAACCAGAGTTGAAGTAATAAAGAACCTGTAATGTATATTTAACCTATATTATAATATTTTTTATTTCTATGCCACCATTACCATTTGTATTTTATTTCTCGCGTAAGCTGTTGTTATGGGGGAAGCGGTATCTTTCTTTGCTTGTAATCGTTTCAAAAGAATTATATAATAGGCATATATGATTTTAGGAGAAGAAAGTATGGCACAGACTATAAGCATCGGAAAACAGGATTTTCTATACCTTCGTGAAAATAATTATTTTTATATAGATAAGACTGATTTTATCAGGCAATGGTGGGAGAGCGCGGATGACATCACGCTTATTACCAGACCACGCCGCTTTGGAAAAACTCTGAATATGAGTATGCTTAATTATTTTTTCTCAAATCATTATTCGGAAAAAAGTGAGATTTTTGAGAAGCTTTCTATATGGAACAGCGAAAAATACCGCAAGCTTCAGGGAGCATATCCTGTTATATTTATAAGCTTTGCTGATGTAAAGCAGGGAAATTATAAGGATGCGGTACAGAAGGTTAAGAAGATAATTGCGGATGTATACAGGCAGTATCGTTATCTGATGGATTGTCCTGATTTTACAGAAGCTGACAGGCGTAAGCTGTCAGACATGACAGATAGGATTGATGATGTAACAGCTCAGGATTCCCTTAAAGATTTGTCATATTTTTTAAGCGAGTACTACAAAAAGAAGGTTATTATTCTACTTGATGAATATGATACACCTATGCAGGAAGCTTACATTCATGGATATTGGGATGAATTCGTGAATTTTATGAGAGGATTGCTGAACTCTACTTTTAAGACCAATCCATATATGGAACGTGCAATAATGACAGGAATTACGAGAGTCTCAAAAGAGTCTGTTTTTTCAGATTTGAATAACCTGGTAGTTGTTACGACTACGTCTGAGCAATATGCTGATTGCTTTGGTTTTACTGAGAAAGAGGTTTTTGAGTCGATTGAAAAGTATGGCATGAGTGATAAAAAAGCTGTTGTTAAGCAGTGGTATGATGGATTTACCTTTGGTTCGCTCAAAGATATATATAATCCATGGTCTATTACTAATTTCCTGAAAGAAAAAAAGTTAAAGCCTTATTGGGCTGCTACCAGCTCCAATGCTCTTATAAGCAGACTTATACAGGGATCATCTGCAGAGATAAAGAGCCTCATGGAAAGTCTGGTTAATGGAAAGAGTATTGAGGTGAATTTTGATGAACAGATAGTATTCAACCGGCTCGAAAAAGATGAGAGCGCTATATGGAGCCTTCTTCTGGCGAGTGGGTATCTGAAGGTTGATAGCATTGTCCATAAGGGAATTACTCTTGAGCCCTGGTACAGACTTAGTATAACGAATCTTGAGACTATAAGTATGTTTTCTAATCTGTTCAAAGGATGGTTTGCTGATGTATCATCCAACTATAATGAATTTGTGAAGGCTTTATTTAGTGGGGATGTAAAAGCAATGAACGTGTATATGAATGATGTGGCGATGTCTACTTTTAGTAGTTTTGATACAGGCAATCATCCATCAGACCGTAGTCAGCCGGAGCGTTTTTATCATGGCTTTGTGCTTGGACTTTTGGTGGATATACGTGATAATTATGAAGTCCTTTCAAATCGTGAAAGTGGCTTTGGAAGATATGATGTAGTTCTGGTTCCGAGGGAGAAGGGACGTGACGCATTTGTTATGGAGTTTAAGGTGTTTGATGACGGTGAAGAAAGTGGACTCGAAGATACGGTTGCGGCAGCGCTCAGACAAATTGATGAGAAAAACTATGATACTCAATTGCTGGACAGGGGAATATCTGAGAATAATATCAAGCATTACGGATTTGCATTTTGCGGAAAAAAAGTGTTGATCGGATGCTGAGAGAAATTATGATACGAGAATTAGTTCAATTTAAAGGAGGATATTGTATGTACAACGAAAATTATTCTATAATATTCAGCAGTTTGACAGGCAACACACGTAAGCTGGCTGATAAAATTCATGAAGTCCTGCCAAAGGAGAGCTGTGATTATTTTGGCACGGCTGATGCACAGGGTATAGAATCAGAATTGCTATACATTGGATTTTGGACGGACAAGGGAAACGCAGATAGCGATACATTAGATTTCTTATCTAAATTGAAAAATAAAAAGATATTTCTGTTCGGAACAGCCGGTTTTGGAGGAAGTGATGCATATTTTCAAAGGATTCTTGGCAATGTTAAAAGCGCCATTGATTCGAGCAACACTATTGTAGGAGAATATATGTGCCAGGGCAAAATGCCACAGTCTGTGAGGGAACGCTATGTGAAAATGAAAGAAAACCCAGAGCATCCGGATAATATTGATGCGCTGATTGAAAATTTTGACAAGGCTTTGTCGCATCCCGATGCAGATGATATGGAGCAATTAAAAAATATGATTATTTAGCAGGAGGTATTATATATGTACAATTTCACATTCAACATTCCAACAAAGATTCATTTCGGAAAGGACACAATTTCAAATTTATCAGAGCTCAAGGCATATGGCAGCAAGGTGCTTTTAGTGTACGGAGGAGGCTCTATAAAGAAAAACGGTCTCTACGATACCGCAATGAAGATACTTAAGGATGCGGGGCTGACCGTGTTTGAGCTTAGCGGAGTGGAGCCAAACCCAAAGATTGAGACAGTCAGAAAGGGTGTTGAAATCTGTAAAAATGAGGGCATCGACATGGTGCTTGCAATAGGAGGCGGCAGTACAATTGATTGCTCAAAGGTTGTTGCAGCAGGTGCAAAGTATGACGGTGATGCATGGGATCTGGTGCTTGATGGCTCAAAGGTCAAGGCGGCACTTCCGATATTTGATGTGCTTACTCTTTCCGCAACCGGAACAGAGATGGATCCTTTTGCTGTTATCTCTGATATGTCTAAAAATGAAAAGTGGGGAACAGGATCGCCGTATATGGTGCCAACCATGTCAATATTAAATCCTGAATATACTTTTTCGGTATCAAAAAAACAGACCGCAGCAGGAACCGCAGATATGATGAGCCATACAATGGAGAATTATTTTTCTATGGAGAATGCTGACTGCCAGAAATTTATGGCAGAGGGATTGTTACGTACAATGATTAAAAATGGACCGGTTGCCCTCGCACAGCCTGATAATTACGAGGCCAGAGCCAACCTGATGTGGGCAGGCACACATGCAATCAACGGCGTTGTGGGCGATGGCTGTTCACCGGCATGGTGCGTACATCCTATGGAGCATGAGCTGAGCGCTTTCTATGATATTACTCACGGAGAGGGACTTGCAATACTCACACCGGCGTGGATGGAGCACATACTAAATGACGATACACTTCCGATGTTTGTGGAGTTTGCAAAAAATGTCTGGGGACTTTCCGGTGATGATGACTATGCACTTGCACACGCAGGCATTGATGCGTTGAAGAAATTCTTCTTTGAGACAATGGGCATTCCGGCAAATCTAAGAGCAGTAGGAATCACAGACGACAGGAACTTTGAGGTGATGGCAAAGAAGGCCTGTGAGGGTTCAAAGGGATCGTTTGTACCGCTTAGCAAAGAGGATATTGTGGAGATTTACAGAGCGGCATTCTAATAAATCGTTCCTGCAAATACCTTGATTAATAAGTTGACTGAAATTCTCTTTGATGTATGAGAACAAAATATATTTATCTTTAATAAGCCATGTTACCACCACAGCGGTGAGAACATGGCTTATTTTTATGTGCTATGATATACAAAATCATTTTATAGGAAATGCAACAGACTCTATAATGAACATAATCACAAATAGAGCAAAAATCACTGCCACATCAAGCAGTATTATGCCGACATAGTGCAGAAAGCGGTTTTTGCTCTTGCAAAGTGGCAGTATATTTTGTACATTGAGATAGTTAAAGCCACAGAAAATTGCAAATATGAACATACCAAGACAGAAGATTCTTTCAAGCCACAGCTTTGCACCGTAAGTATTTTCTAATTCCAGTGACAGGCAAAGCCATATTATGAACAGATATGCGACTGAGGATAGCAGCATTTTCCATGGAGTTCTCGTGCGAAATCCGGGTGGGAGGAAACGGGAAGCACTGTCGTGGATAGCTCGTTTGGCAGTATCGGCATTGGCTGCATTATCATGGTTCTGATGTGCATATTGACTTGAATTACCGGCAGCAGAAGTGCTGTGCTGCGCAGGATAATATGACTGCGATACGGCATTTTTTAACTCTGCCACAGACTGGTATCTTGCGGCTGGTGTCATCTGAGTACACCTATCTGCAATCAGGTTAAGCCGGTGCAAAATTGGAGCAATGTCGGAAGTAAGAGTGATGCTGCCAAGCATTTCGCGCAGTACTATGCCGAGAGAATATATGTCTGTTTTTGGAGATGAAGAGCCAAAGCCATACTGCTCGGGAGCTGCATATCCGGGAGTGCCAATCAGCACAGTATCAGACTCGTGTTGTCCGGAAAATTGTTTTGCGGCATTGAAATCTAAAAGCATGGCATAGTTATAACTGGTGATTATGATATTTGACGGCTTTATATCGCGATGGATTATAGGCGGAGTCATCGAGTGCAGAGCTTCAAGTATATTGCAGAGCATAATCATGTAGCTTCTGATATCGGAAACACTAAGGTCAGAGTTGTCTATTTTTTCCTGCAGGGAGGTTCCGCTTATATATTCTTCGATTACGACAAGCTGATTGCCATCTTCATAGTAATTGATAATGCGTGGGATACCGGACACAGGATTGCGATAAAGGTATTCGTACACGCGGATATTGTATACATCAAGGATTTTCTGGACATAAACCTTGTCGGAAAGCGCAGATTGAACCAGATAAACCTTGTGCTCTTCATTTAAAGCTGAGATTATTTTGTAATCACTCATGGTGCATGTTATCCTTTCAGGTATCGCTAATGAGGTAGGAATAATTACAAGTACAAGTATAACAGATAGGAGAAATTTATGAAGCAAAAAAATACAAAAGAATTGGATGATATTCTTGGAAAGACTCATATATCTGATTTTGACAAATTTTGTGTTGAGCAGAAGGACAGCATGAATCCGGAGCAAAATGCGTTTTCAGAGTACATAAAGGATTTGCTTAAGGAAAAGAAAATAACACAGCAGATGGTGTTTTTGAAGGCTGATATTCCGGAAAAATACGGCTACAAGCTTCTGTCAGGCGAAAAACATACCAGGCAGAGGGATATTATCCTGAGGATATGTTATGCTGCAGAGCTTACATTAGAGCAGACCCAGAGAGCATTGAGAAAATACGAGATGCCGCAGCTCTATGCAAAAATCCCGAGAGATGCTTTTCTTATGCTTATTTTTAAGGACCGTCCGGGTGGAATCATAGAGGTGAACGAATTACTCAGCAAAAATGGTATGGAAATGCTCAGGACAAGTGGTGTGCAGGAGTAGGTTTAGGATATAATTTTACCACCGCTGCGGGGAGAACGGTATTCATACTGTGATGGTATAATAGTCCTACAATTTACAGAGGAGGACTTAACCATGAAAAAAAGAACTAATTTACTGGCTTTTGTACTGAGTATCACAGCAATCACTTTTACATTATTGGGATGTAGCTCGGACACAGGGCAAAAAAAGAGCATAGCGGCACCGGGAAGCGCACCAGAGGCCGGTGGAGGCGCAGAAAGCAGTGGAACTGGCACAGATCAGACATCGGCAGATGAGAGCATCAATTTGCAGGTGCTTGTAGACCAGGATGGCATAAAAATAACTGCGACTGAATATGTGACGGACAGCATATGGGGAGATGGAATTAAGCTTCTGGTTGAAAATAATTCGGCCAAGGACTATACAATAGGCTGTGATGCACTAATCGTGAACGATTATATGATAACAGATCTGTTCAGCGCGGATGTTGCGGCAGGAAAAAAGTCGAATGAGGTTATGTATTTATCATCAACAGAGCTTAAAGCTGCCGGAATAGATACAGTAGGACAAATTGAGATGTATTTCCACGCATACGATTCAAACTGGGATAATCTTTTCAAGAATGTATATTCAAAGCTTGAGACCTCTGAATTTGCAAATATGGATACGACACCAAACGATGAGGGACAGGAGCTTTACAATGCAAATGGTGTAAGGATTGTTGGAAAAACAGTTGATGAAAATTCCTTCTGGGGAACCGCAATTTTACTTTACATCGAAAATACCTCAGGTCAGAATGTCGGAATAAACGTGGACAATATGTCTATCAATGGATATATGATGACACCGTTGTTTTCAACCACAGTCTATGACGGAAAGAAGTCTATAGATGATATAACCATTATGTCAAGTGATCTTGAGGCAAACGGAATCACGTCGGTTGATCAGGTGGAGCTTAAATTCCATATATACAATGCTGAGAGCTACGATACAATAGCGGATTCAGATGCGATAACATTTACGGCACAGTAAATAATTTAAACATCATATGAAAGTATGATCATTAAACAGTAGAGCTACGCAATATTTAATAGATAGGAGAAATTCATCATGAAGGTTTGGAAATTAGTTTCAGGTATTTTATCAATAATTTTATTTGTTTTTGTATCATTTCAGTCATGCGCTGCAGGAGTATCTAATGCATTGGAGGCCAATGGTGAGGCATCAGGAAGTGCAGGAATAATTGTGGCAATTCTTATGCTTGCAGGTGGAATTGTTTCAATCGCTACGAGAAAATCGTTAGGCAAGGGTGGGAATATCGCACTCATAGTACTCTTTGGATTGGCTGCAATTATCGGATTTGTGGGGTATGGAAGCTTTTCAGATCTGGCTATATGGGCAGGCTGGTGCCTGATAAATGCAGTTCTTGCGGTAGTTGCACTGGTTATGGCAAAGAAGAACAATTAAATATTACTATTTGAATTCACATGAGGAAGATTCTAAGTAGAATCTTCCTTTTTTGATATTTAAACTAAGACGAAATATGATACAATTCAATTATTCAGCACTATAAGCTTTATTTCCTAGAGGCTAGGCTTAAAGTTTACATAAGGGAAATTTTAAAGAATTAATGATGAGATGTAACCCCCACCAAACAAAATCCTACATAATATATAGAAGGGAGGTTTGTGGAAAATGTACACACAGGAACAGATACTTGATATGTATTTTGATCGCAACCAGCAGGCTGTCAGTGCGACTTCGCAGATGTACGGAGCGAAGCTTACCCGGTTTGCAGACACTATGATAGCACATGAGGATGCGCTGGAATGCGTAAATGACACATACATAGCAGCATGGAACAAGATACCACCGGAGCGCCCTATACGTTTTCTTTCA
>ENA-UPWU01001404-UPWU01001404.1-human-gut-metagenome-genome-assembly--contig:-NODE-1404-length-9880-cov-14.751097_pt1 | contig 9880 bp, 10 predicted proteins | sample MGYA00250058_ERZ773392 | MGnify/ENA primary metagenome ERZ773392 (study PRJEB29103, sample SAMN06112084) | human gut metagenome | biome: human gut; feature: ankylosing spondylitis patient; material... | reverse complement strand
ATTTACCCGCAAGCCGTACAACCTTACCAAAACATTGGATGCCTTACGAAATGCTATCATTAAAGAGGATCGAAAACGTAAGAACCGATAAAGATCAAAAAAGATATTTGTGCAAACTGTTTATTCTCAGATATTTGCAAATATCTTTTCGGGGAGTAGGTAACTACTCCTCTTTTTCTCTTACATTGTTTTACTGAATTTTGCTTCATCAATCGATTGAGAACAATAATGTTAAACTAAAAAATGAAGCAAAATGTATATAGACAACGAAAACTTCGACAAGTGGATGGAACGACTATCTAAAAAACTCTCTGAAATCGGGCAAGACCTGAAATCGCTTATCAATACTGACAAGGTATTGGACGAAAATGATAAGATACTCGACAATCAGGATTTAGCTTTCCTGCTAAAAGTATCTTTCCGAACCCTGCAACGGTATCGGGCAAGTGGCAAACTCCCTTACTTTACGATAAGTCATAAGACCTATTACCGTGCAGCAGACATCCGGACATTTATTCAAGAAAATGCCGAAAGTAAGACCTATGAACGGTTCAAAAAGGAAAACCAACTCGATAAGCAAACCACTGCAAAACAAGACGGGTAATGTTACCGCTTGATGATGTGCCACCGCTCCCCATTTAGCAGAAACCGCCTCGCCTTGTGGCTTGGCTCATTTCGCTAAATGAAGCAAGAGGGAACTGGACAAGTCCTGTTCTTCCCTCTTGCCCTGCGGGGCAAAGCCTTCGGCTTTAATGGGTTACATTCGTAACCATTTATAACAGTGATTATAAGTGAAAAAAATATTATGCTTATAATCAACTAAATAAACCTCACTTTCTTTATAAAAAAGTTATAATCATGGATAGGACCAATAATATACCCACACTTACCACCATCGGAATAGACCGACTAACGAGTAAGTTAATAGATAAGCTATGTAAACGCTATTCACTGAAAAAAGGGGAAATAGTCAGGTTGGCATTTGTCTATATTGATAAAGCCTGTATCAACCCATCGGAAGCACCGGAATCCGTAAAATCGGAACTGGCGAAGATAAACAAACGGCAGGATGATATTATCCGCTTCATCCGACACTACGAGGAAGAACAACTCAATCCGATGGTGCGAACCGCCAATTCTATTGCCGTTCGGTTTGATACCATTTGCAAAACATTAGAAACTCTTATTCTTTCTTGGCTGGAAACCAGTCAGGGAAAACAAACAGCCGTATTGCAAAAAGTAAGTGAACAGTTTAGCAAGCACGCTGACGTAATCAACCAGCAAGGGAAGCAACTAAACGCACTCTATCAGATACACCAACGAGATTATAAGAAGCTACTAAATCTAATACAACTCTATTCCGAGTTATCAGCTTGTGGAGTAATGGATAGTAAACGGAAAGAGAACCTAAAGGCAGAGATTATCAATCTGATAAACACATAAAGCTATGCACATAGATTTTGCCCCATCATCAAACGGAACATACAACAATGCAGGAAGTAGCCGCCAATTAACTTCATACATGGAACATGAAGATTTGGAACGTATGGAGAAAGGAATCTATACCGATGGCTTTTTCAACCTGACGGATGATAATATCTACAAATCAAAGGTTATTAAGGATATAGATACTAATATCGGGCAACTGCTGAAAACGGATGCAAAGTTTTTCGCTATCCATGTCAGCCCATCGGAAAGCGAACTTCGGGCAATGGGAAACACCGAGCAGGAGAAAGCCGAAGCAATGAAACGGTATATTCGGGAAGTCTTTATTCCTGAATACGCCAAGAACTTCAACAAAGGACTATCCGGAGCGGATATAAAGTTTTACGGGAAGATACATTTTGACCGTAGCCGTTCCGATAACGAACTGAATATGCACTGCCATTTGATTGTGAGCCGGAAAGACCAAGCTAATAAAAAGAAGCTATCTCCACTAACCAACCACAAGAACACCAAGAACGGAGTTATCAAAGGTGGTTTTGACCGTGTGAACCTGTTCCAACAGGCAGAGCAAGGATTTGATAAACTGTTCGGCTATAACCGCCAATTATCAGAATCATTTGAGTATGCCAATACTATGAAGAACGGTTCTGTTTCCAAGCAGATTGAATTACAGGAACAGGATTTGAAAGAACCAAAACAATATTTCACTGGCGAAAATAAAAAAGAAGTATTCCAATCCAGTGAAAAAGAAAATATGATTCCTTGCAATATTGATAGCAAGCAAAACAATAAACACGCTTTCAATCAGGGGAATAATAGAAGCGGTGATTCTCTGTTATCTATCTTTTCACTGGGAGATGGCAACAATTATGATGCAACATTGGCAGAAAACTTACAGGCACAGAAGCGCAAGAAGAAAAGGAAGAAAGGGATAAGAAGATGATTGAATATGAGGAACTAAGAAACGATATAGACCGCTACCTGATGGAACGTTTCAAGTATAGTAAATCGCTCGTTTACCTGACGGTAGATAATATTATCGCCACCCGGAGAAACAGCCGGATAGATTTATATTTGCGTATCAGGAGAGTAGAAAGTCGATTTCCACCCGATTGTCTGATTATCGCCCGATTAGGTTTTAGTAAAGAACGGATAGGGCACGGAACACACTTTCTTAGGTTCTTGACCGAAGTAGCCCGAAAATATAGTTTCAATTATATTGGCATTGAGTGCGCCAACATCAAAAGTAGTGCATTTGCCAATAAATTAGGCTTTTATTCCATAAATGACGAGAATTACGCAATAGCAGCAACCAATCTAATATCTTATTCGCCAATGGAATAATCTTAATTAATCCTTTCTTTATCTGAACACAAAGTTATATTTCAAGAATAAAACGGCAACACCGAGCCGCAAGCGGTTTTTGTAAATTTCTTTCTTTTTCGTCCCGAAAAAGAGTAAATTTACAAAAAGTGTTGCCTTATTTATTCTTTCCATATGTAGGATGTTTATCAGAGAAAAAAAGGAAAAATATGTTGGTTGGAGTGAGCGTCACGGACATCGGCTGCCAATTCAGTCCACTGCATACCGTTTATTCAGATTAAAGGGAAGATTCTGTATAAGTAATCGGATGTTATTAAATGGGTGGAAGCCCACATTTGTATATAAATGAAAAATCCTGATTGAGTATTATAGCTCTCAATCAGGACTATTTCACATCATTATTTTTATTCTTAAATATCTGATACAAACAAATTATTACCTACTTTCTGCATATCATTTAGAATGCTTTGGTCTAATACACGTGCGTATCGTTTTGTCATGTTGATATTGGAATGTCCTAACATTTTTGCGACATTCTCAATGCTAACACCATTGGCTAAGCACACAGAAGTGGCATAGCTGTGGCGGGCTGTGTGCGTGGAAATTTCCTTATGAATCCCGCACAAATCGCTGATTTCTTTCAGATAACTATTCATTTTTTGATTGCAAGGGACAGGCAGTAAAACATTCTGTTTTTGACACTTTGAATTATCCTTATACTTCTCAATAATAGCCAAAGGAATATCCAGTAGCGGAATATTACACATATTCTTTGTCTTCTGCCGAGCCTTGCGAATCCAAAAGTTACCTTCTCTGTCTTTTACGATATGTTCAGCCGTTAGTTGCTTAATATCTATAAATGACAAGCCCGTATAGCATCCAAAAATGAAAATATCACGTACTAAATCAATACGAGGTAAATCAAATTTCTTATTTGTTATGATTTGCAATTCATCCCAAGTCAAGAACTCCCGATTGACTTCCTTTTCATGGAACTTGATACCAGTAAAAGGGTCTTTGTTTATCCACTCATTGGCAAGAGATAGATTAGTAATCTTTTTCAGGCATTTCATATAACGGATAACGGTATTTTGAGCACATTCCTTTTCTGTTTTCAGGTAAAAATCAAAAGCCCGAATAAACTCTCCGTTTATATCTTTGAGTGGTAAATCTTCTTTGTCATATTTGATTTTGATAAGTTCGGCTAAATAGCGTTTACAACTTTCATAACGACGTACAGTGACTAAAGCGAAGTCTTTGCCTACCAACTGGCGACATTGGTCGTTATGCTCTTGAAAAGTAGCTATAAGTGTTTTAGGTTCTTCTTTTTCTTCCAAGTTAAAGAATTTATCCCGAAGAATGGTAGCTGTTATAGGTAGACTTTCCTTTTTCAGCTCTGCATGTATATTATACAACTTGATTCGGGCTTCTTCGATATACTTGTTCAGGTCGTTTGATTTGCGGTCTTTACCACGAGAACATTCTTTCGCCTGATTCCATAGGGAAGGGGTAATACTTTTACGGATATTCGTTTCAGAACGAACATTATTAACCGTAATTCTCATACATACAGAGGCTTCACCATTCTTCAATAGTTTTGTTTTCTTTAGGAAAAACAAAACACTAAATGAATTTCTTTCCATCATTTTTCTACTTGTTTTAAGTGATACAAAATTATGGAAAAGTGGAGAGAGTTTCGCTATGTAACATGCTGACAAACAGAGTCAAACAAAGACAAAAGGTGGAGATGTATTATCTCCTGATTTGCTCCACCTTTTGCTCCACCGAAGTAGGTTGAAATTTGCTGTTTTTTGCGTAGCGGGTAAAAATAAAAAACTCCCGATATTCGCTGAATATCAGGAGTTTACTTCTTTTTGCATTCTCTAAAAGTGGTGCCACCAGGAATCGAACCGGGGACACAAGGATTTTCAGTCCTTTGCTCTACCAACTGAGCTATGGCACCATGTTTATCTCTTTTGCGGTTGCAAAGGTAGTGAAACTTTTGGACTATGCAATAGCTTTCATAATAAAAAACGCTGATAATTGGCTATATGGCTAATTATCAGCGTTTATGATTTGAGAAAAAATACTGAAAAAGTTTTATAGTTATGCTTTTTCCGCTTCTTCTTCCTTCAAAGGATTCCATCCTTGTGCTTTGAGTTCAAACTCTTGACCGTCACGGGTAATTAGGGCGCAGCCTAATTCCGGTTTGGTGATATGGCCAATCAGCTTGACGCCTTCCATTTCGGCAACCTTTTCATGGTCGGCAATGGGGACGGTGAACAATAACTCATAATCCTCGCCTCCGTTCAGTGCACAAGTGCTCAGGTTCATATTGAATTCTTCTGCCATTACAGCCGTCTGATAGTCGATAGGAATATGTTCTTCGTAAACTCGGCAACCCACTTTGCTTTGGGTACAGATATGCAGTAATTCCGAAGAAAGTCCGTCCGATATATCCATCATGGAGGTGGGTTGTATACCTTCTTCTGCCAGTTTCTGAATGATGTCACGGCGTGCTTCGGGCTTCAGTTGACGTTCCAGAAGATACTCCTTCCCCGAGAAGTCCGGTTGCAAGTCTTTGTCACCTCCTTTGAGCACCGCCTTTTCGCGTTCCAAAAGCTGTAGTCCCATGTAGGCGGCACCCAAGTCGCCGCTGACGCAAATCAGGTCGGTTTCGCGGGCACCATTGCGGTAGACCACTTTTCCTTTCTCACCCTCGCCTATGCAGGTGATGCTGATGGTAAGCCCAGTATAGGAAGCGGAGGTGTCTCCTCCCACGATGTCAACATCATATTCTTCGCAAGCCAAACGGATGCCGGCATAGAGTTCCTCCATGTCTTCTATACTGAAACGCTTGGATATACCCAAGGAAACGGTAATCTGCTTCGGTGTGCCGTTCATGGCATAGATATCGGAGAAATTGACTACGGCCGATTTATACCCCAAATGCTTGAGCGGTACATACACAAGGTCGAAGTGGACGCCTTCCATTAGCAAGTCGGTGGTAACGAGCACTTCCTTTTCGGCCGGGTAGGAGAGGACGGCGGCATCATCTCCGACACCATATCGGCTCGACTCGTTCTTTAGTTCAATGCCTTCGGTGAGGTGTCGGATGAGGCCGAATTCACCGAGGGTAGCTATTTCTGTTCTCATGCTTTCTTATGCTCTATTAATCAATTCACGCATAATCTCTGTCATTCTCGGTTGCGCCTCGTCCGCAGCTTTCTGCACTTCTTCGTGAGAGACTTCTACGATTTTACCTTCTACCCCCAAGTCTGTAATGACAGATACGCCGAACACTTTGATTCCGCAATGATTTGCCACGATGACTTCCGGCACGGTGGACATGCCCACTGCATCGGCACCCAGAATATGGAACATCTTGTATTCCGCAGGTGTTTCGAATGTGGGACCTTGCGTACCGATATAGACACCGTGCTGAACCTTGATGCCCTTTTCTGCTGCAATGGCGTCGGCCTTACGAATCAGCTCTTTGTCATAGGCCTCGCTCATATCCGGGAAACGAGGGCCGTAAGGTATGTTTTTGCCACGCAATGGATGTTCGGGGAAGTAGTTTATATGGTCGGTGATAATCATCAGGTCGCCGATCGCAAAATCCGGATTTGTGCCGCCACTGGCATTGGAAACGAACAAGGTCTTGATACCCAGTTCGCGCATTACACGTACCGGGAAGGTTACTTCCTTCATGGAATAGCCCTCGTAAAAATGGAAACGTCCCTGCATCGCCATGATGTCTTTATGGCCCAGTTTGCCGAAGATAAGTTTTCCGCTGTGTCCCTCTACGGTAGAGACGGGGAAGTTGGGGATTTCTTCGTACCTTATCTCATACTTTTCAGTGATTTCACCGGCAAGACTGCCGAGTCCGGTACCGAGGATGATTGCTGTCTCAGGCTGGGTGTGCATCTTTCCCTTCAGAAAGGCTGCTGTTTCTTGAATGCGCTCTAACATAGCCAATAATGTTTTGGTTAAATATATATTGTTGATTTTGTAAAATTTCTATTTCTATCGGCAGCACGTAGATGTACGGCTTTAGTGTTTCGTCCAGTGCGGGATGGAGTTTCAGCCTTGCCGCATCTTTCTCCGTGGTGATTATCAGTCTTTTCCACTCTTCCAGGTGCAGGAATTGTTCCTTTATTTGCAATAAATCCTTGGGAGTAAAGTCATGATGGTCATCAAATGACAGCAATTTGACGTGCGGCGTGTAAGATTCCACTTCTTTCTGCAAGGGGGCGGGGGAGGCGATGCCTGTCACCAGCAGTACTTGCTCGTCTCCGGTGAGGGAGGAGAGCACTTTCCAGCTGTTCGTTTTCTCGGGAAATAGCGGGGTCAACATTCCATAGCGGAATCTGGAGAAATACAGTTGTTGGTATGGATAGAGGTGGAGCCGTTTGGCTATGATGTTGAAGTCTATCGGCTTGATGTCATCCGGACATTTGGTGACGATGACCATCTGTGCCCGGTTTTTACCGCTTGAAGGTTCGCGGAGTCTTCCGGCAGGGAGCAAGGCATCATCGCATAGTAACCGGTGAAAATCGGTTAGTAGAATGTTCAGTCCGGCTTTTACATGGCGATGTTGGAAGGCGTCGTCCAGGATGATGGCTTCTACAGTGGGATTTTCCAGTTTCAGCAGTTGCTCAATGCCGTGACAACGGTTTTCGTCTACCGCTACCCGTGCATTGGGGAATTTATTTTTAATTTGATACGGCTCGTCACCTATTTGCCGTACATTGCTCTTGTCATCGGCCAGTACATAGCCTCGGCTTTTACGCTTGTAACCCCGACTGAGGGTGGCTACATTCACTCCGTTTTTTTGTAATAGCTTTATCAGATATTCGGTATGTGGCGTCTTGCCAGTTCCGCCCACAGCAAGGTTGCCCACGCATATTACTGGAACGTCAAAACTCTTTGACCGGAGCCAGCCCCAGTCAAAGAGTTTATTTCGCAAGCATACCCCTATTCCATAAAGCCATGATAGGGGATATAGCCAATGATATATCTTGATAAAGTTTTCTTCCATTTATTGAATATTCAGTTCAAAGGGTACACGTGCTTGTATACGGTCACATTTGTCAAAATTCTCCAGGACGCTGAACTGCAGGTATATCTCGCCCATTGTGCCTTTCAGCATGCGTGCTTTGACGTAGTTACCCGGATTGGTGTTCATCAGGCTTTCAAAGAAACTTTCCTTTTTCGGATAGCTCATCACGGTATAGGCATCTACTCCGGCCTTTGCAATGGCAATGTCCAAAGCTTTGTCCAAACCACCCAATTCGTCGACCAGTCCTAGTTCCTTGGCCTTGCTTCCGGTCCATACACGACCTTGGGCAATTTTATCCAGGTCTTCCTTGCTGATGCCTCGGCCATCAGAGCAGCGGGTGAGGAAGAGGTCATATCCGTTGTTCACATACATTTGCATCAGCCCTTTTTCACCGTCATTCATCGGGCGTGTCAGCATGCCGAAGTCTGCGTATTTATTGGTTTTCACTACATCAAAATTTACCCCGATTTTATCAGTCAGCCCCTTTGCGTTGGGGAACATGCCGAAGATGCCGATAGAACCCGTCAGTGTGGTAGGCTCGGCCACGATGGTGTCTGCATTACAAGAAATGTAGTAACCTCCTGAAGCTGCATAGTCACCCATGGAAACAATGACTGGTTTCTCTTTCTTCAATTCGCTGACGGCATACCATATCTGTTCTGAACCATAGGCGCTTCCGCCCGGTGAGTTTACGCGTAATACTACCGCTTTTACATCTTCGTCATCTTTCAGCTTGCGCAGGTCTTTAATCACCTTTTTAGAGTCGATGCCTTCTTCGCTGGAGGCAGAAGATGAACCACCGTCAATTTCTCCATAGGCATAGTATACGGCAATCACATTTCCACTTTTGTCTTTGGGAACGTTCTTCTTTACGTTAATCATGTCCTGCAAACCAAGTACGGGCATGCGGTCGTCTTTGTCGATGCCTACCATCGCTTTCAGGTAGTTGCGCACATCATTCTTATATATTAATGTATCGACCAGTCCGCATTGCACACTTTCTTCTGCGGGATAGAACATCAACATGCGGTCGGCAATGGCGTTTAGTGAGTCTACAGATATTTTGCGTGATTCTGCAACATCATTGGTCACTTGTCCCCAGATGGAGGTCAGGTAAGCGTCGATTTGTTCACGGTTGGCAGGGCTCATTTCGGTAGAGATGAAAGGCTCTACAGCCGATTTGTAGGTACCTACTTTGAATATCTGCATTTCTACTCCGATTTTGGCCAGCAAATCCTTGAAGAACATGGGGGTAGCGGCCAAGCCCCTCCACTCGACCATACCTTGCGGGTTCAGCAACACCTTGTCGGCTACACTTGACAGATAATAAAGACCTTGGGAATAGCTGTCACCATAAGCCACGATGAATTTTCCCGATTCCTTGAAATCCTTCAATGCATTGCGTATTTCTTCGCGTGAAGCAAATCCTGCACCCAGCGAAGTCGCTTCTATATAGATACCTTTAATGTCGTCATTCTCTTTTGCTTTTTTGATAGAAGAGAGGATATCATCCAGGCCATAAGTCTTATAATTGTCTCCCATAAGGGCATCGAACGGATTGTCTTGGCTGCGTTCAGCCAGTGCACCATTCAAATCCAGCATCATAATGGAGTTTTTGCGTACTTGCGTTTCTGACTCCGAAGATGATACCATGCTGAAAACCACCAAAATACTGATGAAAACTAAAACAACGACTGATACGATGATGCCGGTAATGGTGGCAAACGTAAATTTCAGAAAATCTTTCATTGCACTTTATTGTTTTTAGTATGCTAACTTTTAAAAGCTAACAAAGATAAATAATTAGGTTGATATTTACCCTATCTGTCGCTGAGTTTTTCGGTTTGTCACAGTATTATGGGAGATTTCATTCTCTTTTCTTTTATCTTTGAAGTATTTCATTTCGTTCTTTATGGATAGTTAGTTTCTAAAATGCCAGATATAATTGCTATCTCTTTACTTTCTGAGTCTGTTTCTCTAAAAACTAATCTTTCCACAGCAATGTTCTTTTCTTACCACAGCTGTGGAAAGAAAGAAACGCGGGTGTGG
>ENA-UPWU01001395-UPWU01001395.1-human-gut-metagenome-genome-assembly--contig:-NODE-1395-length-9927-cov-4.900609_pt1 | contig 9927 bp, 11 predicted proteins | sample MGYA00250058_ERZ773392 | MGnify/ENA primary metagenome ERZ773392 (study PRJEB29103, sample SAMN06112084) | human gut metagenome | biome: human gut; feature: ankylosing spondylitis patient; material... | reverse complement strand
GAAGCCTTTCTAGCACCCTTCTTGATTGCAATAGCTGCACCTACGATGTAAGCCCCAGCAAGCGTTTTCAAAACAGATAGGCTGAATGCCCTTTACCATGTTGTATACATCTAAACCAGCATCTTTAGTAATCTTCTCAGCTTCTTCTATAGATGAGATACCATAGCTGTTAAGTACAGCGTTGATCTGGTCAATTCTTCTCTCATATGATTCAAATAATGCCATTATATTCGTCCTCCTTACTTAACCTCTTCATCTGTTCTAGGATCAATAATCTTAACTGCATCAGCAACACGACCATACTGTCCAGCTGCCTTCTCATATGCTGTGTTAGGATCATCACCCTTCTTAATGAAGTCTGTCATCTTACCAAGGTTAACGAACTTATAACCAATAATCTGATCATCCTTATCAAGAGCGATACCTGTTACATATCCCTCTGCCATCTCTAAGTAACGTGGTCCCTTTGCAAGAGTACCATACATAGTACCAACCTGTGAACGAAGTCCCTTACCAAGATCCTCAAGACCAGCACCAACTGCTAAACCGCCTTCTGAGAAAGCACTCTGTGTTCTACCATATACAATCTGTAAGAATAATTCTCTCATAGCTGTGTTAATAGCATCACATACTAAGTCTGTATTTAAAGCTTCCATATAAAAGAATCATAGATTCCATAGACTTCATTCAGTATATGCCCAAGCCCGCATTCCTCCACATACTCACGTACTTCATATTTGTCCGTACATTTCGTCTGTAGCGGATCTCTTTCATGTAATTTCAGATACCAGACCTTCTCATCAAATGTTCTCGGATTCTTGAGATCCAGCCCTTCGCCCGTATGCTCTTTATACATCATTTGAGCAAACTCTTCATCGCTAAGCTTATTAAAACGGTCTCTTCGATAGTTTCGTATGATATTATACAGCTTGGCTGTCACTGTATGATGATATAAAAATACCTTTAAAGGATGTGCCACAATATTTCCTCCCGCTTTGTCTCTTAATTCTTATCATGCGCAATATGAGATAAGTATTTTCTCCACTCACCATTTACCTTATCCGGATTCAACTCTTCCACAATCTTGTACGCATTATCACCGAGCTTCTGCGCATACTGTGAATCAGATAGAATTTTGCGGAAAGCATCTGCCAACGCATAGGCATCTCCTACCGGAACCAGTAGTCCATTCACTTCATCTTCAATCAGAGTTGACGGTCCACCACACGGACAGTCTGTAGATACTACGGGTAATCCAAGAGCCATGGCTTCCATCAAGGAATTCGGCATTCCTTCCGTATTGGATGTAAGAGCAAATATCTGCGCTTTGTATATATGCTCAGCAACATTTGTAACTGTTCCCGGTAAGGAGATTCTATCTGTCAGTTCTTTCTCCTTCACCAGTTGTTCTAATTGCTCTTTGCAATTACCATCTCCGTATATGCATAAATTTACATTCGGATACTCTGAAGCAATTCTGGCAAATGCATGAATTAGCATAGCGTGATTTTTGTTCTCATCTGTACGCCCTACTGCCACAATCAATGGCTCTCTGACTCCCTCATATTTGTTCTTTACAAATAATGGATTTAGTGGGTTAGGTAAAATCACCGCTTTCTTTCTTACACGCTTTGGAAAGAACTGCATTGCCATCTTCGTCTGCAATACAACTCCATCAGCATAACGAAACAGCCATTTTGCAAGAAACTGCATCAATTTCCCTTCATATTCCATAGTAGGTTCCCCTCGAACCGATACTACTGTCCTGACCGGCAGGAATCTTGAAGTAGCAATAGCCATCAGATTATTTTTGCCAAGGAAAGACAAAATGACATCCGGCTTATACTCTTGCCAGATTCGACGTAAAGTCCGAAATCTGGTCATGAAATTCTGCAGTCTATTTCCCTGAAGTTGATCCTGCAAAGGCTCAGAATATACCCTCTTAATATCTGGTATAATCTCGTATTCATCCTCCCTTTTATACTGTGTTACCAATAATACATCATAATGATTCCGATAGAAGAACTCTGCCAGATTCACCATAACACGTTCCGAGCCACCTTTTTGAAGGGAACTGATAAAAAGTGCAATTTTCTTCATTTCTACCTCTTTTCAGGTTTTTACATATATGCTTTGTACCATTGCTGGAACATCAGAAAAGCCCATACAATTCGTGAATACCTGGTTCCTGATCCAGACTTGCCATCACCACTTGTAAGATATTTCTGTACGAACTGATTCACGTATTTGGAATCAAATATTCCCTGATTGCAAAGGAAACTGCTTTCTGATACATCAAGCAACTGCTCCTTGAGTGGTCCCCTCATCCATTGATCAAGCGGCACTGAGAAACCTACCTTAGGTCTGTCCAGCAATTCTCTTGGAATATATTCGTATGCTATATCTTTCAGGATACGTTTTTTCACACCGTTATAATACTTAAATTCATGAGGAAGTCTGTAGGAATATTCTACAACGTTGACATCCAGCAGAGGACATCTGGTTTCAAGAGAATACTTCATAGATGCCCTGTCTACTTTACATAATATATCTCCAACCAGATAAGTATCCTCATCTACCAGCATCCTTCTCTCCTGCCAGTTCTTCTCATGATACTTGTTTTCTATTTCATATTGATATGGTATTCCCTGTTCTGCAACCATGCGGCTGATCAGTTCCATATAACGTACGTTCCCAAGCTGTGTCTTGGTCTGTGGATTGTCATTACGTGCTATCACCTGCACCTGAAAAGGCAGTTTTGATATAAAATCAGCCTTTTTCAAAGGTGGAACCGAACATACTCCATTCACTACTCTTCCCAATACATCCAGCTTCTGCGCCTTGGCTACATAATCATAGACATTATATCCACAGAAGAACTCATCTCCACCATCCCCGGATAGCACAACCGTAACGTCCTTAGATGCAAGTTGTGACACCAGCATGGAGGGAATCTGAGAACTGTCTGCAAAGGGTTCATCATAATACTTTGCTATATCATCCAGCATGTGGAACATTGCCTGCTCATCTACGTATAATTCTGTATGATTAGTTCCCAGATGTTTCGCTACTTCTTTGGCATATCTGGCTTCATTGTAGTTTTCTTCATGAAAACCAATAGAATAAGTCTTAACCGGTTCACTGCTCAGTGATTGTGCCAGAGCTGTCACTAGGGAAGAGTCATATCCCCCACTTAAGAAAGTTCCAAGGGGTACATCTGCTATCATTCTCTTAGCCACCGCATCCTTCAAAATAGCAGTAAGTTCTTCCTTTGCCTGTTCATAAGAGTTTACTTTATCTGCCGCTTTTGCCTGATGTACCTGCGCAATATCCCAGTATTTCCAGCTTGTTACACGTTCTGAAGCTTCCTCTTCTTCTACATGAAAACAGATTACCTGTCCTGGTTCTACTTTATATACATTTTCAAAAATAGTATCAGGTTCACAGATGTACTGTTGATAAAGGTATCTTCCAATAACATCCTTTCTGATTACTCTCGTAAAACCGGGATACTCCATGATTGGTTTCAGTTCTGAAGCAAATACAATATTATCCTGATCCAGCCAATAGTAAAGAGGCTTCTTACCCACTCTGTCCCTGATCAGATACAGTTCCTCTTTCTCCCTATCATAAAGCGCGATTGCAAACATTCCACGAAATCTGTCTATGCAGGAAAGCCCCCACTTCAGATAAGCCGCTAATATTACTTCTGTATCACATTGAGACTTGAACGGATAATCACCCAACTCGTTCTTAATATCCTGAAAATTATAAATTTCACCATTGTATGTAATCACAATGCGCTTATCATTAGAATACATTGGCTGATGCCCCAACATGGATAGATCCATAATGGAGAGACGTCTCTGTGCAAATCCGAGATAATAACCATTCCCTACCTGGAAAATCTCTTCTCCACTGTCATTAGGGCCTCTGTGATACATGGTATCATTCATTTTTTTCAGTTGATCTATTGTTATGCATTTTCTTGAAATAAAACCACAAATGCCACACATACTGTACGCCTCCATTCCATCATGCTTTACTGTTTATCACATATTTCAAGCAGATATTTCTCCCACTCCCTAAAGACTACATCTGCACTCGCACGTTCTGATATCTTAGCTGCATTTCTGCCTAATCTGTCTGCCAGCTGAGGGTCTTCTATTAAGCGATTGATTGCTGCTGCCAGAGCATTCTCATCTCCTACCGGAACCAGCAAACCATTCTCGCCGTCTGTAATTACCATTCTAGGGCCTCCTGGTGGACAATCTGTTGCAACAACAGGTAACCCCAGTGCCATTGCTTCCAACATAGCATTCGGCATACCTTCCACATCAGAAGAAAATGCCGCAACTGCCCCATTGATCATATCCTTTTGAAGCTGATTACTTCCTCCCATCAATTTCACATAATCCCACGCTTTATTTTCTGCTATCTGTTCTTCCAGCTTTTCCCAGGTTCCATCATGTGTATCCTGACCAAATATTTTAAGTACATAATCCGGATGTTTACTATGAACCTGTTCAAATGCCCTGATCAGCATAAGCTGATTTTTAAAGTCCACAATTCTACCTGAGTGTACTACTGTCTTTTCTCTATGTTCAGGTATTGGATTACCAATAAAAACCGGATTAATCGCATTTAATATAATGCGTGATCTCCTCTGAACATACTCAGGAAAGAAATCTTTCTGTTCCTGCGTCTGGAAAACGCACCCTGCTGCCCTTCTGAACAAAATAGGAATCTGTATCTTATCAGATAGGAAATCATAACATCCAACCGGTGCAATTCTAATGGATATTACCACTGGAATTTTCGTTCCTATTGTTGATGTTAATGCCCTGTAATTTGCTTTTCTTGCAAAAGCAATCACAATATCCGGCTGTGTCTGTTTTAAAAATCTTCGTAAGTTAATAATGCGGTCAAGGAATTTCTTTACTCTTCCATCGTTCTCCTGTTCAGGAGTCAGCCCTACATGGATACGATGAATCTTTGGGTCTGTTTCATACTCATTTTCTCCCTGCGACTCTGTTGCGATATATACCTCATATCCATGATTTGCAAACTGTCCTGCAAGGTTAGTTACTACACGTTCTGCGCCGCCTCGTTCCAGGCATTGTATATGAAATACTATTTTCTTCATTTTCTACCCTTTCGGTAAATCTCTATCAGCATAATCCATGCAGACTGATAAAATAATCCTGTATTGTACAACATATATCTCATCTGAGGATAAATAGCTGCAGAGGTTCCTACTACATTTACTGCAATCGCTGTTAATACTACAATAGCCATACAAGCTGAGGATTGTCCTCTCTCTCTGCCAGACTGCATCTTAAATAAATAAATGATAATTACTGTATAAGCAATGTACAGGAACAATGCAACCCAGTTAAGAACTGTATGAACCTTTAAAACTGTTGTAACAAATCCATGGACAATATTACTGCAGAATATTTTAAACATTCCAGGTATACAGGGAACAAGCAGCTCTTTCATCATTTCATTCATGATACGATTTGCATCAAGTTCCCGTTCCTGATCATTCATTCCCTGACTGATCTGTTCTTCACGTATAACTACATTTACAATATCAAACTTGATGCGATCATAAGAATTACTGTAATGCTCTTCTATATTATGCCATCCCTTACCTGCATATCCGGCATTATACTCTAATGCATCGGCTCTGTTCATTATCTCCAGAAAAAGTTTCTGATTCTCCTTATCTGAGATGTAAGATACCATATCCTTATCTGCTACATAGATTTCTGTTCCCAGAATAAAGCTGGAATCACCTGTATGAGGTGCGAATACCCCTCTGACGCCATAATTATATGTGCAGTCAAGTAATCTGGTTCCTGCAAATCCTAATATAACGATTACACCTGCACTAAAAACTGCAACATACCATTTCTTATCCTTCCACCATGAAGCAGCCAGGCATAGGAACAGCAATCCGAATGCTACTATCATCTGTTTTCTTGTAGACATTAATATAATAGCCCACACAAATGCCATGATCATATTTTTCTTTTTATGATCATAAATAATTCCTAATAAATTCAGGGAAAAAAATACCCAAATGGAATATGTGATAGCTTCTGTCTCAATGCTATTATAGTAACTATATCTTCTTTGGGCTACAAAACGGTTTAAGAGTGTAATTCCATATTGAATCACCAATACACCAATTGTTCCCAACCAGTGCAGATTAAATCGTCTGCTCAAGCCTACAGTAATTGCACTGGCAGCGGCTGCCGCAAGTAAGCACTGTAGTATTACTGCCAGCTGCTGATACCCTTCCCAGCCGGCAAATACCCTACATATCCATAGGAAAAATGAATATCCAGGATCTCTGGCACTTATCATATCAATATACGACTGTGCATCCGGTGTAATAATAATTCCATCATGCCAGTACCAGAACAGATAAAATACTGCACTGACCGCAAATAGAACACTATATAAAATCATTCTTTTTTTCCTGCTGTCCGTCATTTACTACCTCCGGTCATTCTAATTCCTGTGCAATTAATCTGTCAATTTCCCTGACATATGCATCCACACCAAATTGATTTGCACGATACAGTGCCTTATTCCTATATGAAGTCATAAGTTTCTGATTGAGTAATAATTCCACCAATTCCCCTGCAAATATTTCCTCTTCTTGTGATATCATGCTGGCATCGAGATTCTTTCCATCATAAAAAACCGGTGTTAATATACCATAATCTGCATGGTACACTTTATCCTGTGCAGCACATTGCTGATAATCGTTCTGCAATATTTCCGCAGGTCCTGTCTTGCAGTTTACGCTGACACAGGGTAATCCAACTGCCATCGCTTCAATCAAAGCATTTGGAAATCCTTCGCTGTCTGAAGTCAATGCATATACATCAGCCTTCGCCAACAATGCAAATGGGTTCATCTGCACACCAGTAAACAATACCTGCTCTGCTATCCCCAGTTCCTGTGCCAGCTTCTGATACGCACTGTAGTCGCCATCACCAATTATCATAAGTTTCACATGTGGCACTTTGTTTTTCACCAGCTTAACAGCTTTGATTAAATGCCAAAAGCCTTTTACATCATGTGCACGTCTCATAGATACTATGGTTGGACCTGTTTTCTGTAGAAACGCTTCTATTTTCTCATCTATCTTTTCTCTGGATAATACATTGATTTCATCCAAATTACAAGGATTATACAAAGTTGCTGAATTTTTAACAGGATAAGACTGTTCTATCTCCTGCTCCATCACCTTCGTACAACTCACCATTCTATCTGCCCTTTTACATACAAACTGCATCTGTCTGTAATTATCTAATGCCCCATAGCCACGGATTCCTGCCCATGTTTTGTCATGGTATTTTGAAAGCACATTTACCATATTAGCAGTCTGTCCAAAGCTATAGCTAATTTGAATATCCAGCTCTTTCTTTAATTTTTTTACCTGTGCAACCCGTTTGTATACATTTACGATTTTACCAAATTTACCAGGTACTGCTCCCAGATGAAGATCTATTAAATGAACTCCACTTACATCATAAATCATGCCTTCCGTGTTAAACACAACCAGGTGCACTTCGTATTTTGTTTTCAGCAATTGCGCTGTCAATGCACAGATCCGTTCCAATCCGCCCTGATCAAGCATCGGAACAATCAGCATGATTCTGATTCGTGTGGACGTCTCCATATTAATTCACCCTTTTCATTGCTTTCATCGCCAGAACTGCAGCCTTACCTAATACAGTATTTCCTGCAAAAATATTGTAATACGTTATCTTTTCTCCACCAAATTTCAATTTAAATTCATCAATTCCGTTCGGGTTCTCAAAATCTGAGATTCCCCCCCAGTCATATCGCAGCAGCCCTTTTTGCTTAAAGTACTTAATGTCTTCCCAATGCAATCTCTTATTGGCTCTTCCTATCATTGACTGGTCTGCGCTCTCTTCTCTAAAGCAGGATGCAGAATGAAGAAGTCTTGCTTCTTCCCTATCACAGATATATGAATGAAATACCAGTACTTCGCCTTCATGTATTGCTGCCGAGAAGACAATACCATCTACTGCCAGATATCTCTCTATTGCTGTTACATTCAGCTTCGTATCTGAGCCTTTTGACCGGTACATTCTCTCATATATATCCCGAAAAGTCTCAATCAGCTGTGGATTTTTCTCAATATCTTCTTTGGTGTAAAAGGCAATCTCAATATTATCCTTTTCACTGCGGCGGAACTGGTACTTCACAGCTTTATTTATATTTGCCAACATATCTTCCTCAGAAATCGTCAGATCATTTCTACAGGTATGATATTCCTGCCAGCCCCGGAAGCTTCCATTTGTCTCCTCTATCGGTGCTCCATGGACAAACAGAATATCCGCCTTTCTCTTTTCCTTAAGAAGTGATTCTACTGTTCGTTTACCCGGATACCATATCTGATTTACTTTCAGAAATTTCTTCTGATATATAACATCTATCATTATGTCAACCTGCTTTCTCTATTCTGTAGTATGTCCTGGAGGATTCTGCCCTGTCCGATAGAATTCTGCCATCTGTACAGCCTGTCTTCTCACATCGAATCCTTTCTGTGCAATTGCTTCTCTCATATCTTCACGTCTTAACGCTTCCTGCGCATTCTGAAGGATTTCTTCTGCCCACAGCTTCGGATCTTCTTCTATGTTTCGATAGGATACGAGTGGAGTTAATGCCACTTCTCTGGTCACCCGGTCAGATACCAGGCAATGCAATCCTGCTGCCTGTGCTTCTGCTACACTTCCAGGCAATCCTTCAAATGTAGAGGGAAATACGAAGTAATCAAAAGCCTGATAGTACTTCTCAACATCATATCTGTTTCCAAGAAAATATGCCTTATCTTCCAATCCAAGTCCTTTGATCTTCTCACGTATAGTTTCTTCTTGTTCACCCTTGCCTATCATAACAAGAACTGCGTCATCCCGTTCTTTGCATACTTTGGCAAAAATATCCACCAGATACGTATGATTCTTCATGAATCCAAAACGCCCTACATGACCTATAACAAATTTATCCTGAATGCCCAATTCAGTACGTATCTCATCCCGCACATTCTGTTGAAAATGAAACCTTTCCGCATCAATGGCATTAGGAATTGTCCAGACCCTTCCATCTCTGACAGCTTTGGTTCCATATACTGCAATTCCTGCTTCTTTCGAACAGGTAAATAAGTAATCCGCCCTATTCTTTAGTGGAATACGCAATACCCTGGTAGCAATACCTTTTAATCCTTTGTCTACGCCTGCACTTCTGGCATGGGCAGCTGTGATCAAAGGCAGTGACTGTCTGGCATATTCCTGCTTAGCTATAGGCAGATAAATAGCTGCCGTACTAGTCATATGTCCCTGTATAACAGTAAATTCCTTATGTTCTTTGAAAAATGTGTGAATTGCTTTACGATACTCTGCTATATTGAAGAATTTGAATCTTGGCCGACTATAGATATGACCTCCAAGATAACTGATTTCTTCACTATAATGTCCGTCTTCTTTGGTATGAATCAGAAAATCAAACTGTACCTGGCCTCTGTCTATACAACGGTATAATTCCATGATTCTGCTCTCCGCACCACCAAGATTCGTGGTGCCTAGCACATGTAAGACTCTGACCGGTTTTTGTTCTGTTCCTTGTTCCTTCATGCACTTGCACCTCCTTTTACCTGCATTGTTACAACTTACTTTTTATTTGAACTAATATATATTTACTCAAAGCCTTCAGATGTTCTACCCAATGTCCCAGCATTCTGCGTTTGACCGTATCAGCCTGTAAATACTCCGTATAAGAACTTATGATACATCCCCCAAAGCTGTTTATCAGTGGCCATTCACACATTCTAAAAGTTAAATACGACCGCAACCTGGGGTTACTCAATATCAACCCGGGAGC
>ENA-UPWU01001393-UPWU01001393.1-human-gut-metagenome-genome-assembly--contig:-NODE-1393-length-9938-cov-9.124937_pt1 | contig 9938 bp, 9 predicted proteins | sample MGYA00250058_ERZ773392 | MGnify/ENA primary metagenome ERZ773392 (study PRJEB29103, sample SAMN06112084) | human gut metagenome | biome: human gut; feature: ankylosing spondylitis patient; material... | reverse complement strand
GAAATCCGGGCGCTGATCGACAAGGCAGCCGCCGGTGTGGAACTGGCCGGGGACGAGTACATAGACCCGGCAGACGGCCTCATTCACTGTAAGAAGTGCGGCGGCCAGAGGCAGACCGTTGTGCCATGCTTTGGGAAATCCGGCTACTTTATGCCGCGCTGCATCTGCCAGTGCCAGCAGGAGGCTGAGGAGCAGCGCAAGGCTGCTGAAGAACGGCAGCGCCGCATGGAGCGTATCAAACGCCGAAAGGCACAGGGCTTGCAAGACCGTTATCTGTATGACTACACATTTTCCAATGATAACGGGCAAAACCCATTGATGGACAAGGCTCACGCCTATGTGGAGAACTGGAAAGAGGCATATAAGAGCAATATCGGGCTTTTGCTATTTGGAGATGTGGGAACCGGCAAGTCTTTTTTCGCCGGATGTATTGCCAATGCTTTGCTTGACCGGGATGTGCCGGTGCTGATGACGAACTTTCCCACCATCCTGAACCGCCTGACCGGGATGTTCTCCGAAGACAGGTCGGAGTTTATTGCCAGCTTTGACGAGTATGACCTGCTTATCATTGACGATCTGGGAGTAGAGCGCAGTACCGAATATGCTATGGAGCAGATGTTTTTCGTCATTGACAGCCGCTATCGCAGCCGCAGACCCATGATTATCACAACAAACTTGAAACTGTCCGAGCTGAAAAACCCGCCTGATCTGGCCCACGCCCGTATCTATGACCGTATTCTGGAACGGTGTGCGCCGATTCTCTTTGACGGGAAGAATTTCCGGGAAGAAAATGCCGGTGCTACCCGACAGACAGCAAAAGACATTGTAAACAGTAAGCAAGACTGATTTTTTACCGGGCGGCACAGACCCGTTCGGAGAAAGGAGCGCCATGAACAGAGAACCCCGTACTATGCAGGTGGCAGACGCCGCTACTGCGTCCAGAGCGCCGGAAAACACGCCAGCGATGGTAAAGAAAATCGGCAAGACAACCTACAAGGTTCATGTCCATTTCAGCAATACCAGCACAGAAACCATGAGCGATAAAATCAAGCGTATGCTCAAAAATGAAATTCAGCAGATGTGACAGACTGATAAACGAAGCCGCCTTGTGCTAAACTGATGATGGTACGCACCAAAATTTTTGTCAAGGAGGACACGAAAATGCTTTACACAGAAAAAGAGAAGCATGAAATTGAACGAGTAAAGGAGGTCTTTGCGGAACATCTGCGGCAAAGCCCTGATTTTGAACTGCTCTGGTCGGACAAGGTAGGCTATGTCTGGCTGGCGATTGGCGTCAATCCGCTTTATGTGGATACTGGCATTAGGATAGAATCAGCTGCTGATCTCTGCGGCAGGTGTTTGGATGATGTTGCTACGGATGTTTTATATATGACAGGCAACGATCATGCACTGGAGAAAGCCGATCCGCTGGAATTGGCGGAAATCAAGCGGCGCTGGGAGCCATATATCAACCAGCTGCCAGACTATGCGTATCTCTGCAAAGACCTGCTGAACGGAAAAATGTAATCTATCAAACGAGGTGTCAGGAGCCATACGGTGCTTCTGGCACCTTTTTTGTAGATTTTTGTGAATTTGATTAAAAAGTCCTTGACAATTTGTCTCTGGAAAAACAGCGAAGTCGATCCTTATTTCCTGTGCTTCCAGACTGGCTCCTTTTGACATTAAAGAAGTCAGGGAAATTACCATGTATGACGAGCTGGATCTGGATATGCTGGGGGATGAACGGACCGCTCTTTTCCTTATTATGAGTGATACGGACGGAACCTTTGCATTTTTGATCAGTCTGATCTATTCCATTTTGTTTAACCGCTTATGCGAGCGGGCGGATGATGTATATGGGGGCAGGCTTCCCATCCATGTGCGCTGCCTGATCGACGAGGCGGCAAATATCGGGCAGATCCCGAACCTGGAGCGTCTTATGGCGACCATCCGAAGCCGTGAGATCTCTGCCTGCTTGGTGCTGCAGGCGCAAAGCCAGCTCAAAGCCCTGTATAAAGACAACATGGACACCATCATCGGTAACTGTGACGCCTCTCTTTTCTTAGGAGGCAAAGAAGAAACTACCTTAAAAAGCTGGAACTCCCTATTAGGGAAAGAGACTATTGATCTGTATAACACCAGTGTCACAAAGGGCAATCAGGAATCCCACGGACAAAATTTTCAAAAGCTGGGAAAGGACCTGATGTCGGTGGATGAACTGGCAGTTATGGACGGGGGCAAATGTCTGCTGCAGATCAGGGGTGTGCGGCCGTTCCTCTCCCGGAAATACGATATAACCAAACACCCAAATTACAAACTGCTTTCCGATTTTAATGAGAAGAACGCTTTTAATATCGAAAAGTTTCTTTCTACCCGGATGCCGATGCGTCCCGGTGAACGATACCGTAATTATGAAGTCACAGCCGAAGATCTGGCTTCCCAGACTTTATAGAGTTGTTCCTGCCTGTCAAAGCATGACGCCCTGGCAGGCTTTGTTTTTGTCACGATGAAAGGAGGATATTTTGAGGATTCGTGATTCTCCCTGAAAAGTAAATAACCGCAGGATTTTTCCTGCCCCATGCCGCCGTGCTGTTTGAAACAGATTTTTTCTAAAAACAGTGCGGCGGCTTTTTTTGTTTCCGGCCTGATACGGCCATATCACAAATTAAAATTTCTGAAATTAAAGGAGGAACATTATGGCATTTTTTGCAAGCGCGATTGATACTTTGAAGATCCTTGTGATCGCCCTGGGCGCAGGTCTGGGCGCATGGGGTGTTGTAAACCTTCTCGAAGGTTACGGAAATGATAACCCAGGTGCAAAATCCCAGGGGATCAAGCAGCTTATGGCAGGCGGAGGTATCGCTCTGGTTGGTGCAACGCTGATCCCGCTGCTTTCCGGCCTGTTCGGTTAAGGGCTGACTTATGGGCAGTCTGTTTGAATGGATAACAGACTGGATTAAAGAGGGCCTGATCGATGCGATCACCGGACAGTACACCAGTATTTTCAACTCCGTCAACAATCAGGTTGCGGATGTGGCAAATCAGGTAGGACAGACCCCGCAGGGCTGGAATGGCGGCGTGTTTTCCATGATTCAGAATCTTTCAGAAACCGTCGTCATTCCCATTGCGGGCATGATCCTGACCTTTGTTCTGGTGTATGAACTGATCCAGATGATTCTCGAAAAGAACAACATGCACGAATTCGATACATTCAACATCTTCAAGTGGATTTTCAAGACTTTTGTTGCCACTTACCTGCTCACCAACTGTTTTACGATTGTGATGGCGGTCTTTGATGTGGCCCAAAATGTGGTGTCGCAAAGTGCCGGTGTCATAAACGGGAACCTGGATGTGCAGGCGGCGTTGTCTGATCTGAAAACCCAGCTTGAAGCAATGGGAATGTGGGAACTGATTGGACTGTGGCTGGAAACCAACATCATCAATCTGTGTATGTGGGTACTGTCCATCGTGATCTTTGTCATTGTATATGGCCGTATGATCGAGATTTATTTAACCGTGAGCCTTGCACCGATCCCGTTTTCCACAATGGCAAACCGGGAATGGGGGACAAATGGGAACCGGGTATCTGCGTTCCCTTTTTGCCCTGGGCTTTCAGGGGTTTTTGATCCTGATCTGTGTTGCCATTTATGCAGTGCTGGTCCAGTCTATCCCATCGTCCGGCGACGTGCACGGCGCGATCTGGGGAACGGCGGGTTATACGGTACTGCTGGCTTTTGCCCTGTTTAAGACAGGTTCGTTATCCAAATCCATATTTAATGCAAGATAGCATGAACAAAACCAATTCTAAAAAGGAGGATTTTATATATGAGTAAAACCAATACAGAAAAAATGGCGCCGGAGACACAGACGCCGGAAATGGCAAACGGCATGAAGCTGGATGTCCGCGTGCGTCCGATCGCCCCAATGGGAAACCTGCTGGCGTTTGCCAATGTTACGATTGGCGGATGCTTTAAGATTGACGGTTTCCGTATCTGTTCCAGTGAAAAGGGGCTGTATGTCAATATGCCCGCAACCCAGGATAAGGGAGGCAACTGGAAAGATGTCTGCTGGCCGGTTACGGCAGAGTTCCGCAAGCAGCTCAACGATGCCTTAATCGATGGGTACGGGCAGGCTATTGAAAATTTGCAGGCAACTCTTGAAGCGACAAAGGGAGCAGCGGAAAAACCTTCCCTGACCGGTGCATTGAAAGAAAATGCCGGTAAGGTCAAAGAACAGCCGGCCAAACCGGCCACATCTAAGAATGAGCAGGCTCGCTAATGCCGGAAACGAAACAGTACGGCATTATCTATGCCGATCCGCCCTGGCATTATGACAGGAAACATGGAAGCGGCGTTGCGGAAAACCATTACCCCACAATGAGCATTGAAGAAATCTGTGCCCTGCCGGTATCGGAACTTGCCGCAAAAGACAGTGCCCTTTTTCTGTGGGCGACCTTCCCGCAGCTCAATGAAGCCTTCCGGGTGATCGATGTCTGGGGATTCAAATATAAAACGCTGGCTTTTCTATGGCTCAAACAGAACCGGAAAGCGGATAGCTGGTTTTATGGCATGGGCTTTTGGACCCGCTCAAACGCGGAGGTCTGCCTGCTGGCAACCAGAGGCCGTCCGAAACGCCAATGTGCGGGAATCCATCAGTTTGTGATCTCCCATATTGAGCAGCACAGCAAGAAACCGGACGAGGTGCGGGATAAGATCGTAAAACTCATGGGCGATCAGCCCAGAGTGGAACTGTTTGCAAGACAAAAGACACCCGGCTGGGATGTATGGGGCAATGAAGTGAACTGTACGCTGACTATGCCGGAGCGAAAGGGGTGATTTTGATAGAACAAGATGCAAAGCGGCTGCTTATGGAACGGCTGGACGAGTGTTTGAAGGTTCATGCGGATATGCTGGATGCACAGAACATCGGCAGTATTTACGAGTTACAGGGACTTTCGGAACTCCACTATTATCTGAAGGTTGAGCATGTATTTACTCCGGCGGAAGTAGAGGCGCTTCTTTCTTTTCAGGACCCGTTGGATGTAGCCCGATGGTGTTGGGAAGAAAATAACCATGAACACAGTTTCCCGATCTGCGATCTTCTCAAAGAAATTGATGCAGCGCAAAAATTTGAACATTTCACAAGCGAACCTTCCGCACAGGACAAATATACGCTCCTGATGAAACGGCTGGGACAGAATTACTTTGCTTACAGGGAAAGCCTTATGTCAAGAGATAAGGAATCCTTAATTGAAAAAGCTGCTGAAATTACAGCCATGCAGGAGGCGTATTCCTATCTGACAACAAAGTTTGAGTTCGGGGATGAAATGCTGGATGATGTGCTGGCGCTTGAGAATCCTTTGAAATACTTTGCAGACCGTTGGCTTATGCCGGTTTCAGATGTGTTCGACGTGGATATGGATATTCGGGAAAATATTGCCGGAATCCGAGACAGCCAGGAATACCTGTGTCAGAGAGAGCCGGCTGTTTCTGTCCTGGCACGGCTGCAAAATGCGGCTCAGGAAGTGCGGGAATGTCCGGCTGTGGAGAAACCGGTACGCGATTTCGGTGCACGGTAATGGGCCGGAAATTATATTACGATGGGAGGTGTATAGATGCCTTATGTACCTGTACCAAAGGATTTAACCAAAGTTAAGACCAAGCTGGCCTTCAATCTGACGAAGCGCCAGCTTATTTGTTTCAGCCTTGCCGGGCTTGTCGGCCTTCCGGTGTATTTCTTTACCCGCGGGGCGATCGGCAATTCGGCGGCTGTACTTTTGATGATCGGGCTGATGATGCCCTTTTTCTTCTTCGCCATGTATGAGCGTGACGGGCAGCCGGCAGAAAAGATCTTGAAGAACCGGCTCCGTTATAAGCTCTGGCCGAAGGACCGTCCATACAGGACGGATAACCTGTATAAATCTATGTCAAAGAAGGAGGTTACAAAGATTGCCAAAAAACAAGCAGCAGGAAGCTCAGGAAAAACGTCTGCAAAAAAACATCAGGCAGGCCAAAAAGACTAGAGCCGATGCAAAGCAGGGCAAAACTAAGTCTGCCCGTTCCAAGCCGTCTAAAAAAGGCGGCTTTTTTGCCGGGCTGAAAGCAGATGCCCCGCAGACGGTCCAGCAGAGCATTCCCTACCGTGAAATGTACCGGGATGGGATCTGCCGGCTGACTGATACCCTTTACACCAAAACGGTGCAGTTTTTTGATATTAACTATCAGCTTGCACAAGCAGATGATAAAGCACAGATCTTCGAGGGTTACTGCGATTTCTTAAATTACTTCGACGCCTCGATCCATGTGCAGCTTACCTTTATCAACCAGCGGGCCAATATGCAGGATTTTACCAGAAGCATTGACATCCCTCCCCGCGGCGACGAGTATGACGGAATCCGCAGGGAATACGGGGATATGTTAAAGAACCAGTTGCAGAAAGGAAATAACGGTCTCACCAAACGTAAATACATTACCTTTGGGATCGAGGCAGATGACCTGCGTACTGCGAAAATGCGTCTGGAACGCATTGAAACGGATGTGCTGGCAAATTTCAAGACCCTTGGAGTCCAGGCAAGATCCTTAAACGGACTGGAACGTCTGGAGCTTCTTCACAGCCAGCTTCACCCGGACGGTCAGGAAAAGTTTCATTTCCAGTGGTCGGATCTGCCTAAGACCGGTCTTTCTACCAAAGACTTCGTTTCCCCATCCGGGCTGTCTTTTTCAAAGGATGGAAAGACATTCCGGGTAGGCGATCATTCCGGTGCTGTCTCCTTTTTGCAGATTTTGGCGCCGGAGCTTACCGACCGGCTTTTAGCGGATCTTCTTGACTTAAACGACGCCGTGACCGTCAACCTGCATATCCAGTCTATCGACCAGGCGCAGGCGATCCGAAACATCAAGCGTAAAATGTCGGACCTGCAGAAAATGACCATTGAGGAACAAAAGAAAGCGGTCCGATCTGGGTATGACATGGACATCATTCCCACCGACCTTGCCACCTATGGAGAAGAAGCCAAAAATCTTTTGCAGGATTTACAGAGCCGCAATGAGCGCATGTTCCTTGTGACGGTACTGGTGGAAAATATCGCTGCCAAACGTCAGAAGCTGTTCAATGATATTTTTGCCGCTTCGGGTGTGGCACAGAAATACAACTGTGCCTTAAAACGGCTGGATTACCAGCAGGAACAGGGGCTTATGTCCTCGCTTGCTCTTGGTACGAACCAGATTGAGATTGAGCGCGGGCTTACGACCAGCAGCACAGCGATCTTTGTACCGTTTACCACCTGTGAACTGTTCCAGGAGGGCGAGGCATTGTATTACGGCCTGAACGCCCTTTCCAATAACTTGATCATGGCGAACAGAAAAACGCTGAAAAACCCCAATGGGCTGTTTCTCGGTACCCCAGGAAGCGGCAAATCTTTCTCTGCCAAGCGTGAGATCGTCAATGTGTTCCTTCTGACGGAGGACGACATCATTATCGCCGACCCGGAAAATGAGTATGGGCCGCTGGTACAGCAGTTCGGTTCCCAGGGGCAGGTCATTGATATTTCCCCTACTTCCACGAACTACATCAACCCGATGGACATCAATCTGGACTATTCCGATGATGAAAACCCGATCACTTTGAAAAGTGATTTTATCCTGTCGCTGTGTGACCTTATCATCGGCGGCAAAGAAGGACTTTCCCCCATTGAAAGGACGATCATCGACCGTTGTACCAGACTGGTGTACCGGGAATACCTGCAGAACCCATGCCCGGAAAATATGCCGATCTTAGGTGATCTTTACGAGCTGCTTTTGAAACAGTCTGAACCGGAGGCGCAGAATATCGCAACGGCGCTGGAAATCTATGTCAATGGTTCCCTTAACGTGTTCAACCACCGTTCCAATATCCAGATGGATCAACACCGGGTACTGTGTTTCCAGCTTAAGTCACTGGGAAAAGCCTTAAAGGAAATCGGGCTTTTGATCATGCAGGATGCGGTGTGGAACCGTGTCACGGCCAATCGCTCCAAACATAAAACAACCTGGTTCTATATCGACGAATTCCATCTTCTTTTGAAAGGGCAGACAGGAAGTTTCAGCGTGGAGATCTGGAAACGCTTCCGTAAATGGGGCGGAATCCCATCAGGTTTAACGCAGAATGTCAAGGACCTTCTGGCTTCCCGTGAGATCGAAAATATTTTTGAGAACTCGGACTTTATCTATATGCTCAACCAGGCCCAGGGAGACCGTCAGATTTTGGCAAAGCAGTTGGGGATCTCCCCGCACCAGCTTTCCTATGTGACCCATTCCGGTCCCGGCGAGGGGCTTTTGTTCTTTGGAAATGTGATCATCCCCTTTGTGGACCACTTCCCGAAGGACACACTTTTGTACAGTGTGCTTACCACAAGACCGGATGAAGTGGCGGGGACCAAAGCGTGAGACAAAAATTAAAATGGATCGGAGGTGAGAACAATGGCACACGACAGGGAATTTCAAAGGAGGCGCAAAGATACCCGGATGCCGGTGCGTGATTCCCACGGGGAGGATCAACCGGCAGCCAGGCAGACCGAACAGGATTTTGACCTGCGCAGGGCACGGGACACCCCTTCTTCTGTCAACGGCAAGACACACAGGCAGGACATCCCTGTACAGACGGAATTTTCCCATCTGTCACCGGAAACACCGGCGTCCTTGCTGGAACAGGGCGAAGCGTATGCAACCGCTTTGGATGGTTTTTCGGAACACTTTGAGACACCGGATGCTACCAGGACAGCGCCCCCGATACAGGACAACGTGCGAAGCAATTTCCGGCAGGAGGCTTCCAGGCGTTCTTTTGTAACAGAGGATGTGACAGACCATGATACCGGAAAATATGCTCCTTCTTCCGAAGGCTCAGCCCCACCGAACGGCACAGACAGATCCGGTCAGGAACACCGTTACCGAACACACCAGCATGGGAACAAATATCAGCAGCGTTTTCAGGAAGCGGCACAGGCGGAGGAACAGGCAGCGCAGAAGGAAAAGGGTATGGATAGCGAACCGCCGAAAACATCCAAGCTGGAATTTACTGCGGATGAACTGCCGCCGGAGACAAAGGATAAAAAGCTCACCCATGCAAGACGGAAGGCGGAACGGACTGCACAAAAAGCAGAGCAGGCGCAAAATCGTCTACCTGCCCGGAAGAAACTGCGCATGGAGACGGTTTCCGACCCGGAGACCGGAAAAGCCAAAAAACACTTAAAATTTGAAAAGGAGGTCAAATCCCAAAAGGTCCATGTAAAAGGACCTGTACCCCTGCGTCCGGTCAAGGCGGGCGCCAATACTGCCATTGGTTACGCTCATAAAAAGATTTATGAGGCAGAGGATGAAAATGTGGGCATCAAGGCAGCCCACCGCTCTGAACTTGTGGGCGAGGCAGGGCTTCGCACGGCATATCACCGGCATAAAACTGCCCCCTACCGAAAGGCAGCGAAATTACAGCAAAAATCAGCAAAAGCAAACGCAAGACTTGCTTACCGGCAGGCTCTTAGCGACCACCCGGAGCTGAAGAAACATGCGATTGCCCGGATATGGCAGAAACAAAAACTGAAAAGGCAGTATGCCAAGGCTGCCCGTGAAGCCGGGAAACAGGCAAAAAATGCCGCAGTCGCAACAGAGAGGGTCAGCGTCGGTATTGTCCATGCGGTCAAACGGCACCCTGTAATCTGCCTTGTCCTCCTGCTTCTCCTTTTGGTAATTTTCCTGATCACATCCCTGTTTTCCACGTTCTCCAATATCGGGATCGGCGGTTTGGGAAGTCTGGCTGCTTCTACCTATCTTGCAGATGATCAGGACATCAACCAGGCGGAGCTTACCTATACCGAATGGGAAACGGATCTGCAAATGGAAATAGACCGGGTGGAATCAGACCGCCCCGGCTATGACGAATACCGGTATAACCTGGGCGCAATCGAG
>ENA-UPWU01001389-UPWU01001389.1-human-gut-metagenome-genome-assembly--contig:-NODE-1389-length-9950-cov-4.890408_pt1 | contig 9950 bp, 8 predicted proteins | sample MGYA00250058_ERZ773392 | MGnify/ENA primary metagenome ERZ773392 (study PRJEB29103, sample SAMN06112084) | human gut metagenome | biome: human gut; feature: ankylosing spondylitis patient; material... | reverse complement strand
ACGGCATACGAGATTCAAGTGTGACTGGAGTTCAGACGTGTGCTCTTCCGATCTTCTACGATCAGCTTGCAGATCGTTCCATGCTGATCGTAGCTCACCGCCTGTCCACTGTTCGTGACTGTGATCTGATCCTTGTGATGGATCACGGCAAGATCGTGGAACGCGGCACGCACGATGAGCTGCTTGCCAAGGAAGGCAAGTACTACGAGCTGTGGAACATGCAGCAGGGCATCTACCGCCGCCGTGAGCCGGTGGCCAAGCAGCCTGTGGCTGCCGCCGTGGTAGAGGATGACGATGACGGCGAAGCCTTTACCTACTGATTCGTTGCAGTCGGGTGCGCACCCGATTACATAAAACCGGTTCCCTCCCGGCAGCGCAGCCGGGGAGGAACCGACAAAAGTTCATTATTTGAAGGGAGTAATTCATCATGATGATGCCTGCAAATTTTTCCGCAATCTCTGAGAACGAGATGACCTACGTCAACGGCGGCGCAAGCCTGTCCGACATCCTGGCTCCTAGCCTGACCCTTGAGAACTGGAAGAAGTTCAACACCAACATGGTCACCATTATCGGCAATTCTTTCCTGGGCGACTATGTCAGCAACACCGTTGGCACTCTGTTCGGCGGCGCATACCGTCCCGGCAACCTGGGCAAGGCCTGGTTCAGCTCTGTCAGCAAGTACTACAATAGCGGCTACGATGTTGTTGCCAAGAGCGGCATCGACGCTGCGATGGGCGGCAACTTCCTGGCTGGTGCTAACGGCGTCCTGAACGCTGGCCTGCGTCTGGCTGGCTCTGCTGCTGCCATCTACAACCTGGCAACCGCCAACGTCAAGAACGGTCTGCCCAGCCTCTTTGACTTCGAGCAGAATAAGACCGTCTTCCCTAAATAAGACTGTCTGATCCTGGCTTTCCGGGGGCCTGAGCAACTACACCGGTTTCCCCGCCGCACATGCTCCTGATGCAGACAGGTGCGCACCTGTCTGCTGAAAAAGTGCTTTGCGGTTGCGCAGCCGCAAGGTGCCTGACAAGTATGGCAGACGGCAGAGTGCCCTGTGGTATCTCAGCCCCGACAAAAAACGATATGCAGTGTGTTTTCCGGCCCCGCTGCAAAGCGCCGGACCGGTGACAATGCCTCGTTATGGTGTGCCCGGAGGCGTCCTGCCTCCGGGCACATTCTATTTTTCGCATCACCCATTACTGCTACAGTAATAGGTGATCAGAAGCAGAGAAGGTGTGCTCTGCCCTTTCTCTGCCTGTGATTGCCTATTACGGCCTCCCCTTTGCGGAGGAAATTCAACGATAGGACAAAGAGGTATTTCAACATGAACGAGATCAAAGTTGCTGAAAACAAGACCCTCAAACTGACCAATGTCGTGGCACGCCGCATCGCCCCCGAAGAACTGGGCAACATGATGGTGGCGCTGACCCAGCTGCAGAACTTTATCAAGAGCCACAACGCACAGCCCATCGGCCCGCTGGTGCAGGCCCTCAAGATCGGCCCGGCCCCGGAGCATGCCCCGGAGCTGTACCTGATGCAGCAGGCCACCCAGCTGATCACCCAGACCGAGCCCGGCTACGAAGTGGACGCCGTGCTGCGGGTGAAGAACTGCCTGTACGCTCATTATACCGGCCCCATGGCCTACAGCCAGCTGGCAAGCTCCAAGCTGCAGATCCTCGCCTTTGAAAAGGACCTCAAGCTCACCGGTGACAACTACACCATTTTTGTCAGCCAGGACGACGATGACGCCGTGGTTGACGTGTTTATGGAGACCAAGTAACTATGACAACGACCATCCAGAACCTCGATGATCTGCAGGACCGCCGCATTATGATGGACCGGGACGTACCTCCCTACGGATACGCCTTTGTCATTCTGGTGGGCTTGTTCATGATCTTTCTGCTGGTGTGGAGCACCCGCACCAACCGCATCTACGTCAGCCAGAACTCCGGCACGGTGCAGGCCAGCAACAAGACCTACATCATGTCCAGCTATTCCGGCACCCTCACCGAGCTGTACATCTCCGAGGGCAGCTATGTGAACGAGGGCGACCTCGTGGCCCACATCAAGAGCACCGACCTGGACATGCAGCAGGACAATCTGGAAAGCCAGCTCAAGATCTACCAGACCCAGGTGGACCAGTACAATAAGCTGCTGCAGTGCATCCAGGACGACACGAACTACTTCAGTGAGACCAGTGTCGAGGATCAGCCCTACTACTACCAGTACGAGACCTACAAGAGCCAAGTGGAGCAAAAGACCTTTGACGCTTCGGCTTATCAGGCGGCCGGTTACACCGATGCCCAGATCAAGACCATGATGGAGCAGAACCAGAGCGAGATCCAGGCCCTGTATTACTCCACCATGCAGTCCATCTCCCAGAGCATCACCAGCGCCCAGAGCAACGTGGACAACGTGCAGGCGCAGATCGACGCCCTGAACACCGGTGCCAACGACTACTATCTGTATGCCCCCACCTCCGGCGTGATCCACATGGACAGCCCCTACAAGGAGGGCATGGTGCTGAGCGCAGGCTCCCCGCTGGCCACCGTTGCCAGCGAGAACGATGACCTGGAGATCGTGGCCATGGTCACCGTGAACGACCGCCCGCTGCTGCATGTGGGCGACCCGTGCAAGATTGCCATCACCGGCTTGTCGGAGTATTCCTACGGCACCCTGACCGGTACCGTGACCGCCATCGACAGCGACGTGACCACCAGCACCAGCGCTTCGTACTACAAGATGACCATCAAGCCGGACAGCACCTATGTGGTGAGCCGCAGCGGCGATAAGGTCGATCTTTCCAACGGCATGAGCGTGACCGCCCGCGTGGAATACGATCAGGTCACCTACTTTGAATATGCAATGGAGGCTCTGGGTGTGCTGTTCCGCTGATGCGGGCACCGTTTCCGGCGCTGAATCCTTCGCTCCATTTTTAACACCCAGAGAGGTACACGAACCATGAAATCAACCGCAAAGACCCTGGCCCTTGGCGCGGCACTGCTCTGCCTGCTGGCCGGCGGCATGGCCCTGCCGGCATCGGCTGCCGTGCCCCTGACCGGCACCGCCGTGTCGCTGCCCTGGAACAGCGACAACAGCGTGCCTGCCGAGAGCATTGAGGCCGGCACCTATTCTTCCAACATGCTGTTGGGCGAGACCCAACAGCTGTCGCCCACGGTGCGCCCCCGCAACAGCACCGACTCCGTCATCTACCTCACCGATGACAGCAGCGTGCTTACCGTGAGCAACAGCGGCGTGGTGCAGGCTGTGGGCGTGGGCACCGCCACCGTGACGGCCGCCGCAGGCAACCAGATCTGTGCTTACACCATTTCGGTTTCCATGGACTCCACCATGATCGTCACCGAGATGGATCTGGCGCTGTCCTCCAACACCATCTATGTGGGCAACTCGGTGTCGGCATCGCTGCAGGTGCGGCCCTCGTCCGCCTCGCAGTACGCCACCATCTCCCTGACTTCTTCCAATGAGAAGGTGGCCACCGTCAACAGCTTCGGCCGCGTGACCGGCGTGAGCCCCGGCACCGCCACCATCACCGCCGCCTGTGGCTCGGTCACCGCCAGCACCACCGTTACCGTGCTGGCCATCCCCACCGACACCACTGGCACCGTCAGTTCCGGCACCACCTCCGCCAACAGCGGTCAGGTCATTACGGTAACCCCCTCCTATGTGGTGCTCAAGCCGGGCGCCACCCGCACCCTGTCGGCCAAGGCCACCCCGGCTTCGGCCTCCCAGAGCTTCACCTACAAGTCCGGCAACAGCAGTGTGGCCACCGTGAGCCCCAGCGGCGTGATCACCGCCGTGGGCACCGGCTCCACCTCCATTACGGTTTCCAACGGCAAAGCCACGGCGCTGGTCACCGTCATCGTGAACCGCTCTGCTTCCGCTTCCTCGGGCAGCGACAGCAGCAACGGCGATGACGCTTCCAACGGCGACGATGACAAGATCACGCTGGACCCCACCGTGCAGACCATTCAGGACAGCACCGACCATGAGGTTGTTTTTGCTCAGTCGGAAGTCCCGGTGATCACCGGCGACATCCTCAACTCTCTGCGCACCACCGGCAAGACCCTGTGTGTGGTGGGCGACGGCTACACCCTGCAGGTGTCCGGCAAGGACGTGCGCAACACCACCGGCGAGCTGAACACCTCGCTGGAACTGCAGCAGGTGGAGCAGGGCCTGGAGTTCGTGGTGAACGACGGCAAGACGGTCCCCTGCTCGGCCCGCATTGATCTGGACAAGTGTGATTACTCCCGTCTGTACCTCTGCAACGAGACCACCGGAAAGTGGCAGTACCTGAACAGCTACAAAGACGGCGTGATCACGCTGGACACCGCCGGTCGTTATCTGCTGACCAACGAAAACCTCCGCTTCGCCAACATCAACTGGACCTTCTTCATCGCTGGCGGCGCGGTACTGGTGGTGATTGCAGTGGCCTACATCGCGTTCAAGAAGCGTTACTGGTTCTGGTAAGCCGCTCTTCCTCATCTGAAACAAAGATACAGCGAGGCCCCTCTGAAACGCTCAGAGGGGCCTCGCTTTTGTTGTAATTATATTCTGGTTGCCGTACTGTCAAAAGGCTCCATCCCTGAGGGAGTTCCCGTAATTTCCGTAAGCAGCAGTTTATTCCACGGTCACGCTCTTGGCGAGGTTGCGGGGTTTATCCACGTCGCAGCCGCGCAGCACCGCCATGTAGTAGGCGAACAGCTGCAGCGGCACGATCAGCTGCAGGGGCATCAGCAGGTCCTCGTAGTCGTCCAGACGCACCACGGCATCGGCCACGCCCTCCGGCACCACGGCATTCTTTGTGGTGAACAGCAGCACCCGTGCACCGCGGCTGCGGGTCTCCTTGGCGTTGGAGATGGTCTTTTCGTACACCTGTTTCTGGGTGGCCAGCGCGATCACCGGCACACCGTCGGTGATCAGGCTGATGGTTCCATGCTTCAGCTCACCGGCGGCATAGGCATCCGAGTGCACATAGCTGATCTCCTTCAGCTTCAGGCTGCCCTCCAGTGAGAGGGAGTAGTCGAACCCGCGTCCGATGAAGAAGCAGCTCTGGGTGTTCATATAGCGGCTGGCAAGGTATTTGATCTGCTCGCAGTCCGCCAGACGGGCCTTGATGATCTCCGGTGCCCGCAGCAGCTGGGCCGTATAGCGGCGGGTCTCTGCCTCGCTCAAGCGGCCCCGGGCGTAGGCCAGACGCAGCGCGAACAGATACAGCACGCACAGCTGCACCATATAGGCCTTGGTGGAGGCCACGGCGATCTCCGGCCCGGCGTAGGTGTACAGCACATAGTCTGCCGCGCGGGCGATGGAGCTGCCCACCACGTTCACGATGGCCAACACCGGCACGCCCCGGCTCTTTGCCAGCTTGAGGGCGGCCAGCGTATCACTGGTCTCGCCGGACTGGCTGATGATGATCACCAGATCGTTGGGGTTCAGGATGGGGTCCCGGTAGCGGAACTCGCTGGCGATGTCCACCTCGGCGGGCACCCGGGCCAGTGTCTCAATGGCTGCCTTGCCCACCATACCGGCATGCATGGCCGTGCCGCAGCCCACCAGATGCACCGTACCGATGCTGCGCAGCACCTCGTCTGTGAGCTGCGGGATGCGCAGGTCCGGCATGCCGTCCTCCACGCGGGGACTGACCGTAGCCGTGATGGCCGTCGGCTGCTCGTTGATCTCCTTGAGCATAAAGTGGGGGTAGCCGCCCTTTTCGGCTGCCTCCATATCCCAGTCCGCCGTCAGCACCGGGCGCTGCACCGGCTCGGCAAATTCATTGTAGAAGCGGATGCCCTCGGCCGTGCACACGGCCATGTCGCCCTCTTCCAGCACGCTGTAGCGACGGGTATACTTGAGCAGGGCCGGGATATCCGACGCTACGAAGTTTTCGCCCTCGCCCCAGCCCACGATGAGTGGGCTTTCGCGCTTGACTGCAAAGATGGTGTCCGGGCGGTCCCGGAACAGCACAGCCAGCGCATAGCTGCCCCGCACCTTGGCCAGTGCTTCCTGCAGCGCCCGCAGCGGGTCGCCGGCGTAGCAGCTGTCGATGAGCCTGACCAGCACCTCGGTGTCGGTCTCGCTCTCAAAGGTGTAACCCCTGGCGATGAGCCGTTCCTTGAGGATGCCGTAATTTTCAATGATACCGTTGTGCACGATGCTCACCCGCGGGGTGGAATGCGGGTGGCTGTTCACGTCGCTGGGCTCACCGTGGGTAGCCCACCGGGTGTGCCCGATGCCACAGAAGCTCTGTGCCAGAGCCTGTGCGGCCAGTTTCTGGCGCAGCTGTGTCAGCCGCCCCTTGCTCTTTACCACGCGGATGCCGCCGTCCAGAGCCAGCGCAACCCCCGCCGAATCGTACCCGCGGTACTCCAGTTTTTCCAGACCGTCCAGCAGCACATCCTGTGCGCTGCGCTTGCCGACATAACCAACAATGCCACACATACAAAACACCTCCATGCCGGCGTCCCCCGCGCAGAAAAAACGCACAGCCGGGGCCGTCAGCTTCCCTATCAGTTTATGTTCTTGTATGGCTTTCTTTGAAGGGATCTGTTGCGGTATCACTGCCGTTTTTTGCCCTTCTCTGCGGCTGGTCTAGCCTTCAACCGGAGAAACATCCGCCGAAATTTTCGATGATTCCTCTCCTCGTCACCCTCGCGGCTGTCACCCGCGTGGCCCGGCGCTTTGCGTCAACTGGTGGTTTTGCATTCCCTCTTTCTGCGGCCCCTGTGGGCTGCTGGTGGCTCAGTATACCACACTTTCCCATTTTGTGCAACTGCTGTGCAACAATCGTTCTCAGTGCATGCCCAGCATCCGGTGCAGCTTGGGCTGCCACACCAACCGGTACAGCATGAGCAGGTTGTGCAGGGCCCGGTCGTACAGCAAAAAGGCCACGTTGCCCATGGCCAGCGTGGACAGGGTAACTATCCACGCCGTGGTGCGCAGCTCCTGTGAGATGCTGCCCGCCGGGATGAGCACCAGCAGCAGGCCGTACATCGCCAGCACGGCGGCGTTGCACAGCAGCAGCTTGCACACGCACCGCAGCACGGCCGGGCGGATGCGGTCGAACCGGGGTTTTGCCAGCGGGTAATACCCCAGCAGGAACACGAAGATCAGGGCCACTTCCTTGTCCGGCACAAACAAAAGCGCCAGCAGGCTGACCGCCGCGTAGGCTGTGAGCGCCATGGTGCGCCCGCACTCCACACACACTGTCGCGATCAGAAACCCTGCCAGCGCAGGCGCAATGAACATGGCAATGGGGATCACGGCCCCCAGCAGCATCAGCGCGACGCACAGCGCCGCCGCCATGCCGCAATAGGCCATCGTCCAGCTTTTTCGGTTTTGTTTTTTCATGGGATCTCCCAGTTTTCCTGCTCTGCGCCCACTTCCAGCGGTTCCACCGCGTGGTGCAGGCCCAGCAGCATGATATTATCCAGCAGGCTGCGGTTGAGTTTGACATCCAGCATGCTGTACACCCGCATCAGGTCGTTGGCGGCGGCCAGCGCCTGCCGACGGGCATTTTCCACGGCCGAGGCCTGCCCCATCAGGTCATTGACCACAAACACGTTGTACCGGCCGCTGCACTTGTCGGCTTCAAAGCGCTCGGCCTTGTCCATCAGGTAAAAGATGCGCCCAATGCTGCTGCCGATGTAGCGCATGCTCTTGCGCTGGTTGGGGTCATCGGTGGCAAGAGTGGAATACAGCGCGCCGTAAACGTTGCTCATGGGCTCTGCAGCCAGGTTGTAGTTCTTGGCATTCAGGTTCATCTGCACCACGGCCTGGTCCCGCTCCTGCCCGAACAGGCGTTCCAGGGCCGGGTTCTGCTGCACGGCCCGCTCGTAGGCACGGCGCAGCAGAACCCGGTCCAGCGCGCGGCGCAGCCGCTTGGCAGGCCGCAATTCATCCGGCCGTCGGTCCTGCAGGTTGTGCCAGCCCAGCAGCACTTCCACCTGTGCCGCCTGCCGGATGCCCTGCGTCTGGCACATCATCCTGCGCCAGCACAGGGTGCCCGGCACCCGCTGACGCTGGCAGGTGGCTGTGCGCCCGGCAAGGCTGTCGGACAAAATGGCAAACACCACGCCATTGTGCCGCAGCAGATGGCAGGAATACCAGCCAAACTCGGTGTACAGCTGCCGCCGCACGCCTCGGAGATACTGGAGGTAGATATTATAATCACGGATGGTCAACTCCGGAAGATAGGGTTTCATTCGACCCTTCATAGGGGGCACCGTTCCTTTCCGCCACAGGCTGCACAGGTCATGGTAATAAGGTAAGTATAATCTATTTTGTTCCGCTGTGCAACGGTAGGAGTGTAAATTCTCCATGAATTTGTCTCATCTTGTTTTAGCCTTGTTCATAATACTTCATAAAACTTTGTTTGCATTCGTCCTTTTCTCCGGCAGGCATTGTGGGGTCATTCGTTCCGGAATTTCCCGGATTTTTCCGGCAGCCATGCAAAAAGCCGCACCGGGCAGTTCCGGTGCGGCTTGCAGGGCTTATTTTTCAGACCGGGCACATTTTTCAGGCTCAGTCCTTCTTGTCAAAACGGCGCTTGCCGTCAAATCCGGACTTGGGCATCGGCTTTGCGGTGTGCTCGAACTTGGGGGCGTTGTAGTACATATACAGCTGGCAGGGGATCATGCCGTTGTACATCTTGCGGCGCTTGTTGGCTCGCTTGCCGTAGTGGGCCTCGAAATCCATATCGGCGGTAATGGCGTACACACCGGCGCAGGGGTTCGCCTCCATCTGACGGCCCAGGGTGCGGGCCAGCTTGGCCGCGCCCTCAATGGTGCTCATGCGCTCACCGTAAGGGGGATTCGTCAGCACGATGGCCTCCTGCTTTGCGGCAAAATCCGCCACATCGGCCACCTCAAAGTGGCAGCGCTTTTCCACACCGGCCAGCTTGGCATTGGCGTTGGCCAGCGCCACGGCGGCGGGGTCGATATCATATCCAAAGGCCTCGAAGCCCACATCCAGCTTGGATTCAGCCAAGGCCTTCTGGCGCTGCTCGGCCCACACAGCGGCCGGCACAAAGCTGTAGCGTTCGGCAGCAAAGCGGCGCTTGAGGCCCGGTGCGATGTTCATGGCCTTCTGGGCGGCCTCAATGAGCAGGGTGCCGCTGCCGCAGAAGGGGTCCTCCACCAGGCTGTCCCGGCGCACGCGGCCCAGGTCGGCGATGGTAGCGGCCAGCGTCTCGCGGATGGGGGCCTCCATGGCGTTGCGGCGGTAACCGCGCTTGTGCAGGCCCTCGCCGGTGGTGTCCAGCATGATCTCGCACACATTCTTGCGCAGCATGAAGCGGATCTTGTACTCGGTGCCGCTCTCCGGCAGCACGGAGGTGTGGTGCTTGGCCATCAGGCGCTTGACCACAGCCTTTTTGATGATGCTCTGGCAGGCGGGCACGCTGGAAAGTTGGCTGTCCAGCGAGGAGCCGGTGACCGGGAAGGCCGCATCCGTCGGCAGCAGATCCTCCCAGGGGACGCTGTACACGCCGTCGAACAGCTCATCAAAGGTGGACGCCTTGTAGCGGGCCAGCAGCAGCATCACGCGCTCCACGGTGCGCAGGTGCAGGTTGGCTGCCGCGATCATCTCCGCACCGCCGGAGAAGGTCAGGCGGCCGTCATCCACCCGGATGTTCTCCGCGCCGATGCGGTTCAGTTCAAATTTTGCGGTGGACTCGCACCCGAAGAAACAGGGGGCGATCAGTTCAAATTTTGCAGGCATGGTGGTTCCTTTCTTTTCCTCTTGGGCGAAAAAACAGACCCGCCCGACCAGGGGACAGGTCTGTTCTGTGCATTCTGATCGGCTGCTCAGCGGCCGCGGCGGCTGCGCGGGGCATAACCGCCGCCGCGGCGGTTGTTGGGCTCGTGGTGCAGATCCGCAATCTTTTCCTCGCTCTGGCTATTGAAACGACTAATCAGGTCCTCAAAGCTCAA
>ENA-UPWU01001388-UPWU01001388.1-human-gut-metagenome-genome-assembly--contig:-NODE-1388-length-9960-cov-4.436406_pt1 | contig 9960 bp, 8 predicted proteins | sample MGYA00250058_ERZ773392 | MGnify/ENA primary metagenome ERZ773392 (study PRJEB29103, sample SAMN06112084) | human gut metagenome | biome: human gut; feature: ankylosing spondylitis patient; material... | reverse complement strand
GGTTTTCGGCTGTCAGCGAGTCTATTTTAATGTCCAGCGGTTTGTTGCGGTCCCATGATTCTCCACCGGTTTGTGCATTAATCATGTTATCCGAATTATATTCGCTGGAAATGTTGGAGGGAGTGTAACCACCATCTGTTGGAAAGCCGCTAAAGGTTTCATACAGTTTCCAAGAATAAGTTTTAAAATTGTCATAAGTAATGAAAGCGGTGCTTTCCGTCAACTCATCAAGAGGAGCCTTATCAAGGAAGTCATTACAGCCAGTTGTGCTAAACAAGATAACCAGTGAAGCTGATACAATATGTTTACTAATTTTCATAATCTCAATTCTTTAAAAATTATAAGGTTATACTAAGACCAAAAGAGTAAGATTTCATAAATGGATATCCCATACCACCTCCCTTATTGGATAAAGTGGGATCTAAACCTTTAGGCAAATGATCAAAAGTAAATAGATTCTCACCTGTTGCATAAATACGCAGGTTGCTAATTCCAAAATGTTTAATTAACTCGTTAGAAAATGTATATGCTAATGTCAAGTTCTTTACTCTCATATAAGCGCCATTTGTCAGATATTTGGTCTGCGTACGGATGTTTGCAGAATAATTTGAATTACGTGTACCTGTTTGATAAAGTCTTGGAAACTCGCAGTTTGTGTTTTGAGGTGTCCAATAGTCCAATTGATGCTTATAGATAGTTCCAAATTCATAATAATAGGGAAAGGCTAAATCATGGGATAAATATTTATCGGTTTTGCCTACTCCTTGAAGCATAAAAGAAAACCCTATTCCTTTCCAATTTATACTACCATTCACTCCATATTGTAAACGCAACTGATTATTACCGATTATAGTACGATCTCCAGGATCATCTAAAGTACTCTTCCCGGCATTAATAATACCATTCCCATCAAGATCTTTATATAAGATATCACCAGGATTAGGTTTAATTCCTTCTACATGAGGAATCCCCTCTTTTAGCTTGCCGTTTTTAAGATCTGCATCAAGCGAACCTTCAATAAAGTCATCAACTGTATAATAACGGTCTGTAACATATCCCCAAATGGAGCCTAAGCGTTCACCCTTATAATGGCTGCTGATCAGCCCTGCCTCATTGTCAAATTTGGTAATGAATGACTTGTAATCGTAAAGATTAAAGCCGATGCTGTAAGCAATATCTCCAATACGATCCCTCCAATTCATTTCCAATTCAAAACCTTTGGATTTTAAATTTGCCACATTTTGTAGGGGAGCGCCTGTACCTAAAACATTGGGCAATTCCACACCATCAGTCAACATGTCTTTAGTGTATCGACAGAAATAATCAAAGTTAGCACTTAATCGGTTATTCAGCAATGAAAGGTCAAATCCTATATTGAAACTTTGTACACGCTCCCAAGTAAAACTGTTACTGACAATATCGGGAGAATAAAGTGTAATAGGTTGTTGATTATCATGTAACCAAGAAGACCTGTAAGACCCCATACTGGGTATAAATGCATATGCACTAATATTTTGATTGCCGACTTCACCATAGGATGCTCTAATTTTGAACTCTGGAATATATTCTCTTAATGATTCCATAAAAGGTTCTTCCATAATTCTCCAACCAACAGATGCTGAAGGAAAGACCCCCCAACGACTTCCTCTCGGAAATTTAGAGGAGGCATCTGCACGACCACTAAGTTCTAAAAGATAACGCTCCTTATAAGTATAGTTCAGACGTCCAAAAAAACCAAGAATAGAAAACTCATTGAAACTATCATCCGGTTTTTTTTCTCCAACAGACTCGGAAATAGATGGTAATTCATCGTTAATCATTTCACTAGCCGTTACAGAAAGCCCTTCTTTATAGCTGTTCTCCAGATTATATCCCAACATTACTGTAAAATTATGCTTTTCTGAAAATACTTTATTATATGTTCCATAGATGTTCAAAGCCGTATAATTTGTCATCTCTTTATTCCTATAATATGTAGAATTGTCTCCTGTGGAATCTTCTGAGAACTTATCGGCATTGGCGTATACAACCCGCTTGGTAAAATTGGTAACATTATAATTCAGGTGGTCATAAGTAAATTCAGCATTTAAAGTCAGTCCTTTTAATGGAGTAGCAATTAATTTGGCAAAAATACGTGAATCTGTATAACCGGTCTTATTGTCACCTCCAGCTTTTACCAAATTGGCAGCTACTCCTGAAATCATATCTTCACCATTAATATTAATCATACCGGTTGGAGCATACGAAGCCTGCTGTACTGCTTTTTGATAGTTTGCTCCACTAGGCATGTTCTTATCTTGTTTGCTAAAAGTAAAATCTACTTGTGCAGTTAACCAATCAGTGATTTTCCCACTGATGAAGGCACGCCCATTATATCGTTTATAGTTATCCCTATCTGTAACCATAATACCATCATTAGATACATATCCCAATGACATCCGATAAGATATATCGTCAGAGCCACCACTGGCTGTCAAATCATGCTTCTGTTGAAAACCTGTTTCGGACATAAAATCTCCTAAAACATCACTTTCAGCAAGTTGATATCTCATTCCGTCAACTTCAGCATATCCGTTGGAATAAGCTTTTGGATTTGCTTGATAATCGTGCAGTAAATCCAACCATGTATCTACGGTTTGACCCGAGTAATAGGTAATATAGCCCATATCTTTATAAGCTTGTACGGTTTGAAGTGGAGAAGCTTTTTCCGGAAGAGAACTCGGACGAGAAAAAGTAAAATTATTATTATATGTTAGTTGTACTTTTTGGCCCTTCTGAGCACCTTTGGTCGTAATTAATATAACACCAAAAGCAGAGCGAGCACCATAAATAGAAGCCGAGGAAGCATCCTTTAACACTGTAACAGACTCTATATCATTAGGATTCAACATATTTAGTGGTCCATTATAATAAACGTTATCTACCAAAATAAGTGGAGAGCCTCCATTAATACTGGTAGTACCTCTAATATTGAACGAGCTACCACCACCTGGTTCACCGGTATCTTGGGTTACTTGAAGCCCTGGAGCTACTCCTTGTAACAAACTTCCTGTTGTTGCAATGGGACGAACTCCAATAATATCATCCATTTTTACACTGCTTACAGCACCTGTCATATTTGCTTTCTTCTGTTTGGCAAATCCGACTACCACAACATCATTTAAAGTTTGTGTATCCTCTTTCAATTGAATAATAAGAGAGTTTTTACCTTTAATAGGAATCTCTTGGTGTAAATATCCGATATAAGAAACAATTAATGTTGAATTGGCATCAATATCATTAAGGATGAAATTACCGTCAATATCGCTGATTTGTCCGGCATTACTACCTTTGACCTGAATATTGGCGCCTATTATTGCTTCTTGGGTATTTGCATCTATAATTTTACCTTTTAGGGTAATTTTTTTAGCTACCTGTTCTATATTGTCTGCCTGATTGACAGTGTGAGTAATTAGCCTATCGCCTTCTTTTGCGTAAATATCGATGATTGAAATAAATGCAAAGGTAAACAAAGCTATCTTTTTATAAATGCATTTATAATAATTGAATTGATTTAAAAGCCTATTGTGTTTCATAAGTATTAAGTCTAAATAAATTCATAAATAATATAACATATTTATTAATTAGGTAACAAATATTTATTACGAGCTATCATTCATAGTATTTTAAATTTAATGGTATAACATAATGGTTCTCTATTATATATTTGCAAATATAACATTATAATAAATATTATCCATTAATTATATATTAATAAACAATAATGTAATCGCACACGAAATATGATATATTTTTATATATTAACTAATCGTACTACTTACATATGTATAAATAATAAACTATTTATAGGTTTACTCTATTAGAATTATTGATATTGCATGATTAATCCATCTAGTTTGATAGTAGTTTTAATTTACATAAAAAGATTTGAATAATTTATACTTTCCCCAAATAGACTTATTACAAATCCCTGCTATAAAACAGATGTCTATACCCCATAATATTAAATCGAGACATAGCAAATTAAAAAAACAAACACATACCTAGTACCTTGTTTTGAGTATAAGATCGCGGTTTATGAAAGTGTTATTACCTATAGATAAAAGAATTTCAGTAAAAGTACCGATATAATTCACTGATTGATTTTATTAGTGTTCCGCTAAAATCGGGACGAATTAAAAATTAATCAAACTACTCCGACATAAGAGTGTTAAATTGCTCTTTGACATCATTGAAATTAGTCTCATTTAGCAACTTTATAAAAGATTTTTATCTGTTTAATGAGATACTCGAAATTTGTAGGCCCTATAAGTTAAACGGTTTAAATGCAAATTAGTTGGATAATAATAACCAAATAATAAGTGATAATAGCAACGCTTACCTGTATACAAAGTGCATTTTCAATGATATCCTAGATTTTTTTTAAAGTTTTTAGGTGCTACTTCAACCATTTGAAGAACAGTTCCACGAGCCATCTTTTTAATTGAAAATCAGCCACGTCAAGTGCAAATATATATTTAGCATTTGTTAGAAAGGTAAATTCACAATCATCTTCCTCATCATAGAACTTGATGATTCTGAATACTTTTTTTAGAGGTATATCCTAATAGTTTTACTTCTGCATCAAAGAGTATATTCTTTGGTAGTCTGCATTTCCATTTGCAAAACTTACATTTCAAATTCAACTTGGCTCTTACTACAAAGAAATAGTCTGTAAGATGAATCCTATATAATTCTTTGAACGAATCATATGCTCTATCAAATATATAGTATGCGTTTGGTGCATAATGAATTACAGACATTGTTGTTGAATCATACTTTGAAGCTACAGTTAATGTAAAGAAACCGGAATTTGGGTTTCTATGTCATAGAGGACATGAGCTTTGACTCCCCTTTTTTACTACGAAATTGAATCCAAGGAAATGTTATCAAGCATAACGGAATAGTAGCGCGTTTTCACTGACTTCCTTCATCATGTAGAATGCAAAACCTTCAAAGATTCTGTAATCTCTGTTTTAGCTAGCTGCTGCAAGTGTGATTTTGGCCAAGGGATCACTACCCAATCCCCAATGATTATACTTGACTTGATATGCTTCCAATGTAATAATCAAGCCTCGTAGGCTCTCACGATTGTTTAAGTTGTCTGAACATCATAGCAAAAAGCTGGTTCCAGCAAGTATCGTACTTATCTACAATTGTTAAAATTTATCACCATTCAAAAACTCATAGGTGTTCTCCTCGGATCTTTTCATCATTGTATTTATCTCTCTAATGTATCATAATTGTAATTTATTCATTTGAAACCATTTGATTTGGTCTCAAAGGTATAAATTCAAATTATCGTGCTTTACAGATAGAGTTTAATTGAGTATATTTCAAAGAACTATTTATCCACTTTTACGGGACAATTATGGATTAATTTATAAAATGTAGTATAGAACTCGAATATTAGAGAGATGAGAACAAAAAAATTGATCTGCATTTTATGAAATACTAAAAAACAGTGTAAGTATCCAATAAAGTAAACATTGTATTTTTCATAAATAGAAAACTCGGCTTATCTCATCCATTCTACTATCTTGTCTTTGGCGTAGAAGTAATAGAGGACCAGCCCAAACCAGTTTGTAATGATAACCAGAATGATGAACAAGCTCTTTTGTCATATCACCATTTGTTTCCCGGATTTGATATGCTTGATTGGGGCGGATGTACATACTTCAATCCGTATCCGAGAATCTGTAGTCCTTGTAACTTTTTCCTCTTTTAATCCTGAATGTCAACCTACTCCATTCCTCTTTCGTCAGTTTCAGTTTAATGTTCATACAGAAATAATAGGTCTCATTTCCCTCCAAAGGTGAAATCCAAATTTTATTTATACACTTTCTTTTACCGGAGCCTGAATAGTATAGAAGGCAGCGTACTCTTCTTATCTGCATACTGTCCTCATTACATACCTTTATTTCTATACGTCTTCCGTTTCCGATTCGGTAAAATTTAGGAGGGAACATTCTTACTTTATTCAGGGTACTGTCCTTGTCATTGATGTCTGTAACTATGAATTTTCCTATCCCGTCCGGTTGTCCGGCAAAAACATTGTCAAAGGCAGACAACGATATGATGAATATAATTATGAATTTCCACATGTGATTGAGGCTTTTCAGTAATTGAAGGCAAGTTATTAATAAATTCCATAGTTTCAATGCACGAGAACCTTTTTAAATATTTTTGTTAGTTTTATAAATAACTGTGAAAGGCAATTGTTGTTCCCGGACTTTTTTTAGATTGGGCAGGTTTCCGGGGAGGCTTGCGAGAAAGCGCTCCGCAAGCCAGGCGAAGGCAGCCGCCTCCACCTCCATGGGCGGCACGCCCAGAGCTTCGGTCGTGGCCGTGAGGCCGGGGAAATGCGAGGCGATGGCCTGCATGAGGGTCTTGTTGTAGACACCGCCGCCGCAGACGTAAAGCTCGGCGGCGTCAGGGGCGAACCGTGCGACGGTGTTCGTGATCGTGCGGGCGGTCAGTTCGACGAGCGTTCGTGCGACGTCTTCGGGCGGCAGGCTCTCATGGCCGCAAAGGCGGGCGTCGAGCCAGGCGGGCGAGAAGAGCTCCCTGCCCGTCGACTTCGGAATGGGAAGTGCAAAGTAGGGCTCGCTCAGAAGGTCGTCGAGAAGCGTCGTGCTGACGCGGCCTGAGGCCGCCCACCGGCCGTCCCGGTCGTAAAGGGCTCCCGTGATGCGCTGCGTCCATGTGTCGATGAGCATGTTGCCCGGACCCGTGTCGCCGCCGAGGATGGTGGGGGACTCGCTGCGAGCGGGCAGAACGGAGATGTTGGCGATGCCGCCGATGTTGAGGACGACGCGCGGGACGTCTCCCGTGAAGCATTCGGCGTGGAATGCGGGCACGAGCGGCGCTCCCTCGCCTCCTGCGGCCACGTCGCGGGAGCGCAGGTCCGCAACGACGTCGATGCCCGTGAGCTCTGCGACGAGCGCGGGATGGTTGAGCTGCAGCGTGAAGCCCTTTTGAGGACGATGGCGGATCGTCTGGCCGTGCACGCCGAGTGCGGCGACGTCGGCGGGGGAGAGTCCCGTTCGGGCCAGAAGAAGGCCGGTGGCTTCTGCATAGTGGCGAGCAAGCGCGACGGAGGCTTCGCCCATGCGCTCGATTTCGTCGGGGCCGGGCAGCGTGAGCGCCGCGAGCGCAGCGCGCAGGTTGGGCGGAAAGGCGAGCGAGGAGTGCCCGAGACTCCTCATGACACGGCCGTCGAAGGCCATGGCGACGGTTGGTGGTGCCGGAAATGCCCACGGGCACGCCGGCGGTCACCACGGCCAGCTCACCGTTGTGCAGGAAGCCGTTTTCCTTGGCCAGGGCGGTGGACATTTCGATCAGCTCGTCGGTGCTGTGCGCCAGAGGCATCATCAGGGAGGTGATGCCCCAGCTCAGGGACAGCTGACGCTGCACCTGCTCCTTCATGACGCAGGCGATGATGGGCTGCTGCGGGCGGTACTTGCTCAGCAGGCGGGCAGTGGTGCCGGACTCGGACACGGTGACGATGGCAGCGGCGTTCACGTCCTTGGCGGTCAGGCAGGCGGCGTGAGCGGTAGCGTCGGAAACGCTGATCTTGCCGGTGTTGGGCTCCATCAGACGGCCGCGCAGGTAGTGACCCTCCTGCTCGGTGCGCTCGGCGATGGCGGACATGGTCTTCAGTGCCTCCACGGGGTAAGCACCGGCAGCGGTCTCACCGGACAGCATAATAGCAGAGGTGCCGTCGTAGATGGCGTTTGCCACGTCCGAGATCTCAGCACGGGTGGGGCGGGGGTTCACCATCATGCTGTCCAGCATCTGGGTAGCGGTGACGATGGGCTTGCCGAAGGAGAAGGAGCGGTCGATGATGGTCTTCTGGATGCCGGGCAGCTCGGTAAAGTCGATCTCGACGCCCAGGTCGCCGCGGGCCACCATGACGGCGTCGGCGGCAGCCAGGATGCTGTCGATGTTGTTCACACCCTCACGGTTCTCGATCTTAGCGATGATGCGGATGGAATGGAACTTTGCAATAGATAAAAATGTCTCTAAGCGGCGTACAAAAATCGATTATCCGTTTATAAAGGCATATCGTGTAGAGTCAGAGTTGGTTACGCTAGGCGAAACCGAAGGTGAAATTGATTTCCACAAAGTCCGCATTTATGACCGTGACCGTACTATTTGCGATGTGCTGCGAAATATGAACAAGATGGATAAGGAGGTTTTTAATAAAGCAGTACAGGGCTATGTTAAAGACCCGAAAAAGAATATACCGAATCTTATAGAATATGCAAAAGTTTTGCGTGTTCAAACGCGTGTAAAAGAATTGATTGGAGTGTGGTTGTAATGGCAGATGTTGCAGCTTCCGTTCTGGCAAAGCTGAGAAATAAAGCAAAAGCTTCTGGTATCAGCTACCAGCAATGCTTGCAGCTTTTTGTGCAGGAAGAATTTTTGAGAAAACTATCAAAATCCGGGTGTGAGGATACGCTAATACTCAAAGGTGGATTGTTCATTTATACTTTAACTAATTTTGAAAGTAGAGCAACAATCGATGTCGATTTCCTGCTCCTTTGATACTCTAATTCAATAGATGATGTAAAAGAGTTGATTTGTAAAATCATCGACACACCGACAGGTAACGATTATATAGAAATGCGAGCAAAAGGCTTTGAGGAAATTTCTCCGCAAAGAAAATATCACGGTATCAGTACGCAGATTATTGCTCAAATAAAAAATGTGCGTGTGCCGTTTAATGTTGATATAGGTGTGGGTGATATTATAGTTCCTCGTGCCGAAGAACGTACAATCAACACTCAGCTTCCTGATTTTGAAGCTCCTGTAATCAAAACATATTCCCTAGAAAGCACTATTGCCGAGAAGTTTGATGCCATACTGCAACGCTTTGAGCTGACAGGCAGAATGAAAGATTTTTATGACATCTATTATCTTTCAAGGACATTCGATTTTGATGGTGCAAAATTGCAGGCAGCTATATTTGAAACTTTACAGACGCGCGGTACTCCCTATGACAGAGACAGTTTTAAGCGTGTTGTTGCACTTGCCGATGATGAAGATATGCAGAAGCGTTGGAAATTCTTTTTGAAAACCATAAAAGATAATACACTTGAGTTTCCATTCGTCATTGAAGAAATCCAGACTTTCCTTGAGCCTGTGTTTGACGCAATTGTGAATGAGAACGAATGGCAAGAACAGTGGAACTTTATTATGAAATGGAATAAAAATGAAAGGAGTCCTAAATTATGAGTAGTGTACTTACTGTTGAACAGCGTGAACAAGCAGGTTCTGACTCCTATAATAGATTTGAATATCAAGTTCATTGGATTCTATGCCATATAAGAGGTAAACTTCAAGAAGAGGCAGAGTGTAGTGTTGCTTGTGAATTTCATGATGATATGGCTGAATTTTCTCCCAATAATCAGCAGTATCAGTTTTTTCAAATAAATATGCCACCCAATCTGTGAATTTTTTTATAAAAATGGCTGGCAAAAGGTCCGATACGACATGCCATTATATAAACGATAGGATGTTGAATGTGATTCTTTTGAATATGTTCATAACATGCCTTTAGTGCAGCAACATCATAATAAATTGCCTGTGCAGATCCAATCTGAGGAATGTTTATCTTGAAACAATGAGCATTATGTAATTCAAATTCATGATCATTAATTTTAGTTACACCCTCAAATTTGCTTTCATCCATGCATCCGTCACCATTATCCTGCTGCTGACGGCGACCGGCTACTTCTGTGCGGTCAAGGGCTGGATGACCGTGCAGGTCAAGACCTTCATCAGCCGCTATCTGATGACCGTCGGCATTCCCGTCATGCTGATCTACGGGATGCAGAACAATCTCACGCGCGCGGACGTGCTCGCCGCGCCGCGTCTGCTGCTCATCCCGCTGCTCGTCATCCCGAGCTGCGTTGT
>ENA-UPWU01001382-UPWU01001382.1-human-gut-metagenome-genome-assembly--contig:-NODE-1382-length-9983-cov-6.165657_pt1 | contig 9983 bp, 9 predicted proteins | sample MGYA00250058_ERZ773392 | MGnify/ENA primary metagenome ERZ773392 (study PRJEB29103, sample SAMN06112084) | human gut metagenome | biome: human gut; feature: ankylosing spondylitis patient; material... | reverse complement strand
GTGAGGTAAACGGATAATGCCAATAATATGGAAACTGTTCAATGCAACGCTTACCGTACGGGCCCACCAAGCCGGTTCGAACCAGAACAAAGGCTGGGAAACTTTCACCGATGCGGTCGTGCGGGCCATCGCACAGCGCAAGCAAGGCATCGTTTACATGCTGTGGGGAAGTTACGCCCAGCGCAAAGGCGCCATCGCCGATCCCCAGCGCAACTGCATCCTCAAAGCCGTCCATCCCTCCCCGCTGTCGGCCTACCGGGGATTTTTCGGCAGCAAACACTTTTCCCGGGCCAACGAATATCTGCAAAGCATCGGAAAGGCACCGATTTTGTGGTAAGCATAATAACTTCTAAAACCTGATTATACGCGTTAGAGTACCTCTCTGAAAGCACAGCGACCCAAGCCCTCTCCGAGAAGAGGATTTAGAAAGGGCTGCATTGCAAATGCGGGCACAGGCCGCGAATAGCGCCCCTCGAATTCAATGCTGCGACCGTCGGATAAGGATACATTGCAAAATATAATCGCCACCATAAAAATATGCTGCAACCACTTAAGATTACTCTCGTCATCTGTTACACGGTCCTGGTACTATCCGTAGCGGGGGTCCTGCTATCGGGCATATTGGGACGGCTCGAATGGCTGGCTCTTTGCGCCGTCTGTGCTCTCGCGTTGCTGTCCATCACCCTGGTCTTGGGTAAAAACCTGCGCATCCAGCGTATGATGACCGAAGACGAATATTCCGACGACAGGTAATCGCCCTGCACCGACTGTCACCGGCGACAATTGCAAAACAAAGTTCGGAAATGGAATAAAAAAGCCGGAACTTTTAGAAGTTCCGGCTTTATCATAAACGGGGTTCTCTACCCCAGATAAGATTTCAGCAACTTGCTGCGGGAGGAGTGACGCAGGCGACGGATTGCCTTCTCCTTGATCTGGCGTACACGTTCGCGCGTCAGGTCGAATTTTTCGCCGATCTCTTCGAGCGTCATTTCCGAACAGCCGATGCCGAAGAAATATTTGATGATATCCCGCTCGCGTTCGGTCAGCGTTTCCAAGGCACGATCCACCTCGGTCGAGAGCGACTCGTTAATCAACCCTCTGTCGGCATTGGGCGAATCGGGGTTCACCAGCACATCGAGCAGGCTGTTGTCCTCGCCGTCGGCAAAAGGCGCATCCACCGAAACATGGCGGCCGGCGACACGCAGCGTATCGGTCACCTTCTCCTTGGGAAGCTCCAACTCATTCGCCAACTCCTCGGGCGAAGGGGTGCGCTCGTGCTCCTGCTCGAAACGGGCGAAAGCCTTGTTGATCTTATTGAGCGAGCCCACCTGATTGAGCGGCAGGCGCACGATACGCGACTGCTCGGCCAGAGCTTGCAGGATCGACTGACGAATCCACCACACGGCATACGAAATAAACTTGAAACCCCGGGTTTCGTCGAACTTCTCCGCAGCCTTGATAAGACCGAGGTTTCCCTCGTTAATCAAGTCGGGCAGACTGAGGCCTTGATTCTGATACTGCTTGGCCACCGACACGACGAAACGCAGATTGGCTTTGGTGAGCTTCTCCAATGCCTCCTGGTCACCCTTCTTGATTCGCTGGGCAAGTTCCACCTCCTCCTCAACCGTAATGAGCTCCTCCTTGCCGATTTCCTGCAGGTACTTGTCCAAAGACGCGCTCTCACGGTTGGTGATGGACTTCGTAATTTTTAACTGACGCATATTTAATTTTATAAGAATATTCTTAAACTACGGCAATAAAAAACGGTAAAACATACCCGGCTTTCCTGGCGCTTCCCTATTCGACAAGCACATAGCTCGCCGAACGTCCGTCGGGATATACTCCGTCGATGCTGCGAACCTTATCGGTCATCCGCTGCATATCGGAGAGCGAACGCACGGACTTGTCGTTGATGTGGGTAATCACGAATCCCGGTCTTACCCGTGCCTTCGACAGAATACCGTTCGCCTTGATTGCCAGCACTTCCACACCGCCTCTGATCTCCAGTCGGCGACACAGACGTTCATCGGCCGTGGCGAACTTTCCACCCAAAACTTCCATCACATCGACGTCGTCCCGCGTGAGGAGTTCCGTCTTACCTGCTTTATTACGCAAGGTCACCTCGATTTGTTTCATCGAACCCGACCTTTTTATCATTAATTTTACCTTGTCGTTGGGACGGTGCTTGCCGATCTGCTCCTGAAGCGTCGCAGCCTCGTTCAACTCCACGCCATCGACCGAAAGAATTACATCTCCCTTGCGGATACCGGCCTGCGAGGCAGCGCCCCCTTCGGACACACTGGCGACATAAACGCCGCCCAACTCCTCGATACCCGTTTCCTCGCCCATCTGATCGATGAAATTCTGATCTATGGGGCGAAAAGCCAGCCCCAACAGAGCCCGCTGCACGACGCCGTACTCCTTGAGATCCACGACCACCTTGCGGACGATCGTTTCGGGGACCGCGAACGAATAACCGACATAGCTGCCCGTCATCGTTTTGATTACGGTATTGATACCGACCAGTTCGCCGCGCGTATTGACCAGCGCACCGCCCGAATTACCGGGATTGACGGCCGCATCCGTCTGGATGAACGACTCGATGCGGAATTCGCTCGGAATGACATCCAACTGACGCGCTTTGGCACTCACGATACCGGCCGTAATGGTCGATTGCAGGTTATAGGGCGATCCGATGGCCAGCACCCATTCGCCCAACCGGAGCGAATCCGAACTGCCGAAAGGCAACGTAGGCAGGTCCTCGGCCTCGATCTTCACCAGCGCCACATCCGTCGTGGGGTCGGCACCGATCACCTTGGCGTCGAACGTGCGGCCGTCGCTCAGCTTCACGCGAAGGCGCGTAGCCTCGTCCACCACATGGTTGTTGGTCACGATGTAACCGTCTGCGGAAATAATCACGCCGGATCCTCCGCCCCGACGCTCCTGTGTCGAAGGGCCGCGCCGGCCCTGCTGGGGAATACCGAAAAATTCGAAAAACGGATCGTACTGCCGCTCGGGAACTTCGATCTCCTGAACCACCTCGATATTCACGACGGCCTTGACAGCATTCTCGGCAGCATACGTAAGATCCGGATACTGCTCGGCCTGATACGAAGTGAAATGGGTTCCCGCCTGAGAAAAGGGGTCGTCAGACACTGCCCCGCTCTGCGGCGTAACAACATGCGTGCCGTTCTTTTCGGCCGGCGATAAAATACTCCAGGCGACGACACCGCCGGATGCGGCGCCTGCGGCAATCATACCTAATAACAACAATGCCTTTTTCATAATCCAATATCGAAATAATTTAACTGGTTTTATTACGGAGGCAATTTTATCTCATGGGCTCGTTTCCTGATTTAATTAAACATTCGACTTGTGTTAAAAAAACGGCAGAAAGGGGTTATTATTGTGTTCACGGCCCTGCTGGAGGGATATTCGCAGGCAGAGCAAGACGGCACAAAGTTTGCGAATACACTTCTATAACTAACAACACGACAGTATGTATTCCAATTTCAAACCGTATCGCACTCCGACCATCGAACAGTTGTCGCTCCTCGTCGAACGGGGCTTCGAACTCTCGGCCCCGACCAGCACCCTGACTGAAACCATTTCGGAACAGGATTCGAACTACTCTTCCGACGATTTTTGGGAATAACTCCCTCTCATCTTAAATTAAATATAGCGATTATATATTTTATTTTCAGTGTGGCACTTTGAAAACATAGCGACCCAGGTCCCAGGAATTTAGGGACGAGTCAATATTACAAACACGGCCACGGACCGCGAACAAGCGCTCGTCGAATAACGAATATATAATTGCCCAAAATACTATTCCAAGTATGAAAACAAAGCACACCCTGCTGTTGCTCGTGAGCGGAGCTCTGCTCGCCGCCTGCAACGACTCCGAACCGCAGGCCCCGAAAACCTCGCCTCTGCAAACGCTCCGAGCCCGAATCGAACAAACGGCCGGCGAGCCCCAGCCAGCATCTCCGCAGCTATCCGGCCTGTTCGGTGAAAACTCCGGTCCGAGCCTGCATACCATCATCCAGCAAACGCCGGTTCCTCATCCGATCGTATGGCGCCGATATGACGACATCAATGTCCATTTCGACACAGATCCCGAAGGAATCATGCGCCTTTACCAGCTCGAAGGAACAGGCAACACCTCCTCCGGAACTTTCTCGCTGGCCCTTTCGCTGTCGAGCAATCCCGACATTCCCAGCGACCAGATTCCGGCTCTCCCCGATTCCTACACATCGCTCATCGCAGCCTACCCCGGCCGCTCGATAGTCATCACCCCCGAAGAAAGCGAAGTAATCTTCCAAACCCCGGTGGAAATCTTCCGGGGAATCGAAGCGATCTCCGACTTCGCAATGATCGGGAGTGCCCAGGCAGGCCAGCCGATCAACTTTTACTGTCCGTTCGGACTAATCCAGCTCCCCGTTACGGGCAACGTCGCCATCAAATCCATCGACATCGACACGAGCACCCAGCAGAAAGAGATCGTCGGCTATTTCCTGATAGACAAAGACTCCTATGTTCCCTCGTTCCACAAGCCGATCTTCGAAGGAACCCAATTCACGGTCACCTGGGCCAGCCAATCCTCCCTGCAACTGACCTCGACGCCCGAAGCGTTTTACGCTATCCTGCCGCCGGCCACCTACGAGGCAGGCACCCTCTTCCGATTCGAACTGACGGACGGCAGTACCATCGAACGCCGCACCAAACAACCCTTCACCGTCACCCGGGCCCAAATCCTGAATCTGCCCACCTTGAACGTAACCCGATAGATACCAAGGCCCTATAAGACGGTACGTATTTTTCGCAAGATAAAATGGGGAATAAGTTTTTATTCCCCGTTTTTTATGTTTACCTTTGCAGTCCTCGCCGATCGGCGGGGAATGTGGAAAGATTTGACTGATTGCAAACCACAATAAAAAATAGCTAAAACAGCTTTTTTATTCCAGCAGCCAATTTTTCCCCATTTTATACGTTTAACTTCCAAATTTTAAATGTAAAATGGGATTTTTATTTACGTCGGAGTCCGTGTCCGAAGGACACCCCGACAAAGTTTCGGATCAGATTTCCGATGCCATTCTCGACGAATTCCTTCGTCACGACCCCAACTCCAAAGTAGCCTGCGAAACGCTCTGCACCACCGGTCTGGTCGTCGTCGCGGGCGAAGTGCGTTCGAGCGCCTACGTCGATATCCAGCACGTAACACGCCGCGTAATCAACCGTATCGGTTATACCAAAAGCGAATATCAGTTCGACGGTAATTCCTGCGGCGTGCTCTCCGCGATCCACGAACAGTCTCCGGACATCAACCAGGGTGTCGTGCGCGAGGCCGAAGAGGAACAGGGCGCGGGCGATCAGGGCATCATGTTCGGCTATGCCTGCAACGAAACGCGCGAATACATGCCTGCGACGCTCATCCTCTCGCACGTCATTCTCAAGGAACTGGCCGTCATCCGCCGCGAAGGGCAGGTGATGACCTACCTGCGTCCCGACGCCAAGTCGCAGGTAACGATCGAATACGACGAACAGACGCACCGTCCGCTGCGCGTACATACCATCGTGGTTTCGACCCAGCACGACGATTTCATCCCCACGAGCAAGGGCGTCACCGAGAAAATGGCCGAAAAACGCATGCAGGAGAAGATCCGCGAGGACGTGCGCACGATCCTCATTCCACGCGTCAAGGCCCGTCTGGAGCGTGCCAAGGATAAGTTGGCGCGACTGATCGGCGACGACTATATCCTGCACGTGAATCCCACGGGCAAGTTCGTCATCGGCGGCCCGCACGGAGATACGGGACTCACGGGCCGCAAGATCATCGTCGATAGCTACGGCGGACGCGGTGCCCACGGCGGCGGCGCCTTCTCGGGCAAGGACTCCTCGAAGGTGGACCGTTCGGCGGCTTACGCAGCCCGCTACATCGCCAAGAACATGGTGGCGGCCGGGATCGCGGACGAAATTCTCGTGGAGTTGAGCTATGCCATCGGGATCGCCGAACCGATCTCCGTCTTCGTCGATACGCACGGTGCGGTATGCAGCCGCAATCCGAAGCTCGCGGACATGACCGACGGGGAGATCGCCCGCCGTATCGCCAAGCTCTTCGACCTGCGTCCGGCGGCTATCGTGAAGAAATTCGGCCTCAAAAACCCGATCTTCGAAGCGACGGCATCCTACGGACATTTCGGTAACCGCCCCTACACCCGCAAGGAGAAAGTGTGGGAGGACGGCCGCGAGGTGGAGCGCGAGATCGAATTCTTCGGCTGGGAAAAGCTCGATGCCGTCGATCTGATCAAGCAAGAGTTCGGACTATAACGCGACCGACCGCACAAGTAAAAAGTCCCCTTTTCGGGGACTTTTTGTTGTTAGCTCCCGATGGAATCGAACCACCGAATTCTTTCGGGCTTCTCAAACCGAAAAACAGACTTCGCGACGGTCGTTCCATGCAGGTCCCCGAACCGCCCGGCAATACACCGCGAGGGCCGTGAACTATTTGTTCACAGCCCTCGCAGCCTTTTAATATGATTCAATTAACCCAATAACATACGATCCTTGTTCCTCAACTCCGCCGTAATGTCCTTCATTTCGCCGTCCGTCACCCGGTAAAGCCGCTGGTTCGTCGAAGCGGAATCCAAGCCTCCCAAATGTGCGACATACGGTCCCAGCTTGATATAATCGAAACTGCGCGGGTCGATACCTGCGGCCAATTCAGAACGCCCCGAATACCAGCCTGTCTTCAGCCGGCCCCCGGTCGCAGCCCGCACACAGGCGCTCCAATGCGCGACATCGCCGGGCGCTGCATCGCCTCCCATAAAACAAACGCAGGTAATCGCATTTCCGTATCCCGACAACAAACTATTCAGCAAATTATCGTCCAGCGGCTCCCCGACCTCTTCCCACAGATGGGGACTGTGACACCCGGCGCACCGGTTCGGACACCCCGAAAGATTCAGAGCGAGGGTCACTTCGCCCGGAATCTCCTGGAACACCACATCAAAGCTGGCCAGGCGTAGCATAGTGACGACGCGCGGCCTCCTGCTGCCGAGCTTGAGAGAAGTTGCTGACACGCTTCATATAACCGATGATACGGGTCAGATAATCGAGATTCCTGCCGTTGCATTTCGGACACGCCTTGAGGTTGCGCTTGTCGATATGCCCGCAATCGTTGCAGACCGTATTCGGGATGTTGAACGTGAAATAGTTGCATCCCTCCTGCGAAGCCACGCGCAACAGGTGGCGGTACTGCTCCCGGCTCAAATGTTCCTGCAGGTTCATGTGCAGGGCCGAGCCGCCCGTGAGGTGCTCGATGTATTTGCGGCCGTGCAGTCGGAACTTGTCCACGATGTTGAGCGATTCGTCCTCGACGATGTAAAAATAGCTGTTGTAACAGTCGCGCCCCACCTTGTAGCCGTCGCGCTTGTCCCATTTGGCATGTTTCACTCCCACGTTCTCCGCCGGAATCATCTCGCAGTTGAACATCACCTCCTTCGAGCGGTACTTCTTGTTGTACTTTTCGATCATTCCGAGAATTTCCTGCGTAAAACGTTCGTAATCGGGATTGTCGTTGATCGGAATGCCGAGAAATTCGGCCGCTTCGACCAGTCCGTTCACGCCGATAGTGAGGTACTGGCGCGACATATTGATATAGCCCGCATCGAACAGGGGCAGCATCCCCTTCGACTGCATGTATTTCAGGTTCTCGTTGTAGGCCAACTGCACCTTGTGCACCAGATCGACCACCTCCTCGAGAAAGAACTGATAGGGCATACCCTTACGTGCGGCATACTGAATGCAGCGGTTCAGGTTGATCGTCAGCACGCTCTTCGAGCCGGTCGATACGCCTCCGGCGCCGAGCGTGTAGCTGAACCCGTTGTCCGTAATTTCGTTGCGCAGGCGGCAGCAGCTCGAAAGCGAATCGGCATTGTCGCTCATGTAGGTAAAGAACGAATGTCCCTCGGCATACATTTCGGCCGTGAAATCGCCCCACTCCTTGTCCTTCACGTCACCGTTTTCCGTGAGTAAAGCCATCGTTTCGACCGGGAAGGTCAGCACGGTGCGGGTCCGTTCGCGGTTGAACCACTTCATGAAACGCTTTTGCAGCCAGCTGAGCGACTCCCAGTCGGGCTTGCTGCCGTCGGGGAAGAGGAAATTTCCGAACAGGCTCTCGAAATAGTAGCGGTCGTAGTAAGCAACGTTCCAGAACACGGCCTGGAAATTCCGCGCTCCGGTCGGCTGGTTGATCGAATAGACGATCTGTTCGAAACAGTCGGTGATGACCTTGTCGATCGTGCGCCGTTTCTTCGAGAGATCGACCACCTCGTCCGCCCGTTTGAAATAGTCGGTGCCGTACTCCTGGCCGATGAAATAGTTCATATACATCAGAAATTCGGGTGTGGCGCAGGCGCCGCTGAGCATACTCGACACGATAAAAACCATATTCACGAAGCCGCCGCAGAATGACTTGAGGTTGGTCGGGGCTTTCGAATTGCCCCCGATCGAAATCGTTCCTCCGATGAGCCAGGGATACATCGTAATCGAAGCGCAATAGTTGGCCAGCGAAGTTTCGTCGTTTTTGTAGATGAAATGGTCGTTCAGCATCTCGATATACTTGTCCGCCAACTCCTTGCCGTATATCTCCTTGAGGCGGTCGGTGAGCATGCGGCGGTTCAGACGGATGAAATTCGATTTGGGCAGCTCGCCGATGAGCGTAGCCATGTTCTTGTTCTCCACGTTGGCATTGGCGTCGAACTTGCTTCCTGTCGCGGCGTTCGAAGCATCGCAGTACTCCATGAGGAACTGCAACTTGTCGCGCACCTCCCGATCCTCGGTATGCCGCTGGCGATAAAGCATATAAGCCTTGGCTACCGTGTAGTAACGCTCGGCCATGAGCGCGACCTCCACCTGGTTCTGGATCTCCTCGACCGAGATGCCGTCGGTCACGCTGACCCGGCTCAGGATGTTGGTGATCACGTCCTGCGTAGCGAAACTCCCGACCGAAAGGAATGCCTTGGCGATCGCCCGCTGAATCTTCTCCATCGAAAACGCCTCCCGCGTTCCGTCCCTCTTGACAATGAATGTTTCCATAACGATTAAACTTCTCCTCAAATATTATATTATTATACTCATACTTTCAACGCTCGAATTCCCCACACCGATAACTCCACCGACGGAAATTCGGCCGATTCCGACCCGGCTCGACGGCAACAAATATCAGCCGCCGGGCTTTCTCCGCAGAAACACGACAAGCCGCACGTTCCGAGCCATACCGTACGCCTTCGTCGGCCAGATCGGTGTCGTCCGATCCGACGACTTTTTACCGACCCTTCGGAAAAACCGAAATACACCTCTTCTGAACGACGGATTCGCAGCGATCTGACCCGATACAACACAGGCAGGAATGGAATTTACAGAACCGGCAATAGATACGACGAAGCATCCGAAACCGTTCCGACGCTTTTCACCCGAAAGCAACGAATCTCGTCCCGGTACGGCAGGTCTTCTGACTTGTTCCGGACGGCACGCCTTCCCGGCCCGAACGGCCAGTGGCTGAGAGAATGTACCGCCCAAAAGAAACTTACAGCTACGGGGATAGTCCCTGATTTTCACAGGAGTTCCCATTTTAATCCTGAATCAGTGATGACCGATTCTGAAACCTGATACCGACACAAATATAACGGAATTTATCGAATAAAAAAAAAGTTGGTTATTGTTTTGAAAAATTCAAAAGAAAATTAAGTGAAAGCGAGGAACTAACTATGGAACAGTATAATGAATTAAAATCATTAATTGAAAAAACAATTTAATACAGGTATATTATGAAAGAAGAAAATGATGTATACTTTTTGGGAAGCGAAAGGAAAACACCTCATAGAAAAAAAACAATATACATATTAGCTTCTGCGGTTATATTGCTATTCATTCTATTAGCTGGAAAATGGCTTCTGTCACAAGATAAAAAAACAACAGAA
>ENA-UPWU01001377-UPWU01001377.1-human-gut-metagenome-genome-assembly--contig:-NODE-1377-length-9999-cov-3.994255_pt1 | contig 9999 bp, 10 predicted proteins | sample MGYA00250058_ERZ773392 | MGnify/ENA primary metagenome ERZ773392 (study PRJEB29103, sample SAMN06112084) | human gut metagenome | biome: human gut; feature: ankylosing spondylitis patient; material... | reverse complement strand
GCTCATACAAAGACAACGATTCCATATGGCTATCTTTTGAGCAGATAATCCTGATATGCTTTCCACATATCGGGCACGCCATAACCGTAGATGTTATCGGGAAAATCGGCACGGTCACCGGAACGGCGCACCAATTCCATCACTTCTTTTGCCGTAAGTTCGGGGCAAGCCTGCCACAAGCAGGCCACCATGCCGCACATAATGGGTGAGGCAAAAGAGGTACCGTTCGCCCTTCCCTGGTTGCCGTCCGTGCGTATCACGTCGGCACCCAGCCCGACGGCTACAATATCCGGCTTTATCCGATGGTCTGCCGTATTCCCTACAGACGAGAAAGGAGCCAGGACAGCCTCCTTGTCGACAGCGCCCACCGTCAACACATTCCCGGCATCGCCCGGAGGCGTAATCTTCTTCCAAGAACCGGCGCCCGAATTTCCGGCACTGCATACCAATACCATGCCCTTATCGGCTATGCGCGATGCCTGACGTGACATCAGCGCATGGTGCCCATCCAGATTGCGGAGCTTATAATTCTTGGATTTATCATCGAAAGCGTAATATCCCAATGAAGTATTGAGTACATCCACTCCCACGCTATCGGCATATTCCACAGCCGCAGCCCAGTAGTCCTGCTCTACCAGATGCTCGGAGTATTCGTCTTCGCTGCGCAGCAACCAGAAAGAAGCTTCGGGAGCCGTACCGGTCATGACACCGGGGCGGTTCATGGCGATGCACGAGAGCACCGCCATGCCGTGGCTGCTTTCGGCAAATATATCCGATTGGGGGTTCACAAAATCCTTCGTACCCAGGATGCGGATATTCTGCATGGCGGTTATCTTGTCGGCATTGTGGAAGCCCGCGTCGATAACGGCAATCGTCATTCCTTGTCCCTTGAAGCCTTCTTCGTGCAGCTTATCGCCATTGCTCAGCCGTATCTGGTCGACAGCCAGTCCATAAATGCTGTCGGGATGCACGCTCGGGCGGTTTATCAGAGAGTCGCGCTCCGTTGCCATGAACGGCCCGTCACCTCCGGGAGCTATCCATACCTTTTCCGTCTCCCGGACAAAAGGCAGAGCGGCAATGCGCTCCACCAATGCAGAGTCGTTGCAGGACACTGTAACAAAATTCTCCCACTTGCCGGTAACGACAATCTTCACGCCTTGCCTGCGAATCTCATCCACATACTTACGGCATACCGGAAGGTCTGTCGAGTCTATCGGAAGGTTCTGCTTGCGGCGGCGCTCAATCGCCTTTTCAGAAAGGAACGCTTCCGGATGTTCCAGCGAATACGTGGTGGCAGCCTTATCCTTCAGGCTGATGCGATACTTCAAAGTGTCTTGCCGGGCCGATGCGCCTACAGCAGCCAAGATGAAAAGTAGAAGGAAAAAGAGTTTTCTCATATATCTGTGTTTTTATTATTTTCTGCAATATACATCCCGATGCCCCGTTGGGAAGCGATGAATGAGCCGCCAACCACACGCCGGCCGACGTAGAACACGGCAGACTGTCCCGGAGCAATGGCAGAAGCCTCCGACAAGAAGCGCACCAGCAGACGCCCGTCCTCCAGGCGCTTCACGGTGCAAGGGATGGGTTTGCTGCGGTAGCGGATGCGCACGGTAAGCTCTTCACTGCCAAAGAATTCCGCCTCGTCAATCAGGTTTTCCTCTTCGGCAAGCATGTATCCGGCTTTCAACTGCTCCGCATCGCCCAGCATCACGGTGTTCTTCTGCGGATTGATTTTCAGCACGTAGGCAGGTTTGCCCAAAGCAATCTCCAGCCCCTTCCTCTGCCCGATGGTGTAGTAAGGGAATCCTTTGTGCCCGCCCAGCTTGACGCCTTCCGAATTGACAAACCATCCCGGCCCCACCTCGCTGTCTATCTCCGGAGAGTGCTCGCGCAAGAAGTCGCGGTAGTCGCCCTTGATGAAGCAGACTTCCATACTTTCCCCTTCTTCCGCCTTGAGCGTATATCCTTTATCACGAAGATACCCGCGGACCTGCATCTTGGTGAACGCCCCCAGCGGGAAGATGCACCGCTTCAACACCTCCTGCCCCAGCCGCCAGAGGAAATAGGACTGGTCTTTCTTCCCGTCTACACCGCAATACAATCCGTAACGGCCGCCTTCTTCCTTCACCCTCACATAGTGTCCCGTGGCAATATAATCGCAACCCAACTTATCCGCCCACTCCGCCAACACGCGGAACTTGAACGCAGGATTGCACATCACACAGGGATTCGGCGTACGCCCGGCAAGATATTCATCCACAAAATTACGGACCACGATGTCCTTAAAGGCCGTCCGCTCGTCGGCTACGTAATGGGCGATACCCAAACGGGCGGCCAAAGCCCGGGCATCTTGTATGAAATCGGGATATTCTTGTCCCGTATCGGCAAACTGGCGCGGCAGATCCCACACGCGCATCGTCACGCCCACCACTTCGTAGCCTTCGTCCAACAACATCAGGCACACCGCCGAACTGTCAATGCCACCCGACATGCCGACCAATACCTTCTTTCTTTCATGTTCCATATCTGTTAGCGTGAAAGTCCTTTTACACAAAAGTACGAAGAAAAAAATAAAGTAAAGGAAAAACCAAGAATTATTTCTGCGTCTTCCGATGTGCTGTGAGGATTTTTTACACCTCCGGAGGAATCCGAATCATTCTGCAGAGAACGGAAAATCAATCTCAGCCAAACGAAAAATCAATCTCTTGAGATTGATTTTCAAATCTGCGGAAGATAAAAAGAGGAACAAATAGGATTTATAAGTCTTTCATTTATTAGCACTTACGCCCCATAAGCAGAAAGATAATACAAAAAGGCTGCCCGTAAATATAATTCAAGAGGACAACTCCACCGAAGGGCTGACAATCACATATCCTTCCGCGTCTCTTTCTTGTCCTGAATCCAAAAATAAACACCACCGACAATGGCTATTACAGATACCAATGCACTCATAATAATTGCACCCATAACTCACTTCCTTTCTTTTTTATCCCGTACAAGCCAAAGCCCTACGCTCAAAGTCAACACCACAGAAAAAGAGACCGACAAATAAAGAATCCACGACTTACCCATATCCGTAATAATAGAGGATAAAAGTACAGCCGTAACCCAATATTTGGCTATATCCATCAACCATTTGCCAAGCTCCTTTCTAATATTGCAAACATACGAAAAAAAAAATGCATCTACACTATGATTCCATACAAAAAACATATCTTTCCTTTGTATTTGCTAAAAAATGGTACGGGGTTCTATATACGAAAGGCCGCTTTCCCTTGGAGGAAAGCGGCCTTTCGTATCGTCTGACGGCTCGTGCCCAAGTTAGCTCAAGAAGCCCAACAGCACACCGGCAGCCACAGCCGAGCCTATCACACCGGCCACGTTCGGCCCCATGGCATGCATCAACAGGTAATTCTTGGAATCGTATTCCAATCCTAAATTTTGCGAAATACGGGCAGCCATCGGCACAGCAGATACGCCTGCATTACCGATAAGCGGATTGATTTTCTTGTGTTTCGGCAAGAACAGGTTGAAGAACTTGACGAACAACACGCCGGAAGCAGTGGCGATGATAAAAGCCAACGCACCAAGGAAGAAAATCTTAATGGTATCCATCGTCAAGAACTCACTGGCCTGCGTGGAACATCCCACCGTAAGGCCGAGCAACATCACGATCACATCGTTCAACGCACTACCGGCCGTCTTGGCCAGACGGGTGGTCTTCGTACTTTCTTTCAGCAAATTACCAAAGAACAGCATACCCAACAACGGCAAACCTGAAGGCACGATAAACGTGGTCAGCAACAGACCGACGATGGGGAAGATAATTTTTTCGGTCTGCGACACCTGACGGGCGGGTTTCATGCGTATCACGCGCTCTTTTTTCGTGGTGAGCAAGCGCATCAAGGGCGGCTGAATGACCGGCACCAAAGCCATGTAGGAATAGGCGCACACGGCAATGGCCCCCATCAGGTTCGGCGAGAGTTTGGAAGACAAGAAGATGGCCGTAGGCCCGTCGGCTCCTCCGATGATGGCGATGCCCGCCGCCTGGTTAGGCTCGAATCCCAAGGCCAAGGCTATCATATAAGCCCCGAAAATACCGAATTGGGCGGCAGCACCGACCAGCAAAAGCTTCGGATTGGCTATCAACGCCGAGAAATCCGTCATGGCACCGATACCGAGGAAGACCAAAGGCGGATACCATCCGGTCTTCACCCCTTGATAAAAAATGTTCAACACGGAATTATCCTCGTAAAGCCCGACTTCCAGCCCTACGGCTTTAAAAGGAATATTTCCTAAAATAATACCCAAGCCGATAGGAATCAAAAGCAAAGGCTCGAAATCCTTCTTGATGGCCAGCCATAAGAAGAACGCACCGACCAGAATCATGATCCAATTCCCCATCTCGGCATTCGCAAATCCCGTATAAGTGAGGAAGTCGGACAATTTTGTTCCAATGAAATCAAATACTTCCATAGTCCTAACCGATTGTTACCAACATTGCACCTTCACGCACCGAGTCTCCCTTGTTTACATGCACGGCTGTCACCGTACCGTCGCACTCGGCGTTGATATTGTTTTCCATCTTCATGGCTTCGAGCACCACTACGGTCTGTCCTTTCTTGACAGCTTGTCCCACAGTGACCGCCACAGCATTCACCGTACCGGGCAGAGGAGCACGGACGGCAGTACCGTTGCCTGCCGGGACTTCGGGTTGCGCAGCCGGAGTGACCGGACCGTGGTGCACATGGGCTACCGGACGTATCACCGGTTTATGCGTCAGGTGCATCGGACGTTCCATCTCCACTTCAAACGGAATCCCGTTCACTTCCACTTTGGCCATATTGCCTTCCACATCGTTTATCTTCACCGTATATTCGGCTCCCTTTACCTTATATTTATATTCTTTCATGATGATTCTTTTTATTGATTATACTTAAATTAATGATTTTACTGCGCCCACTCGTGCAGGGTGTTTCGTTTCGCATTCCATTCCGAGTGCTCCTCGGTGTGATAGGTCAGCACATTGCTTTCCACGTCATGCACGTCTTCTTCATAATCACGGAGCGCCTTGGCTATGACGGCCATATACACTTTCATGTCCACGCCCTTAGTCTCCAGTCCCTGCTTGGCCATGACAGCGGCTTTGTCCGCCTGGTCGTGGAGCGCACGGATGGCTCTCACGCGAGCCATCTTGGAGAATAAGGCCACCATGTAACCGAACAAACGGAAAAAGACATAAAGGGCAAGCAGACAACCGAACACGACTCCCATCGCCATGATAGACATGGCCACGCCGTAGGGATCTTTCTCTTTGAATTCCGCCACCTTATCCTGTACCTTTCCCTGCCCAACATTAGGGGCTCCCGGAGTCACTTCGTTCGCATCGAGCACTACCCATATGTAGGTCTCGCTCTCGGAATCATATACCCGGGCGTAAGACTGGTTTTCGGCCAAAGGCGGGACGGTAATGGAATCGAGCAACGTCTTACCGTTTCCGTCAAACAAGGCGATGAAGTTTTCCTCGCCCTCCTTCAAGATGAAGTTCGTGTGCAATGTGCCCAGGTTGGTTTGTCCGTCGGCGAAGAACACGATACGTTGCTGGGCGGTCAAGTTCGTCCGTTCGTCACCTTTCGGTATCAACGACATCAACTTGACGCGTTCCGGCACGGAAAGTCCTTTGTTCAAAGCCTCACGATTCGTAGTCAGGTAACAACTACGGAGATTGTTGGTTCCCCATGAAGTATTGGCAATCTCAATCCATCCCGTACGTTCGCCGTACTCATCTATGAGACCGTCCGTATTGGAGACTACCACTTCATTGATTTTGAAACTGAAGGCGCCCTGCCCGAAAGCAGCGACCACAGCCGTCAAACCAACAAGGATTCCTAAAAATCTTCTGTGTAACATCATTTTTATATTATCGGATTACAATGGAATATTCCCATGCTTCTTCACGGGGTTCAATAATTTCTTGGTCTGCAACTGGGCCAACGCGCGAATGACACGGAAACGTGTGTTGCGCGGCTCTATCACATCGTCGATGTAACCGTACTTGGCTGCCTGGTAAGGATTAGTGAAGAGTTTGTTATACTCGGCTTCCTTCTCTTCCAGAAAGGCTTTCGGGTCTTCGGCTTCCTTGGCATCCTTGGCGTACAATACGGCCACGGCACCGGAAGCTCCCATCACCGCGATTTCCGCCGACGGCCATGCGTAATTGATGTCTCCGCGCAGTTGCTTACAACTCATCACAATATGGGAGCCGCCATAGCTCTTGCGTAGGGTCACCGTCACCTTAGGCACAGTGGCTTCTCCGTAGGCATACAACAACTTCGCCCCGTGCAATATCACGGCGTTATACTCCTGCCCCGTACCCGGCAGGAAGCCCGGCACGTCTACCAAAGTCACCAACGGGATATTGAAAGCATCGCAGAAACGCACGAAACGCGCCCCCTTGCGGCTGGCATTGCAGTCGAGCACACCGGCATAGCACTTCGGTTGGTTGGCCACCACGCCCACGCTCTGCCCGTTGAAGCGGGCAAAGCCCACGATGATATTCTTGGCATAATCGGGCTGCACCTCAAAAAACTCGCCGTTGTCCACTATCGCCCCGATGACTTCGTACATATCGTACGCTTGATTCGGATTGTCCGGAATGATTTCATTGAGAAAATCCTCCAGACGGTTAATCGGGTCGGTACATTCCAGACGGGGAGCCTCTTCCATATTATTCTGGGGCATATAACTGATGAGGGTACGAATCATTTGCATGGCCTCTTCTTCCGTTTCGGCCGTGAAGTGCGTCACACCGGATTTCGTGGCGTGCACGCTCGCGCCGCCCAAATCTTCTTGCGACACATCCTCGCCCGTCACTGTCTTGACTACCTTCGGCCCGGTCAGGAACATATAAGAGGTGTTCTCCATCATCAGGATGAAATCGGTCAGTGCCGGAGAATATACCGCTCCGCCTGCACACGGACCGAAAATACCGGAAATCTGAGGAATCACACCGGATGCCTCGATGTTACGCTGGAAGATATTGGCATAGCCGCCCAAAGCGTTGATACCTTCCTGGATACGTGCGCCGCCCGAATCATTGATACCGATACAAGGCGCACCCATTTTCATGGCCTGATCCATCACCTTACAGATTTTCTCGGCCATGGTCTCAGACAAAGAGCCTCCGTTCACCGTGAAGTCCTGGGCAAATACATAAACCAGACGCCCGTCGATAGTGCCGCTTCCGGTCACTACCCCGTCTCCCAAATATTGTTTCTTCTCCATGCCGAAGTTGGTGCAACGATGAAGCTTGAACATGTCCATTTCCTCGAAACTGCCTTCATCCAGCAACATGTCGATACGCTCGCGAGCCGTATATTTACCTCTCGCATGTTGTTTTTCTATGGCCTTCTCGCCTCCTCCCATGCGCGCTTTGGCACGGAGCTCCACTAATTCCTTGATTCTCTCTAACTGATTACTCATGATACTTAATATGATTTAAGAAATACTATCTGCTACCTGTCCGCCTCACTTTGGCGGTTGAGTATTGCCATGCTGCAACAAAGGTACTAAAAAAGAATTTCCATCAAGCCTTTTATGCGGAAAAAATTAGTCGAAAAAAGATTACCGACCTTACGGGCTTTTTTCGTACCTTTGTCTTACTTAAATTAACTTAATATGTCGAATCCCACTTCACCATTAGATTTAGGAACTCTTCCCGTCAGCAAGCTACTTAAACAATATGCTTTCCCGGCCATCGTCGCCATGACGGCATCGTCGCTCTACAACATGGTGGATAGTATCTTTATCGGTCACGGCGTGGGCCCTTTGGCCATCTCCGGCCTGGCACTCACGTTCCCTTTCATGAACTTGTCCGCCGCATTCGGGGCCATGGTCGGAATCGGGGCATCCACTTTAATATCCGTACGATTGGGACAACAGGATTACAAAGCCGCACAAGACATCTTCGGCAACGTGGTCACCCTGACCCTGATTCTGGGTGTCTTGTTCAGCATTGTGGCGCTGGTCTTTCTCGACCCGATTCTGAGCTTTTTCGGTGCCAGCCCCGCCACACTCCCCTACGCCAGGGAGTACATGGAAATTATTTTGCTGGGTAACGTCATCACGCACAGTTTCTTCACTTTCAACGCCATCCTGCGTTCTACGGGGCATCCTCAACTGGCCATGAATGCTACCATCATGGCTGTGGTGGGAAACACCATCCTCAATCCTATTTTCATCTACGGAATGAACATGGGCATACGCGGTGCCGCTACGGCCACGATTCTGGCACAGATCGTCTCTTTGTTGTGGCAGGTGAGCGTCTTTCGCCGCCCCAAGGAGCTCATCCAGTTCAAACGCGGCATTTACCGCCTGAAAAAGAAAATCGTCAAAGACACTTTCGCCATCGGCATGTCTCCCTTCCTGATGAACAGTTGCGCTTGTCTTGTCGTAATCCTCATCAACCGCGGATTAGGACAGTACGGCGGCGACTTGGCCATCGGTGCGTATGGCATCGTCAACCGCGTCTTGTTCATCTTCATCATGATTGTCATAGGATTGAACCAAGGCATGCAGCCCATCGCCGGATACAATTACGGTTCGCAGGACTACCATCGTGTACTCAAAGTGCTGCGCTATACCCTGCTTTGGGGTACGTTGATTACCACGACCGGTTTTCTCATCGGGGAGTTGCTCCCCGAATTGTGCGTCCGTGCCTTTACGACCGACGAAGAACTGACCGACATTGCCGTGAGAGGAATGCGTATCGTAGTCATATTCTATCCTTTAATCGGCATGCAAATGGTTACGACCAACTTCTTCCAGAGCATCGGGCAAGCGAGCAAGAGCATTTTCCTGTCCCTGACACGGCAACTGCTGTTCCTCATCCCCCTGCTTCTGACATTGCCTCAGTTCTGGGGTGTAAAAGGAGTATGGTTGGCCATGCCTATATCCGATGCCATCGCATGTATAGTAGCCGGAATCATGTTAATTACAGCATACAGAAAATTTAAAAAATTAGCCGTATAACGTCATGAAGAAACATATCATTATCAATGTAGGACGCCAGTTAGGTAGCGGAGGACGCATCATCGGGAACCGCATTGCGGAAGATTTCAACATCAAGTTTTATGATAAGGAACTTTTGGACCTGGCTGCAAAAGAAAGCGGTTTCAACAAAAAGTTCTTCGAACGTAATGATGAACACAAAGGCTTTCTCAAAGTATTGTTCAGTTCTTTTGCTCCCATCTTCGGCAATAGCGACCCATACGCCAACCAGCTCAGTGACGAATCGCTTTTCAAATTTCAAAGCGACGCCATCCGCAAGGCGGCCGAACAGGATTCTTGCGTGTTCGTAGGAAGATGCGCCGACTACATTTTGCGCGACTACCCTAACACCGTAAGTATCTTTATCACAGCCGACATGCCCGACCGAATCAAACGCGTCTGCGAGATGCTCCACATCACGGAAAAAGAGGCAGAAAAGAAATGTATCGAAGGTGACGAGAAGCGGTCTGAGTACTATAACTATTACAGTGCCAAGACATGGGGAAGCGCAGAATCCTACGACCTTTGCATCAACTCGTCTGCTTTGGGTATAGAAGCTACTATCGACGTGATTGAAAACTTCATATCCCAGAAGCTCAAATTATGAAACGTATCGGATTACTGTCGGACACACACAGTTTTTGGGACCATAAATATCTGGAATATTTCGAAGAATGCGACGAAATATGGCATGCCGGCGACATTGGTTCCATGGAAGTGGTACAAAAATTATCTGCGTTCCGTCCTTTCAGAGCCGTATACGGAAACTGCGACGGTGGGGACATCCGTAAAATGTTCGGAGAAAAACTCCGGTGGCGTTGTGAAGATGCCGAGGTGCTGATGACCCACATCGGAGGATACCCCGGCAAATATGCTCCCGGCATTCGAACACAATTGTACAATCGTCCGCCTCATTTGTTTATCTGTGGCCATTCTCATATCCTAAAG
>ENA-UPWU01001376-UPWU01001376.1-human-gut-metagenome-genome-assembly--contig:-NODE-1376-length-10002-cov-4.579446_pt1 | contig 10002 bp, 10 predicted proteins | sample MGYA00250058_ERZ773392 | MGnify/ENA primary metagenome ERZ773392 (study PRJEB29103, sample SAMN06112084) | human gut metagenome | biome: human gut; feature: ankylosing spondylitis patient; material... | reverse complement strand
AAGATACCGCACAATCGCCGGAATGTCCATGCCTACATTTTACAAAAAGGTGCTTCATTGTTGTGAAAGTACGACTTTTATCGTCAAATCGCCGAATTTTGATTCTATTTTTCGTACATTTTTCACGAGAAAAATGCAAAATCGGCCTGATTTTCCTTTCATTCTGGTTCTTTCAAACTGTCCGCAGACATGGTACAATAATCAGGTAAGATACACCGCCGCTTTTTCGGCATTGGAAAATGGAGTGTTTGATTATGACTGAGTTCAAACCCATCAAAGAAGGCAAAGTCCGCGAGATCTACGACAATGGCGACAGCCTGATCATGGTTGCCACCGACCGCATTTCTGCGTTTGATGTCATCCTGAAAAACAAGGTGACCAAAAAGGGCACCGTGCTCACCCAGATGAGCAAGTTCTGGTTCGACTATACCAAGGATCTGCTGCCCAACCATATGCTGAGCGTGGACGTGAAGGATATGCCGGAGTTCTTCCGGCAGCCCCAGTTCGACGGCAACAGCATGCTGTGCCGCAAGCTGACCATGCTGCCCGTCGAGTGCATCGTGCGCGGCTACATCACCGGCAGCGGCTGGGCCAGCTACCAAAAGACCGGCAAGGTGTGCGGCATCCAGCTGCCCGAGGGCCTGCAGGAGTCCCAGAAGCTGCCGGAGCCCATCTACACCCCCTCCACCAAGGCCGAGATCGGCGACCACGACGAGAACATCTCCTACGAGCGCAGCATTGAGGTGCTGGAAAAGCAGTTCCCCGGCCACGGCCTGGAGTACGCCACCAAGCTCCGGGACTACACCATCGCTCTGTACAAGAAGTGCGCAGAGTATGCCCTGACCCGCGGCATCATCATCGCCGACACCAAGTTCGAGTTTGGTCTGGACGAGGATGGCAACGTGGTGCTGGGCGACGAGATGCTCACCCCGGATTCCTCCCGCTTCTGGCCGCTGGAAGGCTACGAGCCGGGCCACGGCCAGCCTTCGTTTGATAAGCAGTTTGTCCGCGACTGGCTGAAGGCCCATCCGGACAGCAACTACGACCTGCCCCAGGACGTGATCGACAAGACCATCGCCAAGTATCTGGAGGCCTACGAGCTGCTCACCGGCAAGAAGCTGTAAGCTCTTTTTCAACAAGCAACGCGCCCGCTGTGGAAAACTCCGCAGCGGGCGCGTTTTCAGTTTTTATACAGCCGCCTCTGGCTCGGCCTCTTCGCCGGGCGCAGTGTCCTCTTCCGGCTCATTTTCTTCGTCCAGCAGATACTGCACTTCGACCTGCCGTTCCATCTCATCCGCGGTCCAGTCCAGCTGCACCGTGCCGTCCAGTTCCAGCGTGTACTGTTCCACACGCTGCAGGGTACCGGAATCCAGGCTCTGGCCCGGGTCGTTGTCCGGCGACCATGTGATGCGCAGTTCATCCGGCTGCAGGGTGCCAGCCCGCACCGTACCGGCCACGCTGCGGCAGTCCTGCGCAAAGGCTCCGGTGCTGTCGTAGGGGCCATACAGCATCACGGTCAGGCTCAGGTGCCCATCACTTGGCTGCAGCTCCTGCAGGTCATCCACGCTGTTGGCGTAAAGATGCAGGTCGGTGTACACATCCCGCAGGCGGAGGTCCGGGTTTTCCTTCCGGAGGGCCTCATACACCTGTGTGGTGTACGCCTTGCTCAGCTTCATCTCGTTCTGTCCGCGGGCAGGGTCGATCTCGCTCCACACCATGGGCAGAAAGCTCAGGCACATACAAACTGCGATGAGCCCCAGACAGACCAGCACCGAGACAAAATCATACTTCCAGCGGCCCGGCCGGGCGGCGAAGAACAGCACCTCACATCCCAGCAGCACCAGGGCTGCCGCCGGGGCGATGCGCACCACCAGCTGCCAGTCAAAGCCCGGCACAAAGTAATAACACAGGAAGAAGATGCCTGCTGCGATCAGGCAGGCGCCCAGCGTCAGGCTGCCCACCCGGCGGCGGGGGGCGTCCTGCAGCTTTGCAGCTTCCGGCCGGGTTTCCGGCTCCGTCGCTGCCGTCTTATTCAGTTCGTCCATCGTCGCCCTCCGCATTCTCCGGCTGTTCCGGCTCTTCGGGGTCCTCCGGGGTCACCGGGTCGCCCAGCAGAGCGCTGAGCTTCGGCATGGCAAAGTCTGCGGTTTCCTCCGGGGCTTCCGGTGCATCGGCTTCGGCTGCGGTGTACTCGCGGAAGTCCTCGTCCTCCGGTTCCTCTGCCTTTTTGCGGTGCACCTTTTTGCCCTTGGGGCCGCGCACCAGCCACACGCCGCACACGATGAGTGCCACGCACACCACCACTTCCGGCAGTTCATCCAGCATCAGATAGAAGGCGCGGAACACAGGGTTGTTCTGGCCCCAGCGCCACATCACATCGCCGAACACCCGCATGATGATGTTCTCGTAGGCCACCAGGCCGCCCAGGGCAATGAGGCCCCAGCCCAGCAGCTTGTGGCTGTCCATCATGAAGTCCTGCATCCGCTTGTCTTTCCAGTTGATGTGCACCAGATAGTCGTCTGCCGGAGCATTCTCCGCGATGATCTGGGCGCGGAGGTTGAAGGTATCGAAAAAGCTGTACATATACACCACGATGCAGCCGACTACCAGCGCATCCAGCCCCGTGGCGCTGCCTACGATAATAAACAGGCAGAACATGGTGATGAGCGAGAGTCCCCGCTTCATATAGCCCTGATACATCTGGCCCGCGCCGGGGATGCAGGCAAACAGCAGGGTCAGGATTCCGTTTTTCTTCATAGTCGATTCCCTCATTTCTTCTGGTTGGAAACGGCAGCGTCAGGCTCTGCCGCAGATTCGTTCTTGCCGAACAGCAGGCTGTCCAGCGTGCCGGTCAGCTTCTGGGACAAGGTGGGCACAGGCTCTTTGTCCTGCACCGGCTCGCCCAGCTGTTCCGGCTGGGTAGGGGTCCGCTGGTCATCCTGCACCGGCTGGCCCAGCATCGGCAGCTGGTCCGGCTGGGTCTGGCTGGTGGAGGGCATCCAGGTCTTAAGGTCCCGGGTGCCTTCCAGGATCTGGGTCACAGTGCCGCTGCGCCACAGGGTCAGCGCCAGCACCGCCGCCACAGCGGCTACGGCGGCCCGGCCCCAGGTGTTCTGCATCAGACGCACCCAGATGGTGCCCATCACCGCCCCGCGGGCGGAGCGCGGCGGTTCTTCCAGCACATCGGCGGTGAGCAGGGCTGTGTACCGGTCCATGCACTTGTCGCAGTAGGACAGGTGCTCGGCGGCTTCCAGCCTGCCCAGCTCGTCCAGCTGCCCGCCGATGACGGCGTGCAGCCCTTCCTCAGTCAGGCATCCGTTCTGATCAAACAGTTCCATGTACGCTCCTCCCTTCCTGTTGTTCCCGGATCTGCTGTACCAGCATCTTTTTGGCCCGGTAGATCTGCGCGTTCACGGTTTTTTCCGGGCGGCCGCACAGACGTGCCGCCTCGGCCATGGTGTGCTGTTCCAGCAGCACCAGACGGCAGGGTGTCTTGTAGGGCTCCCGCAGGTCCAGGATCATGCGGGTGAGTTCTTCCGCTCTCAGCGTGTCCAGCACCTGCTGTTCCGGCTCCAGGCCGGGCGGTGCCCCCTCCAGCGCCAGCACCTCGTCGCCCGGCGTGTTCACCCGGCGCACCCATGCGCTGCGTAAGTAATCCTTGGCTTTGTTGGCCGCAATGCGGGCCAGCCATTGCTTTTCAAAGCCGGGCGGACAGCGGTCGATGGCCCGCCATGCCGCCAGAAAGGTCTCCTGGGTCAGATCCTGCGCATCCCCCACGTCCGGCACCAGCTGATGACAGACCGTGTAGACCAGGGACTGATATTGTTGCACCATCGCGCTGAATTCCAGTGTTGTCAACGACCTGCTCATCCTCCTTTCCGGCTGTGGAGGGCGGTGCTCTGCACGGCCCTTCTGTTGATTCAAACGAGACAGCCGCCGCATTCCCTGCACAAACCGCAGATTTTTTTCAAAAACATTGTGTTTTGCCCGTTCCATGCTACAATGTGGTTATAGTATAGCACGAAAGGAGCCTTACCGCCATGCCTTCTACCACCCGTCAGGCCCTTCTGCAGGCACTGAGTGCCGCCGGGGGCGCATACATTTCCGGCCAGCAGCTGGCCGGACAGCTGGGCGTGAGCCGCGCCGCCGTCCACAAGGCGGCCGCCGCCCTCACCGCACAGGGTTACGCACTGGAAGCCGTCTCCCGCCGGGGGTATCGGCTGCTGGGCGGCGACCCCTTCTGTGCCGAGGCCGTGGGCCCCTACCCCGCCCCGGTGCAGGTGTACGACACGCTGGAAAGCTCCAACCGGACGGCCAAGCTGCTGGCGCTGGACGGTGCGCCCCACGGCACGCTGGTGCTCACAGCCCACCAGAGCGCAGGCCGGGGACGGTTGGGCCGTGTATTTGAAAGCCCGTCCGGGAAGGGCGTGTACCTCTCGGTACTGCTGCGCCCGGCGGTCCCGGCGGCCAGCGCCCAGACGGCCACCATCGGGGCCGCCGTGGCGGTGTGCCGGGCGGTACAGGAGCTGTGCGGGCTGGAACTGGGCATCAAGTGGGTCAACGACCTGTATTATCAGGGCAAAAAGGTGTGCGGCATCCTCACCGAAGCCGGTACCGACCTGGAGAGCGGGCGGCTGGAGTGGCTGGTGGTGGGCATCGGCCTGAACCTGACCGCCACCGCCGCCGACTGGCCCCCGGAGCTAGCCGAAAAGGCCGGCAGCCTGTACCCGGGCGGCCCCGCCCCCGTGAGCCGGGCCGCGCTGGCCGGGGCCATCGCCCGGCAGCTGCTGGCCCTCTGCCCCGCCTTTGACTGTCTGGACGAGTACCGCGCCCGCTGCTTTGTGCCTGGACACTGGGTCACCGTGTGCACCGACACCGAGACCTACGCCGCAAAGGCCCTTGCCATCGACGAGGAAGGGCGGCTGGTGGTCCAGCGGGAGAACGGCCGCCCGCAGGCATTGCGCTGCGGCGAGGTGACCACCCGCCCGGCCCGGACCGAATAAGACGCAAAAAAGCAGCCTTGCCGGATCTTCTCCGGAAAGGCTGCTTTTGCGTTGTTCATTCGTCCAGTGCTTTGGCTTCCAGCACCGGGATGCCCTCGGCTTCCAGCACACGGCGCAGGATGCCGGGCAGGCCGGCCTTCGGCACCTTGTTCTCGATGCACAGGGTGATGATGCCGTTCAGGGTGGAGGCTTCCACGCACAGGGAGCCGCCCTCCGGCGGCACCCACACCCCAAAGTCAGTGATGTACTGCGCCAGCTCCGGCGTGTTCGGCATGAGGGGATTACCCAGATAGCTGAACCAGAAATCCGCCGGGATGCCGCTGATGTACTCGCCCATCTGGACCACCCCCTGCTTGATCCGCAGGGGGGCCTTCTGCTGATCCACCAGATAGACCCAGCCCATCTGGTCGGCCATCTTGCGGCGCTTGCGCTCCGCCGTCAGGCTGTCCTTCACGGCACTGTCCATCTGCTGCACGAACTCTTCCAGCCGGACGCCCTCGTGCAGGGTCACTCCGTCCTGGAAGGAACACACGCAGTTGTACCGTGCGTTGGGGGCACCCATGGCGTCCCGCGTGTCGGCAGAGTAAGAATACTGGATGGTGTCCTTGCCCAGATACTCTCCCAGCGCGATGCACAGCAGGCCCATGAGGGCGCAGAAGGGCTTGACCCCGTTCTGCACGCCTTTGGCCACCAGATCCTTTTTGGCGAACCGGATTCGGATGCGGTGCATGGGCTCCTCGCAGGTCTCCACCACCTCCCGCTGCATCGTAGTCTCGTCCATGACCTGCAGCGGGTACTGCTCCACCAGCTTTGCGATGTCGTAGGCCGGGCTGCAGGGGATGGGCGGGTTTGCAAAGGCGGTACCGTAGCGCAGGTTACAGTACAGCTCCAGGATGCGGGTGAGGAAGGGCGATACCCCGTGGCCGTCCGCGATGAAGTGGAACCAGTCAAAGTACACGGTATTCTGTGCGCAGTGCAGGGCAAAGAAGTAGCCGTTGGTCTGCTCCGGCATCTCCCGCATCACGCTGTCCGGGTAGACAAGGCAGGGTTCCGGATTGGGTTCCAGAAAGGCTTTGCGCTTTTCCCACACCAGCCGCACCCGGTAATAGGGTGTAGCTTCCAGCGCGGCATCCAGCGCTTGTTGCAGCAGGGCCGGGTCCACCGGGTCCTTCAGGGTGAACTGATACCGGGGGCACACTTTTTCCCGGCGGAAATAGTACATGATGCCCTGAAAGACATATTCCGCCGAACGCTGTGCTGCTTCCATCAGCTCACCCGGCATTGGCTGCCAGATAATCGGCCAGGTCACTGATGGTGACGAAGTTGCGCAGCTCCTTTTCCGGGATGCGCAGGCCAAAGGTCTCTTCCAGGTCAGCCACGATGGTCAGGATCTCCATCGAGGACAGATCCACGTCGTCCCTCAGGCCGCTGTTCTCGTTGACATCGTCCGGCGAGGTCTGTGCCACATCCTCCAGGATGGCCAGGATCTGGGACATGATTTCTGCTCGTTCCATAGAAATGTTCTTCCTTTCCGTGACGGATTTTGGGTGTGCCGATCAGGATCAGCACGGCTCTGCCCTCAGTATAGCACAACCCCTATGGGTTTGCCCAGTTTTTTTGCAGAGTATGCGGCGCAAACCGCAAAATCAGGGCTGCAGGCCTCAGCGCATCAGCTTGCCCATAGCGTTGCGGGGCAAGGGCTGGGCGGAGAATTCCACTGCGCTCATACGCTTGTACAGGGGCAGGGTGCGGTTGGTCTCGGTGATGAAGTCCCGCACCGCCTGCTGGTCGGCTTCCTCGCAGCAGACCACAGCGCAGATCTTCTTGCCCTTTTCCTTTACCAGGCATTCCTTCACGGCAGGGCATTTTTCCAACAGGCCCTCCAGCTCCTCGGGGCTCACGTTCTCGCCGCTGTCCAGGATGATCACGTTCTTTTTGCGTCCGGTGAGGAAGTAGTAGCCATCCTCATCTACCCGGGCCAGGTCTCCGGTGTGGAACCAGCCCTCGGCGTCCACCACCTCAGCGGTGCCCTCCGGGTCCTTATAGTAGCCCAGCATCACATCGCCGCCCCGCATACACAGCTCGCCGTTGTCCAGCTTGATCTCGCAGTGACCGTCGTCCTTGCCGATGGAGCCGATGTGCTTGGCATCCTCCGCAAAGTTGATCAGGCCGCCGCCGGTGGTCTCGGTGCTGCCGTAGAGCTGGGAGATCACCATGCCGTGGTCGTGGAGGTCCATCAGGGTCTGGGGGTCAAACATCGCAGACATACAGTTCAGCGCCCACAGATCCCCCAGCTTGTCCTGCTTGCCGGTCATCAGGTCGTGGTGGATGGACTGCACCAGCACCGGCACCGCAGCCATATCCTGGCTGGGCATCCGTTTCAGGTCCTTATAGAAGGACCGCAGGCTGCCCAGGTTCTGGGCCCAGCCCATCCAGGCCCAGGTGAACAGGCAGCCAAAGGCACCCAGGTGGAACATGGGCAGCAGGGTCATGTGGCTGACCAGCAGGTCCGGGTCATTTTTCAGCTGGCAGAACCGCTGCCCCACCCGTACATGGTGAGGCATCACCGCAAAGAAGTTCCGCTCGCAGAGCATGACGCCCTTGCTGCGGCCGGTGGTGCCGGAGGTGAACATCAGCACCATCAGCTCCTCGGGCTGGATGCGGTTCACAAGCTCTGCAGGCTCGTAAGCCTTGTAGGCATCCATGGGGCGCAGCAGGCTGCCGTAAGCCGCCTGCATCTCCTCGTTGCAGCCGTAGTCATCGCCGTCGGTCAGGATGGCGGAAGGCTCCACCAGCTCCAGCTCCCGGTGCAGCTCATCCCAGCTCTTGCGCTGGTTCATGGGCACGATGACGCCGCCCGCCATCATGACACCGTAGCAGTTCACGGCGTAGTGGTAGCTGTTGTTGCTCCACACGCACACCCGCTTGCCCTGAATGTCCGGGATGGTGCTCAGGTAGTAGTTCACTGCGCGGCGGATGTCCTGCGCATACTCCCCGAAGTGCTTTTCCACCACCACATCCTGGTCGGCGTCGTACCAGCGGAAGGCCACCCGGTTCGCAAATCGCTGCTCCATGTTCAGCGTCAGCAGCTCATACAGATTTTTCGGTTTATGCAGTTCCATGATCGTTTCCCTCTCTATTCTTTAAAAAACCAGTCTCACGACCATAACGCCTTGTGGGAACTTTTCCCACCATGAGATCGGCTTCTTCCGCTAAGATTTAGGCCCGCAGCAGCTTGCCGGCCGCGTTGCGAGGCAGGGGCTGGGCCGAGAACTCCACCACCATGTGCTTGTACAGGGGCAGGGTGCGGTTCACCTTGGTAACAAAGTCCCGCACAGCGTCCTGCTGGTCCGGGTCGCAGCAGACCACGGCGCAGATGCGCTGGTTCCGCTCGCAGACCATACACTCCCGGATGGCAGCGCAGGGAGCCAGCAGCTTTTCCAGCTCCTCGGGGCTCACGTTCTCGCCGCTGCCCAGGATGATCACATTCTTTTTGCGGCCGGTCAGGTACATATAGCCGTCAGGCTCCACCCGGGCAATGTCGCCGGTGTGGAACCAGCCCTCGGCGTCCAGCACCTCGGCGGTGGCCTCCGGGTCCTTGTAGTAGCCCAGCATCACCGGGTCACCACGCATGCACAGTTCCCCGTCCTCCAGCTTGTACTGGCAGCTGTCGTCCACATGGCCCACGCTGGTCAGGTGCTTTTCCTCCTGGGAGGAGTTCCAGGCACCGTCACCGCAGGTCTCGGTAAGGCCGTACATCTGGGCGATGAAGAAGCCCCGGTCCATCAGGTCCTGGAGCACGGCAGGGTCGAACATGGCTGCGCCGCAGGTCAGCACACGCAGGCCGTTCAGACGCTCCCGTTTGCCCTTCATCACATCATTATAAATGCTCTTCAGCAGCACCGGCACCACAGCCATCACGTCGCTCCGCATGGCCCCCAGGTCCCGGTAGAAATATTTCAGGTCGTTGCACAGGTTCACGCAGTGGCCGGTGATGCTCCAGGACACCAGGCTGGTCATGGCCGAAATGTGGAACATGGGCAGGCAGGACAGAGAGCTGAACTCGTCGGTGTTCCAGCCGGTCTGGCTCCGCACGTCCTCAAAGGGGGTCAGGAAGGCAGGCATGGCGGTGAACAGGTTCTTCTGAGACAGCATAACGCCCTTGCTGCGGCCAGTGGTGCCGGAGGTGAACATGATAAAGGCCATTGCATTGAGGTCCGGCACCTCGGTGATCTCCATCGCAGGCTCAAAGGCGGTAAAGGCATCCATGGGCACCAGACGATCCCCGTACTCCTGGCCCAGGGCCGGCTCCCGGCTCAGGTATTCGCCGTCATGGAGCACGCACACCGGCTCCACCAGATCCAGCTCGTAGCGGATCTCGTCCCAGTTCTTGCCGGTGTTCAGCGGCACTGCCACAGCTCCGGCCAGCACTGCGCCGTACATACACATCACATAGTGGTAGCTGTTGCGGGCCAGGATGGCCACACGCTGCCCCAGGGGGTTCGGGGTGCGGCTGCGCAAAAATGCCACGAATCGGCGCAGGTCTGCAGCGTACTGCCGGAAGGGCACTTCCACCACACCACCCTTGGCCTCATCATAATAACGGATGCCGATCCGGTCTGCGTAGATCGTTTCCAGATTGTTCAGGGACTGATACAACGAATGAACCATGTTAGCCTCCACGTCATTGTTTTTTACATTCCTGCAGCCGGGTCCACCCGGGCCAGGCCGCTTTTTCAATTGTGTTCAGTATACAATACCGCCGCTGGCAATGCAAGGCTTTTGCAACATTTAATTTCCATTTTTGGCAATTAAAACTTGCATACCTTATTTTTTCCATCCGGCAGCCTGTGCCGTCTGCCCAGAAATTCGGCCCTTCTACCAGGCTTTTTTATCGGTAAAGACAACAATTGCCACCCAACGGTGGGCAATTCAAAATTGACAGTGTGCACAAAAAGCATTATACTAGCCTTATATCCTTATAAATGGATCATTTTTT
>ENA-UPWU01001372-UPWU01001372.1-human-gut-metagenome-genome-assembly--contig:-NODE-1372-length-10015-cov-6.447676_pt1 | contig 10015 bp, 8 predicted proteins | sample MGYA00250058_ERZ773392 | MGnify/ENA primary metagenome ERZ773392 (study PRJEB29103, sample SAMN06112084) | human gut metagenome | biome: human gut; feature: ankylosing spondylitis patient; material... | reverse complement strand
AAAACAAAGAATACAGACCTATTTTTGATTGACCCCCGTAATATCGTGGTTGTGGACGGTTTCAATGTAAGACGTGATTTTGACCTTGACGAACTGAAAGAGCAAATAAAGGCAAAAGGTGTCTTAAATCCTCTGACGGTTATAGCCTTTAAAGATGATGAGGGTAACGAGAAATACAAATTGGTGGATGGTGAACGCAGATATAGGGCTACCATGTTGGCTATATCCGAGGGTGCGGATATTCCTTATGTTCGTGCCATGAAAGCCCGAAAGGACGCTTCTACTGAAGAATTGTATATTCAACAGATGATGAGTAACGAGGGTAAGAAATTTACCGAATACGAGTGCGCTATCATGTTCAGACGTTTCAAAGAAGAGTTTGGATATAGCCAAGTTGAGATAGCGGATAAGTTCAAGAAAAGCCCGGCTTTCATAAGCAAATGCCTTTCCTTACTGGATTTGCCCCCGTATATTCAAGAAAGGATTATGAAAGGGGAATTGTCGGTTAAGGCAGCTAAGGAGATTGCCGCCAATTATGGTAGTGAGAAAGAACAGGTAAAGGCTGCAAAGTCGGCTGTGGATAACGCCAAAGAAAAGGCACACGTCGTGGGCAAATTCCTTCACGAGGTCGGAATTCTTGCCGACTTCATCGGTCGCAACTTCGACCATAACGCCGACCTTGCCGCCCATGTGGATGTAGGAAGACACAACGCCTTCGGTCTCATAGCGGGCGAAACGGCGGACGGTGATCTTCTCGCCGATGGCGACGGTCGCGTCAGAAACCATGTCTTCGATGGTCTTGGACTCGTCGTCAACGAACTTCTGCTTCATCAGCTCGTCGAGGTCAGCCGGGTTCGCCAGCGCGACGTGCTTCGCAACGGCGTTCGCGAAATTCTTGAAGTTGTCGGTGTTGGCAACGAAGTCGGTTTCGCAGTTGACTTCCACCAGCGCGCCGGTGCAGCCGCAGGGCGTCATGTACGCCACGACAGCGCCTTCCGCCGCGATACGGCCAGCCTTCTTGGCGGCCTGCGCAAGTCCCTTTTCGCGCAGCCAGTCAATGGCCTTGTCCATGTCGCCGTCGGATTCAACAAGCGCCTTCTTGCAGTCCATCATGCCCGCGTTGGTACGCTCGCGGAGCTCCTTGACCAGAGCAGCAGTGATATTCGCCATAAGGTTCATCCTCCAAATCTTTTTCGATGTTGAAACGGGTTTGCGAGGGATTACGCCTCGGTCTTTTCCACGGGCGCTTCTTCAGCGGACTGCTCGCCCTGCTTGCCTTCCAGCACAGCGTCAGCCATCTTGCCGGCGATCAGCTTGACCGCGCGGATGGCGTCGTCGTTGCCGGGGATGACGTAGTCGATTTCGTCCGGGTCGCAGTTGGTGTCAACGATCGCAACGATCGGGATGTTCAGGATGCGGGCTTCGGTCACAGCGATGTGTTCCTTGCGCGGGTCCACAACGAACAGCGCGCCGGGCAGCTTCTTCATTTCGCGGATGCCGCCGATGTTCTGCTCGAGCTTTTCGCGCTCCGCCTTCAGCTGGATGACTTCCTTCTTGGGCAGCAGGTCGAACTGGCCGGACTGCTCCATCTTGTCGATGTCGTTCAGGCGGCGGATACGGGTCTGGATGGTGCGGAAGTTGGTCAGCATGCCGCCCAGCCAGCGGTTGTTGACATAGTACATGTTGCAGCGCTTCGCTTCGGACTCGATGGATTCCTGCGCCTGCTTCTTCGTGCCGACGAACAGGATCGTCTTGCCCTGCATGGCGGTGTCGCGGACGAACGCGTACGCTTCGTCGATCTTGCGGACGGTCTTCTGCAGGTCGATGATGTAGATGCCGTTGCGCTCGGTGAAGATGTACTGCGCCATCTTCGGGTTCCAGCGGCGGGTCTGATGACCAAAGTGGACGCCAGCTTCGAGGAGCTGCTTCATGGAAATGACTGCCATAGTTGTTTTCCTCCTTGTTTTTCGGGCTGCCTCGCTTGATTGCGGGCTATGCCTTCAACCACCCTCTGCCCCTTCGCGGCGACTCACTGCATCCGCAGCACAAGGACCGCAGGACAAAGGTGCGTAGTCTTGCTGATTATACCACAAGTACGCCTGTTTTTCAACTGTTTTTTCAGTGGTAGAGAAATTTTTTACGCAAAAACAGCTTCAGTCTGCTGTCCAGCGTGCTTCAAAATCGGCAGCATTCATTTTCAAGCCGCTGCGAAGCTGTTCAAGCATTTGCTTGCCGACTGGCGTAAAGCGCAGAATGTTGAAATAGTTCTTCACGGCGCTGCGAATATCTTTCAGCGATGTTTTTGATTTTATCCAATTCTGTGGAACAAAAATTTTCCCGTTTTCCGTCACTTCCGACGATGCAGCATCCATGGCGGTTCCGAGACAGGCGCCCGCAATTTCAATCACGTTATCAAGCGTGCCGCTTCCCATAAGTTTTTCAAGCGCAATGGCGGCAATCGGAACGCTGTCATTGGGCATATTGTTGATTTCGCCAAGAATCACAGAGACAGCGAAAAATTGATGATATGGCGCATACGCTTTCATGGAAAGCAGCGTTACATTCAGCCCCATCGGATTTTCTGCGTTCCATTTGCTATATACGCTGTCGAAAATAACATGCAGTGCGTGAACATTTTCAGGCGAATAGGGACGATGAAAAAGTTGGTCAAAATACTTATCGAAGATTTTAGTCTCGCTGTAAGAAATCGTCGGGCGCTGCGATTGCCATGCAATAAGCTGCTTTCCCAAGTCCGTCAAATTAACGACATTTGCATCATTATATTTCAGCTTATCAACTTTTTCGCCGCGTTTCGTAATGAAATAGCCGTCCGGGTAAAATTGCTCGTAAGCCTTTTTCAGCGCCAGCACCGATTGATCATTGCTTCGCAAGTCTCTGGCTTTGACGGCGCTCTGACTGTTGGTCGACGTGCTGATTTTGTCGGCACGGTCGGATTCGCTGATTTCATAGAATCGGAAAAGAATGTACGCATCCGTCGCCTTCTTCGCGGTCTCGCTGGAGCTGTAAATGGTGCTGAGCGACTGACAGCCATTAACCACATTGAGTTCCTTGACGGATAGATGATTCCCTTTCAATTCCATATGGGAGCAAATTGCCGTAATTCCATTGTGCAGGAAGAAGAAGTCTCTTGCATCTTTCTTAATTGTCTGCGCAATCGCTTTATTAACCTTATTGCTGTTTCCAAGCGATTGTCGCACATTCTTGCGAAACAAGCTGCCATCCTTAATCCCCGGTATTTTGACGCAGTCTCTCAGCGGCAGTGCGGCAATTACCGCTTTCGTGCTTCCTATCAGCAGTTCCATGTACTTGCCCTGCTCCAAGAAAAACTCATGGTTGATATATGGGCGGTTTTTGTTCATTGCTTCGTTGTACTTAAACGCCAAGGTATCATTATCCACAATGACCAGATTTGCAGACAACGTGTCGCTTTCCGCCAATTCTTTCTGAAACGCCTCTAAATCCGATTTTGCTGCATCCGTCAAGGCAGACGTTGTAATCAGCTCAAAGCAGATTTCGTAATCATCCTCCAAAGCGGTTGCCATTTCGCTAATCTTGATTTTCAGCTTCTGATTCGCGCCCTCTTGCAGATGCGGCAAGTCTTTAATTTGTATCCACGCTGACAGAACTTCCCGAAGCGGTTCGCTGTCCAGCGTGCTGCCTGCATAGAATTTTCCCTGCATAATGTAAATGGTGCTGGATTGATTGTCTATATAGATAGCATCAATCTGCTTGTCACCCGCACCGTCTGTAATGCAGTCTTTTGCTTCATGAATATCGAGATTATGAATATTCCGCAGATACCACGCGATAAAACGCTGTCCATCGTTTGGATAATGCGCCAGATAGTAATCCTGTTCAATATCATGCTTGATTTTATCAAACATCTCCATGGCTTTCTTCACCCTTTCTGCTTTTGAAACAGCTCCTTCACCACCGCATAGCTCATCTTCGGTCTCCGATACTCGTCCACCACGCCCTTGTTGTTGTGCGTTTTCGGGCGGTGCATCGCCCATTCCTCCGTCACGCGGCAATCCGCGAACTGCCACAGGAACACGCCGCTGCACGCCGGGTTCTTAAGCACCGCCTCCACCTGATCGCGCAGAATTGTGCACTGCCGCTCCTCCGACCACTTCGATTCGCCCAGCGGGTCATGGTAGCCGTAAATGCCGCCCGCGCCGATTTCGCTGATGATGACGGGCTTCCCCGCCCCGCCGTGCTCGCGGATTTCCTTGAGTTTCTGCGCCAGACTCTCCGCAACGGGCGTGTTGTGATACCACTGCGGATAGATGTTCACGCTCACCACGTCGCTGTCGCCATAGACGCGGCTGCCGGGGCGCTCCAAGAGCGCGGCGGTCATCGGGCGGGACGCGTCCAAGTCGTGCAGGAGCGCATAGACTTCGCGATAGCAGTCCGCGCCGTAATCGCAGTTGTCCGCGCATTCGTTCAGGCATCCCCAAATGAAAATGGACGGGTGATTGCGGTGCTGGGCAACCATTTCGCGCACGCACTGTCTTGTCTGCGGCATGAAGTTCGGGTTGCGCATTTGCTCTTCCTGCAAGCCGCGCGCGTGCCCCTCCTCCCACACCAGCAGCCCCATTTCGTCGCAGAGGTCGAGGAATCGTTGGTCATTGGGGTAGTGGCAGGTGCGGACGCAGTTGCAGCCCATGTCCTTCATCATCAGGATGTCCTGCGCCATCGCCTGCAGCGGCACCGCGCAGCCGAACGCGCCGTACTCCTCGTGGCGGTTGAAGCCCATCAGGCGGAGCTTCTCGCCGTTGAGCAGCAAATCCATTCCGGAAATGCTGATTTCACGGAAGCCGACGCGGTCAATGAGATCATCCAGCACTTGATTTCCTTCGCGGATTTCAGCGCGGAGGGCGTAAAGTGCGGGCGTGTCAGGCGTCCACGCGGTCACATCCGCATAATGCGCATCGGGAATGCGGATGATGGCGGTGCTGTCCGCCGGGACGTGCGCGGTTTGGGTGAACGTCTGCCCGGCAAGGGTGAGGGTGACATCCGCCGACGCGTCGTCATCCGCCAGATTGCGGATGGTTGCGGAAATATCCGCCGTCCAGCCGTCCGCCGCGTGCTTCGTCGTGATGCCGACGCGCTCCACAAACACGTCCGGCAGCTGCTCAATGACGACCGGGCGCGTGATGCCGCCATAAGAATAGTAGTCATTCGGAACGTGCAGGGCGGAATCCTCCCCGAAACGGTTGTCCACCTCGACGGTCAGCGCATGTTCGCCGTCGGGCAGTTGGCGCACGACTGTCTCAAACGCGGTGAACGCGCCGTAGTGCCGAGCGATTTCATTGCCATCCAGCAGGACGCGTGCGCGGAAGGACACGCCGCCGAAGGACAGGCGGATATTACCCCCGCAGCGGATACGGGTGGTGTAACGCGCGCGCCCGCGGTAGTTGTGGAGCGCAGGGACAAGCTCCCATGCGCTGGGGACGGGCAGCCGCGCAGGGACGGGTGCGTCGGTGTCAAGGGCAGCGAAATCCCACAGCGTCGGCACGGGGACAGCGCGGCGGATTTGGTGGGTGGCGAATGTGCGGTCAGACATAGGGCTTCCTTTCTTCCTGCCGATGGCGGGAAAGGCGATTTTCTGGTTGTATTATAGGCGAAAATGGACAAAAAGGCAAGGGAAACGGGGGATGAAAGTAATACTATTTCCAGATTCACCTGCGCCATCTGCTTGCGCCTTTTCCATTCTGGCGTCCGTTCATTCCACTTAGCGTAGCGCTGCTACGCTGCGTTTCATTCACGTTAGCCAGAATGAAAAATTCGCGGCGCATCTTGGCGCATTTTCATCTGGAAATAGTATAAATTGAAAGCGCGCAGCCTGCGGAGAGGATGCGCGCTTTCATTTCCTATTTTACAATCTACACTGCCATTACTTCAAGAACCCGCTGATAATCTGCTCTTCCGCTTCCTGCTCGGTCAGCCCAAGGGTCATCAGCTTGATAATCTGCTCGCCCGCAATCTTGCCGATGGCTGCTTCGTGAATCAGCGCGGCGTCGAGGTCGTCCGCTTCGAGCTGCGGTACGGCAAGAATTTTCGCGTGATCCATGATAATCGCGTCGCACTCCGTGTGGCCGGAACAGGCGGCCTGCCCGACAAGGCGGCTGTCGAACTTCTGCCACGAGTTGTCCTTGGCGACTGAGCGGCTCACGACATCCGCGCTGCTGCCCGCGCCCTTCATCGTCACGACATAGATGCTTTCCGCCTTCTGGTCGCCGTGGGTCATCAGGCGTTCGCGGACGACAAGGCGCGCGCCGGCTTCCAGCTCCGCCGTCGTTGTGCGGATGGTGCTGTCCACGCCGCGAATCTGCACCATTTCCATCTCCATGCTGCTGCCCTGCGCCAGATGCACCTCCGTGCCAGGATTCAGCAGGCGCTTGCCCGTGCCGTCGCCCGAACCGTAGTGCTTCTCGACGTAGCGGACGTGCGCGTTTTTCTCCACAAAGAAGCGGTGCAAGCCGTCGTGCTGGGAATCCTGCGAACCGCAGTTGTCGATGCCGCAGCCCGCGACAATCAGCACGTCGCTGCCCTCGCCAATGTAGAAATCATTGTAGACCATTTCCTTCAAGCCGCTTTCGCTCAGCACGACCGGAATGTGCACGCTCTCGTTGACCGTGCCGGGCTTGATGCGGATGTCGATGCCGGACACATCCGTCTTGGACTCGATGCTGATGTTCGCCGTCGTCTGGCGCGACGCCAAATGCCCATTCGCGCGGATGTTGTACGCGCCCTCCGGCACGCCGTGCAAATCCGCCACTTCTTCCAGAAGTCTGCGCTGAACAGCCGTAATCTTCTCGCTCATCAGCAGTTGCCCTCCTTCCCGGTGGTCTTTTCCAATTGCGCGCACGCGCTGACAGCGGACGGCGTGCCCAGCAGCGTCGGCAGAATTTCCGCGCGGCTGCCGTGGCTGACGATTTTCCCTTCCGCCAGCACAATGATTTCATCCGCAATGTTGAGAATGCGCTCCTGATGGCTGATGACGAGGATGGTGCGGTCGCTGCGCACCTGCCGCATCCGCTCAAAGACGCTGATGAGGTTCTGGAAACTCCACAGGTCGATGCCCGCTTCCGGCTCGTCGAACACGGACAGCTGCGTGCCGCGCGTGAGCACCGTTGCAATCTCAATGCGCTTGAGTTCGCCGCCGGACAGGCTGCCGTTTACCTCACGGTTTACATAATCCCGCGCGCAAAGCCCCACTTCGGACAAAATCGCGCACGCTTCGCTGACCGACAGGCGCTTGCCCGACGCAATCCGCAGCAAATCCAGCACGGTGATGCCCTTGAAGCGCACGGGCTGCTGGAAGGCGTAGCTGACGCCGAGTTTGGCGCGGTCGGTGATAGACAGGTCGGTCATGTCCGTGCCGTCGAGCAGAATTTTGCCTGCTGTCGGCTTCTCGATGCCGGCAATCATCTTCGCCAGCGTCGATTTTCCGCCGCCGTTCGGCCCGGTGATGACCACAAAACGCCCGCTGTCCACCGTCAGCGTAATATCATGGAGGATTTCCTTTCCTGCCGCCTCATTCGTGACGGCAAAGGACAAATGCTGGATGTCTAACATGAAAGCACCTCAACCGCGGGCATTCCCGCCATTTGTCTGATTGATTTTTTCCCGGTTTGCGCATTTCCATACGCAGCCAGTGTCCATGATAGCAGTTTGCGGGGGGCATGTCAACCGATTTTCGTCAAAATCCGGCGAAATATAGGGGTTTACCGCAAGTCCGGCACGTCTGTCCAGTCGCGCGCCAGCATCCGCTCGTACTCCTCCTCCGTAATCGGCAGAATCGTGCCGTGCTTAAAGCCGTAGGGAAAATGGAAGGACGCATCCGCGCGGGTAAAAACGCCCTTCGTCAAGTCATCCGACACGAACGGAACGTACCCCTGTCCCGCGCAGCCCGCGCCGTAGAAATCCGCAAACAGGCACCAGCGGCCGTCGGCGAGTTTGACGGCGGTCGGCGCTTCGTACATGCCCTTCGTCTGCGCGCCCATCGAATCATCGAAGCCTTCCACGCGCTCGAATTTTCCATTCACATGGTCGCTGACGAGCAGCAGCAAGTTGTCCGGGTTCGGGCTGCTTTTCACAAAAAGGTAGAATTTTCCCTTCTCTTCGTACATCGCGGAGTCAATGATGCTGCTGTCCGGCTTGCGGTAAATCAATTCCGGTTCGCTGTAACGGACGAAATCTTTTGTTCGGCTGCCGTAAATCGCCATATTCCCGAAGTTGTTGCAGCGGTGCTTCGATGACCAGTGCACGAGATATTCGCCATGTTCGCTGTCAAAAATCACGTCAGGCGCCCAGACGCAGCCCATGTCGTCCGTGCCGAAGCGCACCATTTCCTCCTCCGACCAATGCACGAGGTCATCGGACACCCAGTGCGCCAAATCTCTGCTGCCGTTTAGCCCGATATTCCGCCATGAGTGCTGATATTGGTTGCGCATCCCGTAGGACAGGCTGAGGTCAGTCGCGAAAATGTGGAATTTTCCGGATGCGTGGTCGCGGACGATGGTCATATCGCGCACGCCGCGGTCGCCATAGTATGCCCAGAGGACAGGATGTCCGCCGTTCAGCGCCTGCCAGTGGAATCCGTCGCGGCTGACGGCGAAGTGCACCTGTTCGCCGTCAGGGGATGTTTTCTCCCGAAAATGAACGAAAAGATAATGCTGCATGTTCAACCTCCTTGCGGCATGTTTCCATAAAAATTCGCGATGGCGCACCGATTTTCCTGCTGATTCTACATATTTCGGCGAATTTTTGTCTGCTTTTCTGCATCATCCGCCGCCACACGGAAAGAGCCTGCCGCAATCCGCTTGCAACAGGCTCTTCGTTATGCAATTGTCGGGGTTGACCTATATGTTTCAAGGCTCAGACAGCATGGACTGGGCAGGCGGCTCGCACCGCCCACGGGGAAGCATTAGTTTTCCGGCTCCAGCAGGCCCAGTTTTCCGTCTTTGCGCTGATACAACACGTTGATTTCCTCGGTTTCGGCGTTGACGAACGCGAAGAAGCTGTGTCCCAGCATTTCCATCTGAACAGCGGCGTCCTCTACAGACATCGGACGCACGGGGAAGGTCTTGCGGCGAACGATTTCCGGCACGCTCTCTTCCGCTGCGGCATCCTCATCCTCGATGAATTCCAGCTCATTGCTGGCGAAAGCATCGTCGCGGATGCGCTTGCCGAGCTTCGAGCGGTGGCGGTGAATCTGACGTTCCATCTTCGCCAGCGCCTGATCAATGGCGAGGAAGAGGTTTTCGGGCTCAGAGGCCTCCGAGCGGAGGATAACGCCATTGCCCATGGGGACGGTGATTTCGACGGTGCGAATATCGCGCTTGGGTTCCTTGCTCAGCCGAACCTGCATTTCCGTATCGGGCAGGAGATAGCGGCTCATGCGCTCCGTCTTTTTCTCAATGCGGCGGGTCACATGGGGAGAAACCGTCATATTCTTCGCATAAATCGTCAACTTCATAAAATCAGTTGCTCCTTTCGCAGTTGATAATTCCTGCGGAAGCACATGGACACTTGTCAGCGCTTCCGCTGATTCTGATGCGCCATCGGCATCACGTCCTTTCTCTGTCCTTGTGTTTATATATTTCGACGCTCCCTCGAAAATTCCTGCTGCTTTTGCAAAAATATTTTTCTTTTTTGACCAGAAGCCGCAACAAGGGAGTTTCTCCCTTGACCCTTTCGCGCGATTGAGTTGGTGACGTCTGCACACTATGCCCGCGTGTTTATCCACCTTGCGCCGCAAATTCCGTTCCCCAAACGCCGCTTTTCCCACATTGCAGCAGGTAATGGCGAAGGCGAAGGAGTCCAGAGGGCGACCGCAAAGCCCTCTGGCACTCCCGGAAAAGACCAATATAATAGGAAAAGGCAGCCGCATCCCCTGCGCCCAATCGTTCGCGCGGGGGATTTTCTATTCCCCAAAACGACAAAAAAACGCCCTTGACTCTAGCGAATCAAGGGCTAATTGGAATCC
>ENA-UPWU01001368-UPWU01001368.1-human-gut-metagenome-genome-assembly--contig:-NODE-1368-length-10027-cov-4.587638_pt1 | contig 10027 bp, 10 predicted proteins | sample MGYA00250058_ERZ773392 | MGnify/ENA primary metagenome ERZ773392 (study PRJEB29103, sample SAMN06112084) | human gut metagenome | biome: human gut; feature: ankylosing spondylitis patient; material... | reverse complement strand
CGGTGCTACTACTACAGCCGACATCTTGGCAATTAAAGGTCCTACAGCTGTACAAGAATATATCGTGAATGAAGTTCAGGATCAGCGCATTCATGATTTGTGTAAACGAACTCTTCAACCTGAAATGCAGCAAAAAAGAGATTCTGGAACAGCTCGTTATCACTCTCGCTCCTTTCGCTCCGCATGTCTGCGAAGAGTTGTGGGATGTATTGGGACACGAAACTTCCGTATGCGACGCCCAATGGCCTGCATACAACGAAGAATATCTGAAAGAAGATACTATCAACTATACCATCTCTTTCAACGGAAAGGCACGTTTCAATATGGAATTTGCAGCAGATGAAGCTTCGGACGCTATCCAGGCGGCAGTATTGGCCGACGAACGTTCACAGAAGTGGATTGATGGCAAGACTCCGAAAAAGATCATCGTCGTTCCGAAAAAGATTGTAAACGTTGTAATTTAAAGTATTAAGTATAAAACAATAAGTATTAAGTAATAAGTATTAAGTATTATCCGTAGTCGTTTTCCAAATATATCCGCCAGGTTAATACTTAATACTTATTACTTAATACTTGAACTTAAAAGCCATGCATAAACGGACAAAAGCGGAAATAATGAGAGAAGTGAAAGATTATATCTACATCACTCTCGGATTGATCAGTTATGCTTTGGGATGGGCGGCATTTCTGCTGCCTTACCAGATAACGACAGGGAGGCCGCGCAGCAGGCGGGGGCGAAGCTCTTTGTGCTGGACGGCGCGGTCATCATCGGCACGGCGGCAGAGGCCGAGTGCAACAAGCTCTGCGTGGTCACGGCACCGTTTGAGACCAGTGTGGCCCGCATCGTGGCCCGGGACGGCATCTCGGCCGAGATGGCCGCCCGCCGCCTCAACGCCCAGACGCCAGAGGCTGTGCTGACCGCCAGGGCAGACTACATCCTGCCCAACACCTCCACCCGTGAGGCGCTGGCGAAGGCAGCAAACGGGCTCTGTGACGCTCTCATCGGGGAGGGATGCCGCGCTTGAAAACGCTGTTCCGACTGCTGCGCAGACTGGTGGTGCTGGTCTGCATCGCGGCAGTGCTCCTGACGGCTCTGCCACCCCTCGCCCGGGAGGCCGACCGGCTGCTCTACCCCCGCAAATACAGCCGGCAGGTGGAGCAGTGGGCCGCAGAATACGAGCTCGACCCGCTGCTGGTCTATGCGTTCATCCGCACGGAGAGCGGCTTCGACCCCGCCGCCACTTCCAGCGTGGAGGCCCGGGGGCTGATGCAGATGACCGAGGAGACCTTTATTTGGCTGCGCAGCAAAATTGCGCCGGATGAGGACCTGACCTTCGATGAACTCTACGACCCTGACGTCAGCATCCGCTTCGGCTGCTACTACATCCATCTCTGCATGGAGCGGTACGGCGGCGATGTGGCTACCGCTGCCGCCGCCTACCACAGCGGATGGGGGACCGTGGATAACCTGCTGTCCCAGGCAGAATATTCTTCCGACGGAGAAACGCTGGACCATTACCCCTACCCGCAGATGCGGCTATATGTACGTAAGATAACCAATAGCTACCAACGCTATCAGGACATCTATAACGAAAAATTGGCCACCAATAACTTCGTTGTTCTCGTTGATGATCAGCAGGGGCTCGAAGATGGTGATGATGGTGTTAGCGCCATCAATTGCGCTGTTCAGAGCGGGGTCCAGAGTCTCGGGGTTAGAACCATACTGGACGGTGAAGCCAGCGGTGTTGACGCCGCCAGCGGTAGAACCGGCAGTAGAACCAGAGGTTGCGGTAGAACCGGACTTGCTGCCGCCGCAGGCTGCCAGGCCCAGAGCAGCGGCGCTGACACCAGCGACCTTGAGGAAATTACGACGAGAAATGCGTTTCATAGTAAATATCCTTCCCTTAAAATCAAATTGAGTGTGCCAGGTTCCCCCAGCCGCCTCTATATTCGATCCGGAGCACGGGTCGTCCTCCGGAGGAACACGAATAGTATAATGCGTTCGCGCACCGGTTACAAGTCCCAACGGGTGTCTGTAACCATTTCGTTACAATATTTCAGCCGAAAGATGAACTGTATTCATCTTTTAAAAGAATGAAGTGTTTTTACTTCACCTTGTCCAGATGGTGGCAGGCTGCCCAGTGGCCGCTGGTCACTTCCTTGAACTCCGGCACCTCGGCGGCGCACCGCTCGTCTGCGTAGGGGCAGCGGGTGCGGAAGCGGCAGCCGGACGGCGGGTTCAGGGGGCTGGGCACGTCGCCCTGCAGCACGATACGCTTGGACTGGCGTGCCGTAATGGGGTCTGCCACCGGGATGGCAGAGATCAGGCTGCGGGTGTAGGGGTGGATGCTGTGGGCGATCAGCTCAAAGCTGTCGGCCAGCTCCACCAGCTTGCCCAGGTACATGACGCCGATGCGGTTGGAGATGTGCTTGACCACGCTCAGGTCATGGGCGATGAACAGGTAGGTCAGGCCCATTTCCTGCTGCAGGTCCTCGAACATGTTCACGACCTGTGCCTGAATGGACACGTCCAGTGCGGAGACCGGCTCGTCACAGACGATGAACTCGGGGTTCACAGCCAGTGCACGGGCAATGCCCACGCGCTGACGCTGACCGCCGGAGAACTCGTGGCAGTAGCGGTTTGCGTGCTCGCTGTTCAGGCCCACGCGCTCCAGCAGGGCGATGATCTTGTCGTGGCGGTCCTTTTCGTTCTCAGCCAGGTGATGGATGTCGATGCCTTCACCCACGATGTCACCGATGGTCATGCGGGGGTCCAGGCTTGCGTAGGGGTCCTGGAACACGATCTGCATCCGGCGGCGGTAGGGCAGCATATCCACGGCGATCTTCTTTTCCTTATCAAACAGCAGGTTGCCGTCATAGTAGATCTTACCGCCGGTGGGCTCGTACAGGCGCAGCAGGGTGCGGCCGGTGGTGGTCTTGCCACAGCCGGACTCGCCCACCAGACCCAGGGTCTCGCCCTTGCGGATGGCAAAGCTCACGTCATCCACGGCCTGAACATACTTGCGGTTCTTGCCCACACCGCCGGCGGGGAAATACTGCTGCAGGTGCTGGACTTCAACCAGCGTTTTCTGTTCACTCATTCTGCCTTTTCCCCTTTCTCAAATGCAGCCTTCTGCTGCAGCCAGCAGTAGGTATAGTGGGTGTCGCTGAGCTCGGTGCGCGGAGGCATCTTGCTCAGACAGATCTTCATGCAGTTCTTGCAGCGGGGTGCAAAGGGGCAGCCGGCCGGCGGATTCAGCAGGTCCACAGGGGTACCCTCAATGGGCACCAGACGCTCACGCACCTCGGTGTTCAGCTTGGGGATGGAGTTGATCAGGCCCTTGGTGTACTCGTGGCCCGGCTGGTAGAAGATCTCGTCGGTGGTGCCGTACTCCACGATGTGGCCGGCGTACATGACGGCGATCTTTTCGCACATGGAAGCCACGACGCCCAGGTCGTGCGTGATCATGATGATGCTCATGCCCAGCTTCTTGCGCAGTTCCTGCATCAGCTCCAGGATCTGTGCCTGGATGGTCACGTCCAGCGCGGTGGTGGGCTCGTCTGCGATCAGCAGCTTCGGCTCACAGGCCAGGGCGATGGCGATCATCACGCGCTGGCGCATACCGCCGGACAGCTCGTGGGGGTACTGCTTCAGGCGCTTTTCCGGCTCGTTGATGCCGACCAGCTCCAGCAGCTCCTCGGCGCGTGCCCAGGCTTCCTGCTTGCTCTTTTTGGTGTGCAGGCGGATGACCTCCACGATCTGGTTGCCGATGGTGTACACCGGGTTCAGGCTGGTCATGGGGTCCTGGAAGATGATGGAGACTTCGTTGCCGCGGATCTTGCGGAAGTCCTTCTCCTTCATCTTCTCGATCTCGTGGCCGTTGAACCACACGGTGCCGCCCACCAGCTTGCCGGGGTAGGCGGTCAGGCCCATGACCGAGTAAGCGGTAACGGACTTGCCGGAACCGGACTCGCCCACGATGCCCAGCACGTCGCCCTGGTTCATCGCAAAGGAAACGCCGTTCAGTGCCTTGACCTCACCGGCAGGGGTTAAGAAGGAAAGGCGCTCTTCCTTGATATCAAGAATTTTTTCGCTCATCTTCGTTCACCTCATCAATTCTTCAGCTTCGGGTCAAAGGCATCGCGCAGGCCGTCGCCGAACAGGTTGAACACCAGGATCATCACGCTGATCATCAGTGCGGGGGCGATCAGCAGGTGGGGGTAGGTGTTCATGCCCTTGACGGCATCGGTGGCCAGAGAACCCAGAGACGGCAGCGGGGCTGCAACACCCAGACCGATGAAGCTCAGGTAGCTCTCGGTGAAGATGGAAGCCGGGATCTGCAGGGTGGTGGTCACGATCAGGGTGCCGATGCAGTTGGTCAGCAGGTGCTTCTTGATGATACGGCCGCTGGAAGCGCCCAGTGCGCGGGCAGCGGTGACGTACTCGCTCTCCTTCAGGATCAGGATCTGGCTGCGCACGATACGCGCCATGCTGACCCAGTACAGCAGAGCAAAGATGATGAAGATGGAGATCATGTTGGGGCCCAGGGTCTGCATCCACTTGAAGCCGGGCTTGGTGGCCAGACTTTCCAGGGGCTCCTTCAGGGCCATGCCCAGCAGGATGATCAGCAGGATATCCGGGATGGTGTACAGGACATCCGTGATACGCATCATGATGTTGTCCACCCAGCCGCCGGCAAAGGCCGACACAGCACCGTAGGTGGCACCGATGATCAGCACCAGCACCGAGGCGATCAGGCCGACGGACAGGGACACGCGGGTGCCCATCATGATACGCACCGCAAAGTCACGGCCCATACGGTCGGTGCCCATAATGTGCGGGAATACCTTTTCGCCGGCGTCGATGCGGGCCTGCTCAGAGGCAGAGTACTCGAACGGTGCCAGATTGTTGCTGCCCTTCACCTGCTCCGAGTAGCTGTAGGGCCACACGGCAGGCAGCAGGTAGGCAAAAATGGCAATGGCGATGATGAACACAAAGCTGACCATGGCGATCTTGTTCTTCTTCAGGCGGCGCAGACCGTCCTTCCAGAAGTTGACGCTCTCGCGCATGATCACAAGGCTCTGCTTTTCCTCGTTGCTGGCAGGCAGAAAGTCGTCAGCGTTCAGCTGCAGGCTGAGAGGATTCTTTTTGATGTTTTCCATAACGTGTTCCTCCTTTTTTACTGCAGCTTGATGCGCGGGTCGATGATCTTGTACAGGATATCCACGACCACGTTGGCCACGATGACCATGCTGGACAGCAGGATGGTGGTGCCCATGATCAGGGTATAGTCACGGTTGGTGATGGCAGACACGAAGTCGCGGCCCAGGCCGGGCACGGAGAAGATCTTCTCCACCACGAAGGAGCCCGTCATCAGGCTGGCCAGCATGGGGCCGACGTAGGTGATGACCGGCAGGATGGCATTGCGCAGCGCATGCTTGAACAGGATCATGAACTGGGACACGCCCTTGGCACGGGCGGTGCGCATGTAGTCCTGACCCATGACGTCCAGCAGGCTGGAACGCATCAGGCGGGTGATGTATGCAGAGGGGTAGATCGCCAGTGCGGTGACCGGCATGATATACGCTGCAGCACTGTTCAGGCCCACGGTGGGCAGCAGCTTGAGGTTCATACCGAACTCATACAGCAGCAGCACGCTGGAAATAAAGCTCGGGATTGCAATGCCGCAGGTTGCGAACACGATGATGATGTTGTCCAGCCACTTGCCGCGGTTGTAAGCCGAGATACAGCCCAGCGGGATGCCGATGCACAGGGCCACCAGCACCGCCACGCCTGCCAGGCGGCAGGACACCGGCAGCTTGCTGGCGATGATCTCGTTGACCGTGCGGCCACGCTGACGCAGGCTCAGGCCCAGGTCGCCGTGCAGCAGGCTCTTCATGTAATTGACGTACTGCGCACCCAGCGGCTTGTCCAGGCCGTATTTCTCGGCCAGCGCCTGCTGAGCAGCCGCACTGATGGACTTTTCTGCCACGAACGGGCCGCCGGGGACCAAGTTCATGACAAAAAAGGTAACCGTGGCCACAATGAAGATGCTGAAGATGCCCATTGCGACACGCTTGATGATGTACTTTGCCATCGTTTGATGCCACTCCATTCCTATCAATGAAATACTATTTTGGCGTTCCCGGTCTGAGCCAGGTACTTTCCCGCATCTGCTTCTCACGGTGCAGACGTCTGTCCTTGGCACACGGACAGAAAAAGTGAATAGAAAAACGATGGCATCTTGCGGCTGCATAAACACCATCGTCCATAACCGAGAAACACTTTTTTAATTATAGTAAGGAGGTTGAAATTTGTCAATTTAGATGAAAATCATTCACTCTACTATGGCAAAGCATGAGTGAAATAGAACACCTTTGTCGGATTTCTTCGTCCTTTGTCCGTGCAGGCCGGTCAGCTTTCCGGTTTCCGGGCGGCATCGGCCTGGCTGTAGTAGCGCTTCTTTTCCCTGTACATGTTCTCATCAGCCCGGCGCAGCAGGTCCTCCAGGTTCTCGGTGCTGGCCTGCCATACCCCGCCGATGGACGCATCCACGCTGTTTTCCTGCATCTGGCGGCGCAGTTGCTCGGTCTTGCGGGCAAAATCCTCGCGGCTCACATCCAGCAGGATCACCACGAACTCGTCACCGCCCACCCGGTAGGCGTCCTCGGCAAAAATGCCCGCAATGGTGCCCGCCGCCCGCACGATCAGCTCGTCACCGGCGCGGTGGCCCTGCTCGTCATTCACCCTTTTCAGGCCGTTCAGGTCGATGTAGATGGCACCGATCTGCTGATCCTGCACCTGCTTGTAGGCTTCCAGCCGCTCGATGTATCGGTTGCGGTTGTACAGACCGGTGAGCATGTCGCGGTAGCTGAGCTTTTCCAGATAGGCCTGCTGCTTTTTGCGGTCCAGACTGTTGGTCACAAAGAACTGGATGGACGCCAGCAGGGTCGCGTCATCGTAGTGCGCGCGGGGGTTGTCCACACCCAGAAAGCCCACCACGGCTCCGCCTTTCATCAACGGCACGGCCAGCAGGCGCCACACCTGCTGCGCCTTCAGCATCTCGTAGCTGGGCTGGCCCCGCTCCTGCTCCAGATCGGACATATAATAGGAACGGCCCTGCCGGAAGTTCTGCATCCAGACCTCGATGACCGAAACAGGCACCTCCTGCAGATTGTCCATCTGGGCACTTACCTCCTGCCCGCAGATGGACTCAAAGGTGTTGATGAGCACGTCCCGGTCCGGGTCGATCTCAAACACATAGGTGCGGTCTGCCTGAAAATAGCCGTTCACAGTGGCCAGCAGGTTGTTGATGCCCACGTCGATGTCGGTGTCGGAGTTCAGCTTGCCCACGCAGCTGTTCAGCATGGTGGCGATCTCCAGACGCTGGCGGATCTGCTCCTTGGTCCGCTCTGAGACGGCCAGCTCCCGGTTCTGGGCGCTGGTGGCCACCACGAACAGCAGGATCATGGATGCCCCCACCGACAGGCTGATGAGGGAAATGTCGTCCTGGAATACCTGACACGCTGCCACCGACAGCGGCAGGACCATACAGCCGAACATGGCGATGCGGCGTCCCATCGTGAGTTTCAGGTAAAACTGGGCCATCACGGTGGTCTCTGTGCCCATGCCAATGAGCAGCAGCACCATGGACAGCGGGAAGGTATCGCTGCGGTGGTAGATGTTCTGGGCGTCGATGTAGTAGAACAGTGGGCTGAACTGGGACACGAACACCAGCCCGATGCCCACGGCGCAGGTAATGTCCACCGTCCGGCTGCGTTTCGGAGCGCAAAGACGTCCGTCCTCCCGCAGGTAGCAGCCCACATAGTGGTTGAACAGGAACAGCACCAGATACAGCCCCGCATACACCACAAAGTTGGTGGCGACCATGATGAGGTGGCTTGCTTCCCCCGGCGTGCCCTGCACGAACCAGGCGGCCGCATCGCAGCACAGCAGCGCAGCCGCCGAAAGCTCCATCCAGATCATCCAGTTGCGTTTTTCCCGGTTGTAGTCATTTCCCATGGACAGGCAGAACGCCGCCGTCAGGCAGAAGCAGCCGCCCCACAGCAGGGCAACGTTCATGATCCGCTCCTGTTCACTCATCCGCACTTCCTCCACGCTTGTCCTTTTTCTGGCTCCTCTCCCTTGAAGTATATCACAGGCCCCCGCAAAAGGATATGGTTTTCGCACAAATTCGACGCCTGAAAATGCGTCACGTCCGGTGTTTTTTCATGAAAGTTTCTGGAAACGCCGCTTTGCCGCCCTAAAACAATGCACCATTCAATTCAATCGCCGGCACTGCAAAGAAAAAAAGCTGCCCTTCCCGTGCAGTGCACGCAAAAAGCAGCTTTTTCCGTTCTTATTCCGAAGCGCTCCCGGTTATTCCGGCAGGTCCTCTTCGTTCTCCAGGCTGTGCCAGACGTTCTGCACGTCGTCGTTCTCCTCCAGAGCGTCCAGCAGCTTGCCCATGGCCTTCAGCTGGTCGGGGTCGGTCAGACGAGTGGTGGTCATGGGCACCATGGCCAGGTCGTCGGACAGGATCTCGTAGCCCTTCTCCTCCAGAGCCTTGACCACAGCGGAGTAGTTCTCGGGATCGGTGGTGATCTCGGCAGCGTCCTCGCTGGCGTCAAAGTCCTCGGCACCGGCGTCCAGAGCGTCCATCATGGCCTCGTCGGCGTCCTTGTCCTCCAGAGAGATGTCGATGACACCCTTCTGGCTGAACAGGAAGGCCACACAACCCATAGCGCCCAGGTTGCCGCCGTTCTTGTCGAAGTAGTGGCGCAGGTCGGCAGCGGTACGGTTGCGGTTGTCGGTCAGGGTCTCCACCATGACAGCCACGCCGCCGGGGCCGTAACCCTCGTAGGTGATTGCCTCGTACTCGGTCTTGTCGCCGCCCTCAGCCTTCTTGATGATGCGCTGGATGTTGTCGTTGGGCACGCTCATACGCTTTGCCTTGGCGATCAGGTCAGCCAGCTTGCTGTTGGAAGCGGGGTTGGGGCCGCCGGTACGGACGGCAACGCTGATCTCGCGGCCGATCTTGGTAAAGACCTTTGCCTTTGCGCCGTCAGTCTTCTCCTTCTTGCGCTTGATATTGTTCCATTTGCTATGTCCAGACATGGAAAAGAGCCTCCTGTATTTTATCAGTGATCTCCGCCTGCGGGCAGACGGGCTGTGGTCGCCCGCATTGTGGCAGCACACAAAATCTAACTTTAACATTTTAACACAATCGCTTTGCGCGTTCAAGCCTTATCCGGCCTGTTTTCCCGCCGAATGCGCAAAAAAGCGCTTTCTGCCGCCGCTTACAGCAGCCGCAGGGCCTTGGGGTAGTGGTTTTTCACCCGCCCGCCGGACACCTTGCCGCCGCCCAGCGGCCAGCCGTCCACGGTCACGCAGCACCAGCCGTCGGCAGCGGTGCGTGCCTCCACCTCCCGCCCGGAGAGGTACTCCACGCAGCGGGGGTCGGCCAGAGTCAGCTCCTCGCGGTTGGCGCACTGCGCCCCGAAGGCTGTGAACAGGTGGTGCTCCGGCACAAAGCGGCCTTTCTGCACACTGCCCACGAACACCCCCGCCCGCAGCACATGGAGTCCCGTCTGCGGAAAGGCCACCGGCAGCAGCACACCGCCGCCGTGCACCACAGCCGGGCAGTCTGCCAGCGCCTGGAAATACTGCCCGGCAAACGCGTGCCATGCTGCAAGGCTCTGGGCAGGATTTGTCTCCCCTGCCTGTGCTTCGCGGCTGCGCTTGTCACCCTGCACCGCTTCCCGGCAGGCACGGGCATTCTCGCGGCGGGCACTGCGGGCATCCGGGGTCTTGGCAGGCTTGCCCCCCTTCCCCTTGGCCTTTTTGCCCGCAGTTTCCGCTGCTGCCAGCCAGAGCTGTTCTTCGGCAGTGTACTCGCCCTCTGCGGGCAGAACGCGCGGAGTGCCAGCTTTGACGAGCCGGGCCATAAAGTGGCCCTCGCCGCCGGTCGTTTTGAAGGATGGTTCATTCCACCCGGTTGACTCTGACCAGTTGTCTTTCGAAATC
>ENA-UPWU01001365-UPWU01001365.1-human-gut-metagenome-genome-assembly--contig:-NODE-1365-length-10031-cov-7.118847_pt1 | contig 10031 bp, 7 predicted proteins | sample MGYA00250058_ERZ773392 | MGnify/ENA primary metagenome ERZ773392 (study PRJEB29103, sample SAMN06112084) | human gut metagenome | biome: human gut; feature: ankylosing spondylitis patient; material... | reverse complement strand
TTCCTGCGCCGTTATGCCGATTTGCACGAGGTGATGACCGGTGCGGTCACGTCTTATGTTGAGGACGTCAAATCGGGGGATTTTTCCAACGACGCAGAGCAGTACTGATTCTTTAAGTGAAAGTGCCAAAACGTGGATTACGGTGGTCGATACGCGGAGCGGGATTCGTGAAGACAAATTGATACTCGATATTGCGGCTCTGGAGGAAGGATCCCGTTATGCGAGATTGCAGTTCCTGAATCCGGACGGTAAGGTATTGAAATCTATTGATATCTGGCAAAGTACGGATTTTACGATCAAATTTGAATTGATTTCTTTGGACGAACGGGAGATCCGGGTAAAATCGATTCCTACTGATCCGGATGTTTGGTACCATATGGGGATTGCCTCCGCTGAGGATTTCGATCGGTATGCGGATTGGCATAAATTCGTCGAGAATCTGATTTCTTCCGATGGAGGGGGACTCCTTGCCGTATATGTCGGTGATGAAGAATTTTCAACGACATGTACTCCGGGTACGGAATACGTGATTTATGGATTTGCGTATGATGATCTGGAGGTTCGGTCGGATATATCGTTTTTCCGTGCTTCTTCGTTGTCCTTCTCGTCCGTGTCGTCGCCTTCCCAGTCGAACGGCGGGAAATCGCGTCGTTCACCCAGCGAGAAGCGGGTGTAGGTGATCGGCAGCTTCCGTTCGAGGAACATCTGTTCGTAGGCGGTCTTGACCGAGAGTATTTCGTCCGCGAACCCCGAGCCGTAGATGTCGTTGTTGGCCACGTCGCAGGGCAGACCGAACCGTTCGATCACGGCTTGCGTGTAGGCGTAGAGGTGTTGCGAGTCGGTCTTGAGGTTGATTCGTCCGCCGGGAACCTGCATCTGTGCGTACTGGCCCAGGAAGAGGGGTGAGGTGAGCCGTTTCTTGGCCCGGCGCGATTTGAGCTGCGGATCGGGGAAGGTGATCCAGATCTCATCGACCTCTCCTTCGGCGAAGAAGGAGGCGATCATTTCGATGCGGGTACGCAGAAAACCGACGTTGCGCATTTGCCGTTCCGTGGCGGTTTTGGCTCCGCGCCACATGCGGGCACCCTTGATGTCGATACCGATGAAGTTGCGGTTGGGGTCGCGCTCCGCGAGTGCGACGGTGTATTCGCCCTTGCCGCAGCCCAGTTCGAGTACGATCGGACGGTCGTTATGGAAAAAGTCGCTGTGCCAATGTCCTTTGAGCGGATGGTCGCGGCGGAAGGCCTCCTCGAAGGCGGGTTGTACGAAACATTCGAACGTGAGGTTCTCCGCAAAGCGTCTGAGTTTGTCTTTGCCCATCTGTTTTTATTCGCTTTTTTGCTGGTTGATGCCGATGGCTTCCACGCCCCGGACCGGCATCGCCGGGGTGAAAGCCATCCTGTAAATGCCGCTGTCGGGAAAAATTACGTGCCGACGATAGGGAACCGACGCTTCCTCCGCGAGGGCTGCCGGGTGCCTGCGGGGAGGAAGGCCCAGCGTGTAGGATTCCTCGAAAACCAGGGAGTCGGGCGAAATGGTCCGTATCGTCAGCCGCAGCGTGTCGTCCCGAAAGGAGTCGTTGTAACGCACGACGATGTATAGGTCGCGCGGGGTCACGGTATCCGCGTTCGGAATTTCGATTTCGGCACTTTCGCTCCACGTGCCGCCCCCGGTATCGGTTACGACCGTCTGATGCGGCGAAAGGCAGCTCGTAACGAGCATTCCGGCGATCGCTATGATACTCCGCAGGTACATTACGAGTCGTTATTGCTCTTTTTTCGGCGGTTCGGGTTGTGCTGTCTCTCCGTTTCCGCCTTCCCGACGGTTGCCTTCACGACGGTTGCGTCCTCCGCGTCCCCGAGGACGGCGGCGGGCACCGTTCTGTCCCTCTTCGCCCGGAGATTGGGAGTGTGTCGGAGTCGGATCGGTTTCGGAGCCGTTTTGTCCCGGACGGTTTTCGGAACGAGAACGCTCCGAACGACGTTCCCCGCGCTGTTCGCTGCGAGAGCCCTGACCGTTGCCGCGTTCACCGTTCTGTTCGCCGGAGGTGTTCCCGCGTTCGGTGCGCTGTTCGTTTTTCTGGGTGCTCTGTCCGTTGCGCGACCCGTTCCGGTCGCTGTTGCGTGGGTTGCGCGGTTCGCCCTGACCGTTATTCCTTTCTCCGCGCGATTCGCGGCTTTCGCCTTGTCCGTTTCGATTATTCCGTTCACGGCGGTCGCGTTTTTCGCGGCGTTCACTCCGGTTGGCAGCGGGTTCCTGTTTTTCGTCCTTGCGGGATTCCGAAACGGCGGCCGCTTCTGCGGCGCTTCCGCTGCGGGCACCGTTGTTCCGGTTCTCGCGTTCCTCTGCCCGGTCGCTGCGGCGTCGGTTGCGGCCCTTGCGTTTGGAGCCGTTGCCGTCGAAGCGTGTGATGCTGTCCTCCTCCGAGCGATAGGTCGGTTCTTCGAACTTCTCCCGTTGTGGTTGCTCCGCCGACAGCTGATCGACCTTCTTGCCGGCGCGGTTCAGCGCTATGATCTCCTTGACGCGGGCGACGGGAAGCGTCACCACGTTGGTCATCGTATCCTTGCTGCTGCTGAAGGACATGGTACCGGCCAGGATGTCGGTTTTGACCAGGTAATATTCGCCGTCGAGAGCCTGGAGCGGTTCCCGCAGACGGGGGAACTCCTTGCGGGCGTCCACGTAGGTGTCGTATTCGTAGGCGAGGCAGCACTTGAGTTTCGAGCACTGTCCGGCCAGTTTTTGGGGGTTGAGGGAGATCTCCTGCATACGGGCCGAGTTGGTCGTCACACTCGAGAAATTCGAGATCCACGATGCGCAACACAGTTCGCGGCCGCAGGCTCCGATGCCGCCGATGCGTCCCGCTTCCTGGCGGGCGCCGATCTGTTTCATTTCGATGCGGATGTGAAACCGTTCGGCGAAGACCTTGATTAGCTCGCGGAAATCCACGCGCTCGTCGGCGATGTAGTAGAAGATCGCCTTGATCTTGTCGCCTTGGTACTCCACGTCGCCGATTTTCATATTGAGTCCCATTTCGGCGGCGATCTGGCGTGCGGTGATCATCGTTTCGTGCTCCAGAGCGATGGCCTCCTGCCAGCGTTCGATGTCGTAGGGTTTGGCCTTGCGGTAAATCTTCTTGAATTCGCCGTTGTAGGGGTTGAAACCCACGCGGCGCATTTGGCGGGCTACCATGTCGCCCGTCAGGGAGACGATGCCGATGTCGTGTCCCGGCGAAGCTTCCACAGCGACGATGTCGCCCCGTTCCAGCGGCAGATTATTGACGTTTTGGTAGTAGGAGCGCCGGGTGTTCTTGAAGCGCACTTCGAAAATATCGGTCGGCGTGTGTTGCGGGTATTGCTCCAGCCAGGCTGTTTCGTGCAGTTTGTAGCAACCCTCGCAAGGCTTGGCTGCGACCCCTTCGGGGGCGTAGTAGAACGTGCAGCCGCGACCGATTTCGGGCTTGGGCGCTTTCGTATATGGTTTGGTGTTATCCATTGGAGTCATAAATTTCGGTAAAGATAGTGAAATCCGGGAGCAATGCCAAATTTATTCGGCTGAGACTCCGGCATATTCCCGCCGGGCGGATGTGCGTCGCTGCCGGGAAGCGGAGATCCCGGATTATCGGATGCCGGCCTTCCAGCGCCGGATATCGCGGCGGTAGCGGACGATCAGCAGTACGGCGGCCGTCGTAAGACCGACGGTGAAGCCCAGAATCAGCCCCTGTGCGCCCATTCCCAATGTAAAGCCCAACAGGTAACCCACCGGCAGGTTGAAGACGATGTACGAGAGGAAAGCGATCGGCATGATGATCTTCACGTCCTGAATACCCCGCAGAATGCCTACCGAAACGTTCTGGATGCCGTCCGCCAACTGGTAAACGGCGATCAGCAGGATCAGCTTCGAGGCCAGGTCGATCACTTCGGCGTTGGTGGTGAAGAAAGTCGGGATGACGTTGCAGAGCGAGATGAACGTGATGGCGGCGAAGAGGTTCCAGGCGATGACCAGGTGGTAGGAGGCCTTTGCCGCCAGAGTCAGCTCCTTCAAGCTGCGGGCGCCGTAGCAGTGGGAGATGCGGATGGTCGTGGCGGCACCGATCGAAGTCACGATCATGAAGGCGCAGTTGCCCAAGGTCATGGCGATCTGGTTGGCGCTGATGGCCGTTTTGCTCAGCCAGCCCATCATGATACTGGTGCCGACGAAGGCCGAGGCTTCGAGAAACATCTGCAGGGAGATCGGAAGGCCCATACGCAGCAATGTGCGGATCGTTTTGACCGAATAGTTGCGGGGCGAGAATCCCTGAAGATAGGCGCGGTATTTCTGTTTTTTGTAGAAATAGCCGATAATCATGATCGGCATGGCGATGCGCGATCCGAGGGTGCCGAGCCCCGCACCTGTGGCGCCCAGTTCTTCGAATCCGAGGTGGCCGTAGATGAAAATCCAGTTCAAGCCGACGTTCATCAGGTTGCAGAGAATCACCACGACCATTTCGACCCGGGTGTTTCCGACGCCTTCGAGGAATTGCTTGAAGGTGAAGAAGAGCATGATGAACGGCATGCTGTAAGCCAGCAACTTGTAATACGGTATGGCCATATCGACCACTTCGACGGGCTGTCCCATGTGGTACATCAAAGGGATGACGGCCAGTTGGAGCCCGCAGACCAGAAATCCCAACAGAGTATAGAACATCAGGCCGTTTTGCAGGTATTGCGACGATTTGCAACGGTCGCCCTGGGCGTAGAGTTCGCCGATCAGGGGCGTGAGGCCCAGTGCGATGCCGACGCCGGCGATGAAGAGGATGAAGAAGACCGAGCCGCCGAACGAAGTGGCGGCCAGCGGCGTGGGGTCGTCGCCTCCGTAACGGCCGACCATGACGTTGTCGGCGACCTGTACGAGGATCTGCCCCAACTGGGTCATCACGACGGGCAGGGCCAGTTTCAGATTGGCTTTGTATTGTCGTTTGTAGGTTGAAAAACGGTACATATATTTCTTGAATCAGACGACAAAGGTACGAAAATAATCGATTATCCCTCTTTCGCATCCGTTTCGAAGGGGGAACGGAGTCTGATGTCCGGACCTTTCGACCGGGTGTCGGGGCCGATTTTGCAGGCAGATGTCGAAAGCATGCGGGACGGACATATATGGAGCTGTTCCCGGTTTCGATGCAAATGCCTCGTTGCCGGGAGGACTGTTCGGGGTTATTCCGTATGTCGGGCCGGGGTTGTTGTCGGTTCTGGAAAACCGCTTAGTCGAAGGAGTGGGTGAGGCGTGAAAATCCCGGCCGATACTTGCTTCGGCCGGGATTCGAAAACCGTCCGCCACTGGTTCTGATTTATGTTAGGCGACCCGGAGAATCACCTCCTTTTCGCCGTCGGGTTCCACGATCACCCGCTCCCCGCTGTGCAGTTTGCCGTCGATAATCAGTCCCGAGAGAGGTTCCTCGATGCGTTCGAGCAGCGTGCGGCGCAGGGCGCGGACGCCGTATTTGCGCTGGTAGCCGATGGCGGCAAGGGTCCGCTTCGCCTCGTCGGTGATTTCGACCTTGTAGCCGAGTCGGTCGGTACGGGAGAGCAGCCCCTTGAGTTCCAGGTCGATGATCCGCTCCACGTCCGAGAGGTCGAGCGTGCGGAAGATGACGATGTCGTCGATGCGGTTCAGGAACTCCGGTGCGAAGGTTTCTTCCAGCGCCCGGCGGTATTCCGACTGCGGGGCTTTCTGCTGGGTGTCCGATTTCGAACAGGTGCTGTACCCGACCTGCGTGGAGCGTATTGCCGCGGCCCGCGATCCGACGTTGGAGGTGAGAATGATTACCGTATTTCGGAAATCGACCTTGCGCCCCGAACCGTCGGTGAGGTGTCCCTCGTCGAAGATCTGCAACAGGGTGTTGAAGACTTCGGGGTGGGCTTTCTCGATTTCGTCGAACAGGACGACCGAATAGGGATGGCGGCGTACCGCTTCGGTGAGCTGTCCGCCTTCGCCGTAGCCGACATATCCCGGCGGGGAGCCGATCAACCGTGCGACGTTGTGTTTTTCGCTGTATTCGCTCATGTCGATACGGATGAGTCCCTTGTTCTCGTCGAAGAGCCATTTGGAGAGCTCTTTCGCCAGCAGGGTTTTGCCCACGCCCGTCGGTCCGACGAACATGAAGACGCCGATCGGACGCCCTTCGTCCTTGAGTCCCGCCCGGGAGCGTTGGATCGACCGCGAAATCTTTTCGACGGCTTCGCATTGGCCGATGACGCGGGCCGAAAGATAGTCCGCAAGGCCGCGCAGACGTTCGCTTTCGCTGCCCGAGAGCCGTTCGGCTGGGATTCCCGTCATGGAGGTAATAACCTGCTCGATATGCTCGGCCCGGATTTCGGGCGGGCCGGGATCGGACGGAAGAGTCCATACGGCGCCACCGACAGTCGTCGTGTCCGCTGCCGCCGTTTTGCGGGAGCGGTTTTTGGGCGTTTTGGCTCCTGCTGCGGCGCCGACCGGTTCGCGGGATGCGGTTTTTCGGGACGGTTTTTCGGTTTTGCCTTTGTCCTGCAGGTGAATACGTGCCCCGGCTTCGTCCAGCACGTCGATCGCCTTGTCCGGAAAGTTGCGGTCGGTAATGTAGCGCCCGGTCAGGGCGACGCAGGCCCGCAATGCTTCGTCCGAGTAGCGCACTCCGTGGTGCCGTTCGTAATGGGGTGCGATGTTGTGCAGGATTTGCAGGGTTTCCTCTTCCGAAGCGGGTTCGACGAGGATTTTCTGAAAGCGGCGTTCCAGCGCGGGATCGCTCTCGATATCTTCGCGATATTCGTCCAGCGTCGTGGCTCCGATGACCTGCAATTCGCCCCGCGCCAGGGCGGGTTTGAGAATGTTGGCCGTGTCGAGGCTTCCCTGGGTCGAACCTGCGCCCGCGATGGTGTGTATTTCGTCGATGAAGAGGATCGAGTCCTGCTTCCTGCGCAATTCTTCGAGAAGTCGCTGCATCCGTTCTTCGAACTCACCTCTGTATTTGGTCCCGGCCAGGAGCGACGATACGTCGAGCGAATAGAGCCGTTTGCCGCGGATGGTGGCGGGAACTTCGTCCGCTGCCATCCGCAGGGCCAGCCCTTCGACGATGGCGCTCTTGCCCACGCCGGCTTCGCCGATCAGGATCGGGTTGTTCTTCTTGCGGCGCGAGAGGATCTGCACGATGCGTTCCATCTCCCGCTCGCGTCCTACGACGGGATCGATGCGGCCTCTGCGAGCTTCGTACGTAAGGTCGGTGCCGAATTTGTCCAACAAGGCAGGTTCCGCAGGAGGAGTGTCCCGGACAGGTTCGCGCAGGCCGATGAACCGTAGTTCGGGTGTCGGCCGAAAATTGGTATCCGGAGGCGTCGTTTGATCGGCCTCCAGGGTCATCTTTTGCAGTTCGGTCGCTATCGCCTGTGCATCGAAATGGTACATGGCCAGCACCTGCGAAGTGATCGTGTGCGGGTCGCTCACGATGTGCAGCAGTGCGTGTGCCGTCGAAACATGGTGCATCGGGGCGAACAATCGTTGTAATTCTCTGGTGTATAAAGGGAAAAATTCTTCGGGATTCTGCCTCGATGAATCGGGTGCCGATACCGACCGAATCTCGCTTTCGATGCGAAGGCATATTTGGTGAATCTCCCAGTCCTTGAGGCGGGAGGTGAGTATCTGATGCGCTAAGGACCCTTCTTCCCGCAGAATCTCAAGGGTGAGAAAATCCTTGAGTGAGTGGGTAATAGCGCGTTTCGAGGTTTCGAATGCCGTACGGGCGATGATGGCCTCGAGCGTTTTTGAGATTTTAGCTTGCATCTTGGATTCCTTTTTTAGTTTTCCGTGTTCGGAAAAGCGAACGCGGTCGCTCTCTCCTCGCTTGTCGAAAATGTACGTTTTGTCCTGTTGAAATTACAGACTTATAACGAAGAAATCCCAGGTAATATTATGTTAAATAAAAATATTGCATATTGAACGATTTCGTCCCTTTATCAAGCGCCGGGACGAGGCCATTCGCCGATTTCCATGTCGCGGATGTCGGTGCCGTCGATGGTGAAGCGCAGGGCGCTGCGCACCTTGTGGAAACCGTAGCAGCCGGCAGCGCCGGGGTTGAGGTGAAGCAGGTCGTAAACGGGGTCGTAGATGACCTTGAGAATGTGGGAGTGCCCCGCGATGAAGATTTTCGGGCGCAGCGATTGGATCCGCGCTACGGCCTGCGGGGTGTAGTGGCGGGGATAGCCGCCGATGTGGGTCATCAGGACGCTCACCCCTTCGCACTCGAAGGAGAGAAATTCGCGGTAGGTGCGTCGCATGATACCTCCGTCGATATTGCCATAGACGGCCCGCAGGGGTTTGAACGCCGCGATCTGGTCGGCGACCTCCGGAGAGCCGATGTCCCCGGCGTGCCAGATTTCGTCCACGTCCTTGAGGAATGTTTTGAGCGTTTGGTCGAACGTGCCGTGGGTGTCGGATATGAGTCCTATGCGTTTCATGCTATTTTGTTGTTCTCTGTATTCTTCGGTAAACTGCCGGCGAAGTTTGTGTTTCATTCGGATTCCTGCCTGCCGAATTTACGCCGCCCGCCCAGCAGGTAGAGCGTGCCGACGACGGCGGCAGCAAAGGCTGCCGTACTGTCCGCAAGAAGAGCGCAGCCCGTCACGGCCATTTCCGCAACGCCCGCGACGGCCCGCAGCAGGAAGAGGGTGGCAATGGTGTAAATACCTGTTTCGAGCAGCGGCAGCCGGCGGATGATCCCGGCGCCCGAAAGTCCGTAGAGGCCGAATACGGCGAAGATGAACGCAATGGCGACGGTCAGCAGATAAGGAATGGCGGCCCCGTAGCGGAGGGCCAGCGTTTCCATGATTCCGTCGATGCGATAGATCGACAGTACGGGATAGAGCCAAGGTAGGCAGGCGAGGTGTCCCGCCGCGACCAGGAAATTCAATATAGCGCCTGTTTTCAACATGTCGGCAGTCTTTATGTTTCCGGGGATAGATTCCGTCCCGGTTTCGGGATTTATGATTCAGGGATTGCCCGCTGTGCTCTTTTGCCGTTTGTCGGTATATTTTGGTCGCTTGTGTCGCTGCCGTTCGCCGGGGTGAAATACGGGATGTCGTCCGATCGTATTTTCGGGGCTGTCCGGCAGTCGGCTTCAGGAATGCCGGAAGGCGTTGTGTCTCCGGCTGTTATTTATATTTGTCCTTCCACAGCTCCCGGATGCATGCGGCGATCTTCGCTTCGGCGGCGTTGCGGGTGTTCGGCTCGTAGAATTTCTTGCCTTTGAGCGTTTCGGGCATGAACTCCAGCCCGGCGAATCCGCCGTAGTCGTGGGCGTATTTATAGCCTTTGCCGTACCCCGCCTGATCCATCAGCTTGGTCGGGGCGTTGCGCAGGTGCAGGGGTACGGGCCGGTTGGTCGTATCGTGTTCGACGAAGGAGAGCGCCTGGTTGATGGCCATGTAGGCCGAGTTGCTCTTGGGCGAGGTGGCCAGGTAGATCGTGGTTTCGGCCAGCGTGATGCGGGCTTCGGGCATGCCGATCTTGTGCACCGTGTCGAAACAGGCGTTGGCCAGCAGCAGGGCGTTGGGATTGGCCAGGCCGATGTCTTCCGAGGCCAGGATCACCAGCCGGCGGGCGATGAAGCGCGGCTCTTCGCCTCCGGCCAGCATGCGGGCCAGGTAGTAGATCGCTGCGTTGGGATCGCTGCCCCGCACCGATTTGATAAAGGCCGAGATCACGTCGTAGTGCTGTTCGCCGTTCTTGTCGTAGAGGGCGATGTTCTGCTGCAAACAGTCGGTGACGTATTGGTTGGTGATCGTTACTTTGCCGTCTGCGGCGCCCGTGATGATGTCCAGAATGTTGAGCAGCTTGCGGGCGTCGCCGCCCGAAAAGCGGAACAGCGCTTCGGTTTCCTGTACCTCGATCTCCCGGGTTTTGAGCTCCGGATCGGTGGCCAGAGCCCGGTCTAAAAGGGTTTGCAGTTCCCCGTCGGTCATCGGCTGGAGGATATAGACCTGGCAGCGGCTCAACAGCGGTGAGATCACCTCGAACGAGGG
>ENA-UPWU01001358-UPWU01001358.1-human-gut-metagenome-genome-assembly--contig:-NODE-1358-length-10068-cov-16.075168_pt1 | contig 10068 bp, 12 predicted proteins | sample MGYA00250058_ERZ773392 | MGnify/ENA primary metagenome ERZ773392 (study PRJEB29103, sample SAMN06112084) | human gut metagenome | biome: human gut; feature: ankylosing spondylitis patient; material... | reverse complement strand
AATGGTTATCCTGGGAAGCCTCGTGTACAAGGCGGCTTACCAGATCGTGATCTCCCTCGGTATACCGACGGATTTCAACAACCTGATGAAGGCGCTGATATTCCTCGTTGCGCTTGTGCTCGGCGGAAGCGAGCTGAGGAAGCTCATAACCTCCCTCGGCAAAAAGCCCGAGCCGGTGAAGTCTGACAGCAAGCTTGCGCTCAGCAATATCACGAAGGTGTTCAACCGCGGGACCGTCGATGAGAACAAGCTGTTCGACAACTTCACGCTCGACGTCAACGACGGGGACTTTATCTCCGTTGTAGGCTCCAACGGCAGCGGCAAGACCACCATGCTGAATATCGTCTGCGGCGGTATCCAGCCGGATTCCGGCGCGGTTGTGTTCAACGGCGAGAATATCGTGCTCTCGAAGGAGTACGAGCGCGCACGGAAGATAGGCAGAGTGCTCCAGGACCCGAAGATGGGAACCTGCGGCAGCCTTACTATCCTCGAAAACCTCGCGCTTGCGGACAATAAGCTCCACCCGTTCGGACTTTCACCGGCGGTGAACAGAAAGCGCGAGGAGCATTACAAGAAGCTGCTCGAAAGCTGCGGAATGGGTCTTGAGAACCGCATGGGCGTGCTGGCAGGCTCGCTTTCCGGCGGACAGAGACAGGCTCTTGCGCTGATAATCGCGACTATGGCGGACATTGACCTGCTGATACTAGACGAGCATACGGCGGCGCTTGACCCCAAGTCCTCCGAAACGCTCATGAAGATCACCGAGAAGGTCGTCAAGGAAAAGCACCTCACTACGCTGATGGTCACGCATAACCTGCGCTTCGCGGTGGAGTACGGCTCAAGACTTGTTATGATGCACGGCGGCAGCGCTGTTATGGATATCGACGGCGAGGCTAAGAAGAACCTTGTTGTTGACGATATCCTCGGCAAGTTCAACGAAATAAGCATTGAGTGCGGCAACTAACCGCACAGAACGCAAACTGAATTACGGGGCGGTCAGTCGAAAGCTGCCGCCCTTTGTTTTTGAGAGGCAGACATGGATAAAAACGAGGTTCTGAAACAGTATTTCGGACACAGCGAATTCCGCCCTGGTCAGGGCGATATAATCGACCACATTCTCGCCGGGCAGGACTGTCTCGGCGTAATGCCCACCGGCGCGGGAAAATCGGTCTGCTTCCAGGTTCCGGCGCTGATGTTCAGCGGGACTTCCATCGTTATTTCACCGCTTATCTCGCTGATGAAGGATCAGGTCGCAGCGCTCAAGAGCGCGGGCGTTCCCGCGGCGTACATCAACAGCTCACTGACAGGTGAGCAGATCCGCACGGTCTACGCCCGCACGCGCAAGGGCGCCTACAAGCTCATCTATGTCGCACCCGAACGGCTGGAAACGAGCAGTTTTCTCTCTCTGATGCAGGAGATGGACGTATCGTTACTTGCGGTGGATGAGGCGCACTGCATTTCGCAGTGGGGACAGGACTTCCGCCCGAGTTACCTCGGCATTGTCGATTTCATCAATGCCCTGCCGCGCAGACCCATTGTCGCGGCCTACACCGCAACGGCGACAAAGCAGGTGCAGTCCGACATTCTGCGGCTCTTGCAGCTGCAAAGCCCGTACCGCATCGTGACGGGCTTCGACCGTCCGAACCTCTATTTCGACGTGCGCCGCCCGAAAAACAAGTTTTCCGCCCTCGCCGCACTCATCGACGAGCGGCGGGAGAGGAGCGGCATCGTCTACTGCGCGACGCGCGCGGCGGTCGAGCGCGTATGCGAGAGCCTGTGTGACCGCGGCATCGCTGCCACGCGCTACCACGCGGGTCTCACGGATGAGGAGCGGCGGCAGAATCAGGACGATTTTCAGTTTGACCGCAAGACCGTCATGGTCGCGACGAACGCCTTCGGCATGGGCATCGACAAGTCAAACGTCAGCTGAAAAATTTCATCCTTCGTAGTTCAAAGTCGGGTGGTTGTCAAGGTGATTTTTTTTGGTTTGGTGTCGTCTTTTAAGCTGCCGCATAACACGATTTTAGTATTCAATAACTCGTAGTACGAGTTGCGAAAACCCCTCTCGTAGTTGGTATTGTAAAACTCGTATTTAGTATTCAAGATGTCGTAGTTCGGCTATCAAAAAAAGTATTGTAGATGTCCTTTTTCGCGTCTAACTACTTGATACCGTAGTCCTCACGAAGTACATAACGAATGATTGGAGCAAGTTCTTTTCGAGAGTAATTGTTTACCTTGGTATGCAGTTTCTCCAATATTTCAGCCGCTAAATTTGGGTATAATTGTAGATGGTTTAGCACTCTCTTCAGATACCTTTCATCTCGCTTGATGAATGTACCGCAAATCTCCATAATCCGAGCGATTTGCTTTTGTGTTGTTTCAAAATGTACTTTCTTTTCTTCCTCGGTTTCTCTGGTGTGGATGTCAAACCAGTAGGAGAGAATTTTTTTCTTATCGCTATCTTTTACCCGATAAGTGAAATAGAGGTCAGACTGCCCAGCTTCAAAAAGTTCTTGCAGTTCCTTTTGTGCTGTATCTAAAATTCGACGTTTTATTTCAAATGTATTTTCATACGATTTTTTGTCTTCAATCTTCAATAGATAACGCAGTCTATCAACCTCTAAAAAGAATTTCCCTTTGTTCTTGTATTGACAGCACCACTCATAAAACCGTTGCGAATAGGTGCTTTTGAGGGATATTGCAACCGTCAAACTGTACTCGGTAAATTGTGATGCCAATTCAACCAAGTATTCTAAAATCTCGCTTGAAACCAACACTTCATAGGTGTTGGTCTTCTTATGGTGTTTTGCTTTAAGTATCCACGATGTAACCATCCAAACCTCTTCCGTGTTTATCTCAATCGTTCTTTCTCGAAGTCGTTTAAAAGCGTTATAAACGTCTTTTACTTCGTCTCCTAATGATTGTAATTGTTCGGGTTTTAGGTGGAGATACATATCAGAAAATAAGTCTTGATATGTTTTATCATCTTCTCGGAGTTCTTTATCTACATACAAACGTCGCACCTCCTTGATTACGTAATACAAACAACGCTTTTCTATGGGAGTAAAGTCATACCGAGACATTGTAATCCTATTATCCTGTGCTATCATAATCGAATTTTCCATAAGAACACATTTAAATTTTCGACAAAGATAAGACTTTATTACGGCATATCAAATAGTAATGCCGTAAAGTATATGCCGAAAAAATGCGTTTTTGACGGAATTTTGCCGTAATACAAAAACAATGATTACGTAAAAGAAGTTATTTGTAGGGGGTATTACCTTAAAGTTACTTTTGTACAAAATGTTGGTGATACCCCATGTACCAGTGTAGAGTGCCATTCGATATCGTCACGGTTCATGAAGTCAGGGTTAATGCTGATTTCATGAATGATCTTTTTGGTTTCGTTCTCACCCCTCCAGCGGTTCGCCGCAAAGAAGCCGTATGCACCACCATGTCTTGACATGTTGACAATACAGTCGGAAAGTTCACCACCGAAAATTGCCTGATTGTAGAACCTGTACAAATCATCAAGTGTCTTGAATTGGATAGTCGTAATCATAACCTGAAACATTTAATAACCTGGTACAAAGATAGCAATTTGATTTGTAATGTGCATTACAAATATACTAAAATACTAAAATTAGTATGTTATAAAGTCAAAGGTGGAGAAATGTAAACCATTAAATAATAAAGATTTAATCAGCACACGTAAAAAATGTAGTGCGCATTACAATCATACTATTTATAGTAAATACTAAAAGTAGTACAGCATTAAAAAAAGCCAGCCTAACGAAAGACTTATGAAAGATATTTGCTACATTGCAAAAGTCAAACTTAAAAAGGAGAAAACATGATACCTGATTTTAATAATTTTCATATAGCCATAGGCTTTACTGTTGGCTATGGTACCCCAGTATCAGTAGAGGAACTTATCACATATATCATCGAGAACTTTGATATAGAATACGAATCAGAGGCTATAAGAACAGACCAGGAACGTACACGTGTCTATGAGTGTATCATAAGGCACATGCTTGAAATAATGGCAGCAATAAAAGAAGTTGAAATATCACCGGACGGCAAATATGTGACGATGAATAAAAAGGGAGCAAAGAATATTGAAAACCATGATGAAGAAATAGGCAAGCGTCTGCAAATCATCTTCAGGAAAAACGCACACAAGCACCCAGCAGAAGAATAGGATAAAGCAAGAATAACAAAGATATATTATTCTAAATAGCTGATTATAAACTGATACTAATATTAGTATTTTAGTATATACTAATATTAGTGCAATAATGAATTTAAAGCATGAAGTTATGGGATTATTGAAGAATTTTTTTACCCGAAAAAAAGAGAAAAATGATACAAAACAAACACAGGAGAATTATTTACCTATATCAAACATATTAGAAGATCTTAAAGAAAAGAATATCATAATTCAATCAAAAGTACCACAATCAGTAATGTTAGGAAATATGATATTCGAAAAAAAATATCAAGAAGCTATTAATTTAGGATTAGAATTATTAAAGAAAACGCCTGAAGATAGTGGTGTGCATATTAATCTCATGGATGCATACTTCAAACTAAGAGAACAACATCCAGACTATATCAATAAATCAAATTATCATGCAAAGCAAGCTATAATATAGGGGCATAATACAGGATATGCAGAAGAAAGACTTGCCAAGAATCTTGACAAAGAAAAAAAATATCATCTATCTCTTCAACTATATAATTTAATATTGAATACAGAAGGATTTCATTTCAGTACTCATGGATGCGGTAATATTATAGACTGGGAGAAAAGGAGAAAAAATATTATTAAAAATATGGACAAGGCAACAGATAAAGAGAATGATATTCTTTTTACTGAAGACGAAATATCTAAAATTATTAAGACAATATATAACGATGATATAAAAGAGAATAAAACATTTGAATAGCCTATAAAACCGGGACAGATTTACACATCTGTCATCATCCCAACACAGCATAAGTCAGCGCAGCCGACCTGTGCCGTGTTGGGATAAAATGGGTGAGCGATTAGGGCTGTATCTGCATAATATACCTTTGGTACATGGAGCAGGTGCAGCCCGGATGTTTCCTTTGTGCCGTAATCACGCAGCCACCTGTGGCCGCAAGGATTTCAGCACAAAACGAAACATACCTTAGATGGGGTGGGTGGGGAAGAACCGCGTTAGGGATTGCAGGGGAAAGCCCACAGCCCTGCGAGGACTTGGAACGGAAAGCCCGACCTGAAAGGGAACGCCCAAAATATTAAAAAACAACATATATACCGTATATATCATATATATTTTATATATTTGCACAAAAGACGGAACAATGGAAGCAACAGTAACATACAAGAAAAAGATTATCGACCTGAAAGAGGACACTTTCAAAGCTCTTTCGGTCATGGCAGCACGCCAGGGCACAAATCTGAAGAAACTGATAGAAAACCTGCTCGACAAGACAGCCGAAGAGTACGATGACAGCGAAGCCTACCGCTATATGACCGAGAATTATCCGGACGGAAAGGTCAAGCTGGAGAAGAACGAGCGCAAGGAATTTATGGACTGGCTTGGAGTGGTTGAGAAATGAGGGTTGAGTTTTCAAAGGAGTTTGAAAAGGCAGTCCGCAAACTCTCCGGCAAAATGCTGGATTCAGTACGTCAGGCAGTACAGGAAGTTATCAATGCCGGAAACATCGAGGAACTGACGGACTGCAAGAAACTGGTGGATTACGAATTTATCTACCGTCTGAGAATAGGCAGTTACCGTGCCTTCTTCAGCTATCATGTACAGATAGTGGATGACTGTGTAATGTTTCTCTATCTGGTACCCAGAGGACAGGCATACGACAAGAAGATGGAAAAGAACCTGCAAAGGAAAGATATGTAACAAATCTTTTGTAACTTTGCAAGCGTAAGACCCTGCTGTCCCTGCTCACAAGAGCAAACTTCAGGGTTATTGTTTTTTATAGAAGTAAACGTAATTAAATAAAAGGGCAGTCTGGCTTCAGATTGTCCTTCTTTTTTTGTCTGATAATCAATAAATACTACTTTTAGTATTTACTATTTTTAGTATATTAGTACAAATAAGTCAGGACAGATTTACACATCTGGAATAAGTCCTCATGCGGCATAAACCAGCACACCTGACTTGTGTCGTATGGGGACATACAAGAAGAAAAGTAAAGATCTATTAGAGGAATAAGAAATCTTTATCCAATATAAAGATTCAACATCAAGCTCAGATTAGCCAGTTTTCCGTCATGAGGAGCATTAAAAATGATCTTGTCCTCACGAGCCAACCAACCAATTGCTCCAGCAAGCTGCCGTTCATCCAGACCAGTTGCTTTCATTACTTCTTCAAACGTCATTTCACGATTTTCCTTACTTAAGAGTCGCCATACTATACCGGCCCACTCACCTATTTTATTTGCATCCATAATTAAAAACAAATCTATATTATACTTCAATTTTTAGAATAATCACTCAAATGTAAGAAACTATTTTGAAAAAAGAGTATAAATAATTTCTTTATTTATAGTCAAAAAGGTATTTATATATCAATTTATTACAAGGAATCATCCCAACACAGCATAAGTCAGCGCAGCCGACCTGTGCCGTGTTGGGATAAAATGGGTGAGCGATTAGGGCTGTATCTGCATAATATACCTTTGGTACATGGAGCAGGTGCAGCCCGGATGTTTCCTTTGTGCCGTAATCACGCAGCCACCTGTGGCCGCAAGGATTTCAGCACAAAACGAAACATACCTTAGATGGGGTGGGTGGGGAAGAACCGCGTTAGGGATTGCAGGGGAAAGCCCACAGCCCTGCGAGGACTTGGAACGGAAAGCCCGACCTGTAAGGGAACGCCCAAAGTATAAAAAGATAAAACGAAACAATATAAATAGCGCTGAATAATAAGTACATACCACAATAATACTAAAATACTACAATTAGTGTTTACTAAAAGTAGTAAACACTAATTGTAGGCGGCACGGGATAAAGCAACCGGGCGAGCGGAACGAAAAACAGCGGAGTGGAGAAATTCGCTCAGGTTGCCGCTTGCGGCTGCCTTCAAGCGGGTTTCCTCTCCGTTTCGTTCCTTTCCGGTGTTTGCCTGCGGCTTGTCCGCTGGTGTACACTGGAAATCGCCCTACCGCTTTAAAATGGGTGGGTGGGAGTGCCGCCCACTGCGTGTACGCAAAAAACAAAAACAAGGCTTTGCCTTACCGCTTTAAAAAGCGTTTTTTGGTTCTTTTTGGGGTGCCTGCCAAAAAGAACACCCTTTTATTATTGTGTCGATATGAAAACAGAAGTTATCGGGGGAAATGTTTCATCCCCCGAAATAAATACTATATTTTGCCTTCGTCGGCAAAGCTGTAATAATCGTTACCAGCTATTATAACATGGTCAAGAAACCGTAAATTCATCATCTTTGCACCTGTCGCAACTGCCTGTGTCAATCGGTCGTCATCTCTGCTCGGCTGCTTGTTGCCGCTTGGGTGGTTGTGGCAAAGAATGATGTTAACGGCTCGGCTCAGAAGTGCATCGCGAAGAATTACCCTTATATCCACTTGTGTGGCTGAATATCCGCCACACGAAACACGAAATCTTTTTATAACCCGTGATGCCTGGTTCAGGAATACCGCCCAACATTCCTCTGTCGCAATATCACCCAAATAAGGGTACATGAGTTTATAAATATCTTGGCTGCACATTATCTTTTGCGGTTCTGCTGCGTTTTCTCTCAGTCTTTTATAAAGTTCTACCGCTGCCATCGCAAGCCTGCGTTTTGCCGGTGTCATTTGTGAAATGACATCAGAAAAAGATGATGTGTTAGGATAGCCGAAAAGGTCTTCCGCTGCCTTTTGGCTGAAATCATTCTTTTTTGTCAGCATATAAACCAGCTCTTCATTTTCCATCACTCGGAAATCTTCGTTAACTTCAAATTGTGTCTTCATATCTGCTTATTTTAAAAGTGTTCTACCTAAAAAAAATCCTCCCAAAACATAAGCTCCGAAAGCCTCTAAAGCGCACGCAAAGCGGGCATAGGAAAAGCCTCTTGTTATCACATCGTCAAAAATCAAGACTTGTGTACCCTTGAAGAATGCTTCCTCAAAATTGATGACTTGTGCGTTTTTCACGGTTTTTGTACCGTTGTACTCGTGAACTGCCAGCCTTTCACCTTCTACGCTGATATGGTCAAAAGCGTTTATCGTGCCAGCCAGTCGGCAGACTTCATCGGAAAAGTCTTTATACCGTTTCACGTTCTTTTCGTTGCTTGAAGCCGGAACACAACAGAAGACTATTTTTTCAGTCATGCTTCCGAAAGTTTCCCTTATCTTCCGTGCTACGATTTCAGCTACTTGCAGACTGCGTTTTCCGTCCTTGAAGTCCCAAATAAGTCTGCGGATTTGCCACTCTCTCGGATTTGCTTCGTACTTCATTGGCAGATAGTCGAAAAAAGAAAACATCAGCTTAGACCACTGCTTTTTGTACTTCGGGTTTACGTTCATTGCTGCCATACGCTCTATGTTTTAAGGGTTATTACTCGCTTACATCGCTTGTCGCCCCAATCAAATTTTTTCCCTCTGCTGATTGAGAACATTGGATTTTATTGCCAGCGGAAAGAGTGAATAGCAAGCCTGAAAAAATGGTAAATACTACCTGTAAGGTGGAGATTTGGCGTTTTTTGCAGGCTTGTTTTCACTCCCGCCTACCTTTGCCAATGTTTCAATCAGTTAAGGGAAAATAGAATACCGCTCTCCCTGCCCGAAGGGTAGGGGTTATGCGCTAGGGATTGCAGGGGAAAGCCCACAGCAAAGCGAGGACTTGGAACGGAAAGCCCGACCTGAAAGGGAACGCCCTAACAGAAAATCAAGAATTTCTAATCTTTTTGATAAGTAATAGATGATAAATAGCTACCTTTGAAGATGATACAGAAAGAGGAACAATAAATATGAAAGATAATTGGCTTGAAATATACGATATACTTAGTTACTGCATCAACAATGGAGTAACGGAATCAACCTACCAAAGAGAGATAGAGAATTGCTTTAAGATACTCGGCTGGAGAAAGGCAAACAACACTTTACAGTCACAAGTAACCATACCTATAGGACGAAATAATTTCATAAGACCAGATTTAGTATTGCAGAAAGAAAATGAGAACGGCAATATCGTACCTGTAATAGCAGTAGAGATAAAGAGACCGGACAACATAAAGAGTGAAAGACAAGAGCTGCAACTGTTTTCATACATGAGACAACTCCGTCTGAACTTCGGATTATATATAGGAGAGAAAATACAGTTATATTATGATGCCCAGGACAACAAAGAGAATCCTATAGCAAACCCTGTACCCGTAATGACTGTAAACATAAAAGATACAGATAATAACGGAGAGGTATTCTGTGATCTGTTTGCATACGAGCAATGCAGTTCAGAAAAAATAGAAAGCTATTGTAAGGAGTCACTAAAAAGGAAACAGGAATACATCAGGCTTAAAGAAAAAATGAGTGACTTTATGCAGGAGGCAGAAGAAAATGTAAAAGAACTGATAAAAAATATGCTGTTATCAGAAGGATTCACTGAGGAAAGAATTGATAAAGAACTCACGAAGATAGATATACAGGTGAATATCAGATCGAGTGAAACAAAAACTCAGCAAACAAATCAATATCCTGTATCTGTAACAAAAAAACATATATCAAAGAATAACAATACACATAAAAGAGACACAACCCAATTTTCTTTTGATGGTGGAATAAAATACTATAATAAAAGGAGATTTGTACTGGAGATAATAAAGGACTATATCCATAAACATCCGGGAATAACATTTAATGAACTGGAGAAGGTATTCTATCCGGAAATTCGTAGCAAAAGCAAAGGGGTAATCAAAAGATATGAGGACGTACAGAAAATGATGGAAGAATCAGAGGATATAGAGAATAGGTATTTCCTCGATGTAGATACTAATTGAAAAGTGCGCTGTATTCTAATTGAAAAGAGCTCCATCCATAACTTGTTACAAAATTACTATA
>ENA-UPWU01001356-UPWU01001356.1-human-gut-metagenome-genome-assembly--contig:-NODE-1356-length-10070-cov-6.092165_pt1 | contig 10070 bp, 10 predicted proteins | sample MGYA00250058_ERZ773392 | MGnify/ENA primary metagenome ERZ773392 (study PRJEB29103, sample SAMN06112084) | human gut metagenome | biome: human gut; feature: ankylosing spondylitis patient; material... | reverse complement strand
GGCTGTGTCGCTGTCATTGCGTTTCCCCCGTCTATTTTACAACGCTTTCCCAGTTCTGTCAAATTTCCAGCGGGGGATTTTGCCGATTTCGGGCAGAAAATGCAAGGAAAATACCCGCCTTGTCAAATTCCGTTGAATGTGCTATGATACACGATGGCTTGGAGCTTCCTCGCCATACAGATAAAAGGATGCGATTTTATGGCAAAAGCCATCAAGACAAACGTGTTGCGTCACCTGGACGCGCTGAAAATCCCCTACGAAACCCGTCAGTACACCGTGGATGACGACAATTTCGACGGCAAGCTCGTCGCCGAGAAGGTAGATTTGCCCGCGGAAATGATTTACAAGACGCTCGTGCTTGTCGGCGACACGCTGCCGCACCTCGTCTGCGTCATCCCCGTGGAACTGGAACTCGACCTGAAGGCCGTCGCACGCGCCGCCGGGTGCAAGAGCGTCCACCTGCTGCCGCAGAAGGATCTGCTGCCGCTGACCGGCTACCTGCGCGGCGGATGCAGCCCCATCGGCATGAAGAAAACGTTCCCCACCTTCGTGGACGGCGCGGCGCAGCATTTGGAGCGTGTCAGCGTCAGCGCGGGCGTGCGCGGGTGCCAGGTGATTCTGGCGGTGGATGCGCTCGTCGCCTGCACAAAAGCGAAATTCGCCGACCTGTGCCGGGGCTAAAGTGACGTTCAGCTGACAAGATGATGAATTTTACAACTTCCGCGCCCGGAAATCATTGTTTCTTGACGGGAAATGGTGTATAATAAGGAAGTTGATTTTCTTGCACGGGGGTATTCTGCCCCATCACGCACATTGATACTCCGAAAGGATGTTGATTTTTTCCATGGCACAGCCGCCTTTGCGTCCCCAAGACGCTGTGATGCTTATTCCCTCCCTTGAGCCGGATGACCGCCTGCCCGCATACGTCCGCCGCCTGCTGGACAAGGGTTTCCAGCATGTTGTGATTGTTGATGACGGCAGCAGCGCCGCCTATCAGCCGATTTTTGCCGAACTGGACGCGATGGATGGCGTGTCCGTCACGCACCACGAGTTAAACCGCGGCAAGGGCTGCGCGCTCAAGACTGGTTATGCGTACATTCAGGCGCATTTCCCGGCGGCGAGCGGCGTCATCACCGCCGATGCGGACGGTCAGCACACAGTCGAAGACTGCTGGCATCTGGCAGAGGTGCTGACGGAGGGCAAGCGCGCCCTGTACCTGGGCAGCCGCAACTTCAACCTCGACCACGTTCCGCCAAAATCGCGCCACGGCAACAAAATCACAAGTGCGGTTTTCCGCCTGCTCTACGGCGTTTATCTGCCGGACACGCAGACGGGGCTTCGCGCCTTCCACATGGCGGATTTGCCGTTCATGCTGGACGTGCCGGGCGAGCGCTTCGAGTACGAGATGCAGGTGCTGATTGCCTGCGCGCGCGCGAAGCTGCCGATGATTCCGATTGAAATCGAAACGGTGTACGAAAACGAGAACGCCGGAACGCACTTCCATCCGATTCGCGACAGCTACCGCATCTACAAGGTGATTCTGGGAAATTTTTTCCTCTATGCGGGTTCGTCGATTATCTGCTTTCTGGTAGACAACGGCGTGGCGGACCTGCTGCGATTCGCGCTGCTGCCCCTGCTGGGGCTGAGGGGCGACACGGCGATTCAGATTTCCGGCTATCTGGCGCGGCTGGTGTCCTCGCCGCTGAACTTCGTCCTCAATCGGAATTTCGTCTTCAAGTTCAAGCAGGACACGGGCAAAACGGCGCTCAAATACGCCCTGCTTTGCATCGTCACCATTACGCTGTCCAACCTTGGCGTCTCGCTGCTGGATCACCGGCGTGTCTTCATCGGCGGCCTCGCGTTCCTCCCCAAGATTTTGATGGACACGCTGCTGTATCTGGTGAACTACCGCATCCAGAACAAGTGGATTTTCGCCAAATCCGCCGAAAATCAGGAGGGCTGACATGCGCAAGCACTTATCCGAAATTCTGCTGACGCTCTTGACGGTCGCGCTGCTTGTCGGCTTTGCTTTCGCCGTTCCGCATCCCGCGATTACGGACGATGCGCTCGAAGCCTACATGAACGACGGCGCGGCGGCAGACGACGACTACGACTTCCTATTTGAGTGACCCAAGGGGCGCTGCCCCTTGACCCCGCCAAAGGGTCTTCGACCCTCTGGACTCCCATTCGCGCGATTGAGTTGAGCGCATCTGCATACTGCTTCCGCGTGTTGATTGGAGGAACCCCAGAGGCGCTCCCTCTGGACTCCGCAAGGGACTTCGTCCCTTGACCCTTTCGCGCGATTGAGTTGGTGACGCTCTCATGCTGTGTCCGCGTGTTTATCTGAGAAACCGAAGGAGGAATTTCTATGCGCAAAGTTTTGGCGCTGCTGCTGTCTCTGCTGATGCTCACCCCCGCGCTGGCGGAAGAAACCGTCATTACGCCCCTGCCGATGGGCTTGACCGACACTGGCTACACGCCCGACCCGAACGCCTTTATCGCGGCGGACGAGGAAAACGGCGTGCTGCAAGGCTATCAGGACGATTCCATCACCGTTACGCTCTGGCGGGAAACCGTCGGGGACGCGACCTACAACGTCGCGCGCGTGAAGATTGCCGACCCGTCGCAGTTCCGCACGGGGCTGAATCATCCCAAGGCGCGGACGGACAACAAGATTTCTGCGATTGCCGAAAAGCACAACGCTGTCGTGGCGATTGGCGGCGACTACTTTGGCAAGGATGACTACGGCTACGTTGTGCGCATGAACGAGGTGTTCCGCAAGAAGCCGTCGAAGCAGCGCGATATGCTGCTGGTGGATAGCAATGGCGACTTCCACATCATCCTCCAGTCCGACGCGGACGAATTGAAGGCACTGCTTTCCTCTGACACGCTGACATTCCCGAACGTATTCAACTTCGGCCCGGCGCTGGTCGTCGACGGCAATGTCTGCGAAATTCCGGACTATTACAAGAACAAGTACAACGTTTTTGCGGATGAACCGCGCTGCGCCATCGGGCAAATCGGCGAATTAGAGTATCTGCTGGTGGTCGTTGACGGCCGCCGCAAGGATTCCGACGGCTGCACCTGCGCGGAACTGGCGGATTTCATGGCGAAGCAGGGCTGCACGATGGCGTACAACCTCGACGGCGGCAACAGCGCGCTGATGTGGTTCGGCGGCGAAAATTACTCCGAGAAAACCGTCAAGGCGGAGCGCTCCGTCTCCGACATCATCTATTTCGCCACGGCAATTGACGCCGCGAATACGGAGGAATAACATGCTGACTCCCTATGGGCTGACGGCGGCGGGCGCGATGCTGCTCCTGCTGCTGCTGACGGGACTCTCCTGCCGCAGGAAAGGCATCCCCTACCGCACGTTCATCACCTTCGGCGCATGGTCGCTGCCGCTGGCATTCCTGCTTTCGCGGCTGACGTTCGCGCTGTCGAACATCCCCCTCTACGTCAACACACTCAGCAATCCCCTGCTGATGCTGCGGTTCTGGGACGGCGGCGCGTCGCTGCTGGGCGCATTGCTTGGCGTGCTGCTGGCGGGCTGGCTGACGGGGCGAATCCGCCGCGAATCCGTCGGGCGGCTAATGGACGCGATTGCGTTCGGCGCGCCGCTGGCAATTGCGGTGGAGCGCATCGGCGAAGGGTGCTTCGACGAAATCATGGGCATGGGCAAAGGCATTGAGACGGAATGGCTGGCTTTCCTCGGCAACCTGACTGGCGGCAATCATCCGGTGTTCCTCTACGAAGCAGCCGCGATGGTCGTGCTGTTCATGGTTGTGCTGCTTGCCCAGCGGAAAAAGCACCCCGTAGGCGACACGATGGCGCTGTTCCTGCTGCTCTACGGCTGCGTGCAGGTCGTGCTGGAATCGCTCCGCAACGATTCGCACATGCTGCTGATTCACTTCGTCCGCGTCAATCAGGTGGGGGCACTGGTGCTGGCGGTCGCGGTTATCATCCGCTGGGCGGTGACGGCAGTTCGCGGGAAAACCTGCACGGGCAAGAAAGCAGGGTTGCTCTGGGCGCTGATAATCATCAGCATCGGCCTGGGCATCGGCATGGAGTTCGCCGTAGACCGGCTGGGTGAGCCGCTGCTCTCCTACGGGATGATGGTGCTGGCGCTGGTACTCATCGCGTGGTGCGGGCTGCGCTTCCGCCGGATGGCAAACAAGGTCTGAAAGGAAGGATTCTGCAATGGAAAAGCACAAGATTGACCGAATCAACGAATTGGCGCGCAAAAAAAAGTCCGACGGTCTGACCGACGAGGAAGCGGCTGAACACGCTGCCCTGCGTCAGGAATACATCGCCGGATTTCGCGAAAATATGCGTCAGGTGCTGGAAAACACATACGTCCAGCGCCCGGACGGTACGAAAACGAAACTACAGAAAAAGACCCCAACAAAATAATTATACCACATTCGGTCGGCGAAAGTCAACAACAAAACTTTTCGCCGACCCCTTGTATTTCCGGCACTTTTCGTGTATAATGAAGGTGCAAAGAGAGAGAAGAGCCGCTGGCAGGCGGCAGCACAAGGCATCGCGGTGAGCGCGACCGCCGGAACAGGAAAGGAGGCGTTTCCAATGAACCAGGATGAACAGCAGTCGTCGGGCGTGTTGCGTCAGACGGTCATGGAAGTGTCTTCCTGTTTCCGCACCGCATCATGAGTGACAGTCCTCTTTGACTGATGCGCCCCTGAGTGAGAGCGCCGTAAGGATGGGTACACGGATATGGACGACATGCAGAAGGATTTTTCTCCGGCAGCGGATGCGGACAGCATCGACGACATGGCGGATGACATGATCGAAATGACCGATGAGGAAGGCAACACGACCCTCTTCAAGATTCTGGACTATTTCTTCTATAACGGCGACGAGTACGCCATTCTGACCGACTCCATCGACGAGGACACGACCGGCGCAGACCGCGTGGACTGCTACGTGATGAAGATCGTGCCCACGACGGACGAATCCGGCGAAGAGTTGGAAGAGTTCGTTCCCGTGGAGGATCAGAAGCTGGAAGCCAAACTGATGGAAATTGCCACATTGAAGCTCAATGATGACGAACAGGCGGACGACGAGGACTGATTTCTTCCTCTCCTCTCCCGCTTCCCTCCATACAGAGCGACCGACATTTCGTTTCTTCGGTGCTGGACTCAATGAACATTTCGGAACCAACTCGACCGATCATTCGTTTCATAGGATAGAACTTGTTCGACGTTTGGAACTGAATCCGACCGACGCACTTTCGGAATTTCCCCGACCGACTACACGGAATCTCGTTCTTTGGCTGACAAACCCGACCGACCAACGCGGACGATTCAGCAATGAATCGTCCGTTTTTTCTGCGTTTGATGTGCCAAAAGGCGAATGTTTTCCGCCGACTTTTCCCCAACTGCCCGTGATTTATGTGGATAACCTTGTGGATTGATGTGGATAAGCCGTGGATTTCCTGCGACAGCCATGCAATCCAGCTGAATTTTTCCTGCATCATCCTGTGTCCTTTGGGAGTTTCTCGTCCGTTATGCACACAGAATTCACAGAATCAGCATCCTTCACCCAATTCTGTGGATAAGTCTGCTGATATTGTCCGTTTTCTTTTGTTATGCACAAGGTTGTGCACAATGTTCGACATTTCTCGACGCGCGTGCCAAAGAAGCCCCCTCACCAATCCTGTTGATGAGGGGACTGATTATGTGTTTGGGCTGTTCTCTTGTGCCGCTTTTGCTTCCGGAATTGTCGTGTCCTTCGGCACAGTGCCGGAGAACACCGTTTCCTGCGCGTCGCTTGTGACTTGAATGTCGCCGCCGTAGTGCCGCAGCGTCTCCCGGACGATGAACAGCCCCATGCCATGACCGTCGGACTTTGTCGTCACGCCCGGCTCGAAAATCCGCTGCTGGTCGTCGGGCGGAATCGGCGTGCCCGTGTTCGCAACGGAAAAAACGTACTCCTTGAGGTTCTCGGTCAAGGTAATGGTCAGGTGCTTTTTCCCATTGGACAAATCTGCCATGGCATCAATGGCGTTGTCAATCAGGTTTGACAGCACCTTGCACATCTCCCATCCGGAAATAGGCAGTTCCTTCCATGTGGACGTGATGTTCAGCGTCACCTGCACGCCCGCCTTTTCGCACGCGGCAAGTTTGACCTGCAAGAGCGCGTTAATCGGCGCGCTGGCGGTTTTCAGCACGCGGCTGACAGCGGTGATGCGCCCGTAAACCTTCTCGATGTAGCTGTTCGCCTCGCCGTACTCCTCCATTTCCATCAAGCTGTACACCACCTGCAGGTGGTTGAGGAAGTCATGCCGCTGGGCGCGGAGGGTGTTGTTCAGTTTTTCCATGGCATCGATGGTGTCGTCCATCGCGTCCAGCTGGCTCAGCAGCCGCCGGGTGGACATGGCCTCGCGGATGTCCATCACCGCGCCCCAGATAATCACCGCCGCCGCAACGCCGACAAGCAGCCGCATCATGCGCGGGCTGAAGTCGTACTGCGGCGAGATTACCACCAGCGTCATCACGCCCAGAATCAGCAAAATCTCCAGACTGTTGATGATGATGGCGTAGTTCGTCGCCTTCTTGACGGAAATATTCTCCTGAAACCGCGTCAAACGCTTCATTTGCATCCCTCCCGGATTTCCTGATTTTTCCGAATTGTCGCCTCATGCCCCATGTCGGATGGAAAATAATACTTCTTCCCCTGCAATTCCACGGGCATATAATTCTGGCGGACGTAGTGTCCGGGATAGTCGTGCGGATACTTGTAGCCGTCGCCGCTGCCGATTCGGTCGTGCCCGGCGTAGTGCGTGTCGCGCAGGTGGACGGGCACAGCGCCGTAACCGCCCTTTTCCGCGTCCGCCATCGCCGCATCGACCGCGGCGCACACGCTGTTGCTCTTCGGGCTTTCGCAGATGGCGATAATCGCCTGGGCGAGCGGCAGGCGCGCTTCCGGCATTCCAACGAATTCCACCGCGCGCGCCGCGGCTTCCGCTTGCAGCATCGCAATCGGATTCGCCAGCCCAACATCCTCGCTGGCATGGGCAATAATCCGCCGCGCGATGAGTTTCGGGTCAACGCCGGCATAAATCAGCCGTGCGAACCACGCCAGCGCCGCGTCACTGTCCGAGCCGCGCAGGGACTTGCAGAACGCGCTGAGCATGTCATAATACAAACTTTCGTCGCAGCGAATCATGGGCTTCTGGATGGATTCCTCCGCAACAGCAAGGGTGATGTGGATAACGCCCTGTGCGTCGGCGGGTGTCGTAAGCACAGCAAGCTCTACCGCACCGAGCGCCGCGCGGGTATCACCGCCCGCGATTCGCGCAATATGGCGCAGCGCATCGTCATCGGCGGTGATTTTCATCTGCCCATAGCCTCGCTCCGGGTCATCGATGGCGCGGCGCATGGCGGTCAGCACGTCCCGTTCCGTCAGCGGCTCGAACTGGAATACGCGGCAGCGGCTGACAATAGCGGGCGTCATGGACACCATCGGGTTTTCCGTCGTCGAGCCGATAAAGCGGATGATACCCCGCTCAATGGCGGGCAGGATGCTGTCGCTCTGCGCCTTTGACCAGCGGTGGCATTCATCCAGCAGCAGATAAGTGGACTGCCCGTAGGCGCGGCGCTCCTGCGCGTCGGCAATCACCTTGCGCACGTCCGCCACGCCGCTGGTGACCGCGTTGAGCTGCACAAACGCGGACTTGGTGCTATTGGCGATAATCGACGCGAGGGTCGTTTTGCCGCAGCCGGGCGGCCCGAAAAAGATGGAGGAAGTCAGCCGATCCGCCTCAATCGCGCGGCGCAGCAGCCGCCCCTCCCCCAGCAGATGACGCTGCCCGATAAACTCCGCGAGCGTCCGCGGGCGCATCCGATCCGCCAGCGGCGCCTCCTGTCCGGAAAAAAGATCCGTCATTGTTTCACCTCAACAGCAAATACGCTCCCGCTCCCAGCAGCAGCAACTGCACCACCAGCAAAATCGGGAAGCCATAGCGAAAATACCAATGCCTCGTTTTATGATGGAAGCAGAACATCCCCAGCGTTCCTCCGAGGCTGCCGAACAGCACCACCGGCAGAAACAGCGTCCTTTCCGCAATCCGCCACGCCCCGCGTTTGGCGCGCCGCTTATCAATCCCCATGAGCGAAAACGCGAGGGTGTTGACCGCCAGCAGGTACACCCAAATCAGATTCAACAACCAATTCTCCATAATTACAACCTCCCCAGAGGCTCTGCCTCTGGACTCCGCAAGGGAGTTCCTCCCTTGACCCTTTCGCGCGATTGGGTTGGTGACTTCTCCATACTGCTTCCGCGTGTCGCGCGGGGGTTTCGCCTCTGCGGAGGCGATTCCCCTTGCGTGAAAGCAATCAATTTCAATAAAAAAATCAAGCCAGAACACGCACACCGAGGGATTCCGTCAGGGGACAAACTTCCCCTGCGCCACCGCCGTAATTCCACCGTGCGCCGCGCTGTACACCCACCGATGTACCCCGCGCAGCGCCAGTTCCGCGTGGCATAGCGCAATGCCGCCGTCCAGCAGCGCACGGTCGCTGATGGTCAGCGCAAACGCTCCGGGCAGCGCCTCCATCCGCCACGGCTGCATGTTCATTGCCGACGGCGCGATTTGCACCAGCTTCGCCGCATCCAGCATCATGCCATCCGCGGGAACGGCGTTCATCAGCTTGTCGAGCGGCTTCCGGCGGCGATTCTCCGGCGCTTGAAGCGACCTCTCCGGCACACCGACCGCAATCACCGCGAGTACCGTCTCATTCTCCTGCATCGGCAGGCGAATCTGCTTGCGGCGGTATGTGCCGCTCACCCAGCACGTCCCCAGTCCCAGCGCCGTCGCTTCCAGCACGAACGCTTCGCCCAGAATCCCGGCATTCACGCGGCAGAGCGCTTCCGTTCCGCAGGCGATGACCACCGCCGCCATTTTGCAGCCTGTGATGCGCCCCATGCCCAGAATCGTGCCGGTAAACAGCGATTCGTCCACCGGTGTCAGCACCAAGCGCGCACCGGGCAGCGCGCACCGACCGACGACGTAGGACAGCGCCGCGAACGCCGCCGTGTCGGGCGCACCCGCAAAGCTCCGGCAGGATGTGCGCACCAATGCCGCTTGACGCAGTTTCTCCTTCTGTATGGGCGAAAAGAGCGTCTCCAACGTCGTCATTCCCCCACCTCCAATGGTGTCGGGCGCAGATGGCGGCAGACCGCTCCCACGCGCTCATGCAGCACCAAATCCGCCTGATTGTCCAGCGGGGTTGCGTCGCGGTTGATAAGAACAATGTGCCGCCCGCGGAAGAACCGCAGCAGCGACGCCGCCGGATACACCGTCAGGCTCGTTCCAGCGACGATAAGCAGTTCCGCCTGCTGCAATTGGCGCACCGCCGCGCGAACCGTCGCATCATCAAGCCCTTCCTCGTACAGCACAACGTCCGGCTTGATGATTCCGCCGCAGGGGCATTTCGGCACGCCTTCACTGTCCCGGATGTACTCCGGCGGAAAAAAGCGCGCACACTTCAGGCAATAATTCCGGTGGATGCTGCCGTGCAGTTCCAGCACCGTTTTGCTGCCTGCCTTCTGGTGCAAGCCGTCGATATTCTGCGTGATAACCGCCGTCAAACGTCCGCCGACTTCCAGCTGCGCCAGAAAGCGATGCGCGGCGTTCGGCTGCGCGTCCAAGGGGAGCATTTTCGCGCGGTAGAAGCGGAAAAACTCCTCCGGATGGCGCGCAAAAAAGGTGTGGGACAGAATTTCCTCTGGCGGATAGGCGAACTGTTGATGATACAATCCGTCCTGCGAGCGGAAATCGGGAATGCCGCTCTCCGTCGAAACACCCGCGCCGCCGAAAAACACGATGCGGCGGCTCTCGTCAATCCACTGCTGCAATTCTTCGTACATTGTTGGGGGCACCCCTCTCTTGTTTTGTTTCCTATGCCATTCGCAATCAATCAATTCCCTTTGGGTTTCGCCTCTGGGGAGGCGACAAGGGGGGCTGAAATCTTCCAGATCGGAAGAGCACACGTCTGAACTCCAGTCACACTTGAATCTCGTATGCCGTCTTCTGCTTGAAAAAAAAA
>ENA-UPWU01001353-UPWU01001353.1-human-gut-metagenome-genome-assembly--contig:-NODE-1353-length-10083-cov-5.846092_pt1 | contig 10083 bp, 9 predicted proteins | sample MGYA00250058_ERZ773392 | MGnify/ENA primary metagenome ERZ773392 (study PRJEB29103, sample SAMN06112084) | human gut metagenome | biome: human gut; feature: ankylosing spondylitis patient; material... | reverse complement strand
CTATGCAGTTTTTTTATTCCTACAATTAAAACCCTAACTAATAACTAAAAACAAACAAGCAAAGACCCATGTATAGTATCATTTTGGCTGCCTCAATCTCTGCCGTGGTCGCCGTCGCAATCTACGCGGTCGTAACGAACCTCGTGATCAAGACGTCGATCCGCAAGCGCCGCGAAGCCGCCGTCAAGGAGGCTGAAGCCGAGGGAGAGATGATCAAGAAGGAGCGCATCCTTCAGGCAAAGGAAAAGTTCATACAGCTCAAGAGCGAATACGACCGTCAGGTCAACGAGCGCAACCAGAAAATCGCCCAGAGCGAGCAGCGCGCCAAGCAGATCGAGCAGAACCTGCAAAACCAGCAGCGCGAACTGGAAAACAAACTCCGCGAGAACGACCGTCTGAAAAAGCATATGCAGCACCAGCTGCAAATCCTCGAACACCAGAAGGAGGAGGTCGACCAGATGCAGCGCGAACAGAACGCACGCCTGGAGCAGATCTCGGGCATGAGTTCCGAAGACGCCAAGAACATCCTGATCGAGAACATGAAGGCCGAGGCCAAGACCGAAGCCGCCGCCTACATCAACGAAACGGTCGAAGAGGCCAAACTGACCGCCACGAAAGAGGCCAAACGCATCATCGTGGCGTCGATTCAGCGCGTGGCGACCGAGACGGCCATCGAAAACGCCGTGACGGTGTTCAACATCGAGAGCGACGAGGTCAAGGGCCGCATCATCGGCCGCGAGGGCCGCAACATCCGCGCCCTGGAGGCCGCAACGGGCATCGAGATCATCGTCGACGACACCCCCGAGGCCATCATCCTCTCGGGCTTCGATCCCGTACGCCGCGAAATCGCGCGTCTGGCCCTGCACCAGCTCGTCACCGACGGCCGCATCCACCCCGCACGCATCGAGGAGGTGGTCGCCAAGGTTCAGAAGCAGATCGAGGAGGAGATCGTCGAGGTCGGCAAGCGCACGACGATCGACCTGGGAATCCACGGACTGCACCCCGAACTGATCCGCATGATCGGCAAGATGAAATACCGTTCGTCCTACGGACAGAACCTGTTGCAGCATGCCCGTGAAACGGCGAACCTCGCAGGCATCATGGCCTCGGAGCTGGGTCTCAACCCCAAGATCGCCCGCCGGGCAGGCCTGCTGCACGACATCGGCAAGGTGCCCGACGACGAACCGGAACTGCCGCACGCAATCATCGGCATGAAACTCGCCGAGAAGTTCAAGGAGAAGCCCGAGGTCTGCAACGCCATCGGCGCCCACCACGACGAGGTGGAGATGACATCGATCGTAGCTCCGATCATTCAGGTGTGCGACGCCATTTCGGGCGCCCGTCCCGGCGCCCGCCGCGAGGTGGTGGAGTCCTATATCAAGCGGCTCAAGGAGATGGAGGAGATCGCCCTCTCGTATCCGGGCGTGCAGAAGACCTATGCCATTCAGGCGGGCCGCGAGATCCGCATCATCGTCAATCCGGAGAAGGTTTCGGACGACAAGATGGTGCTCCTCGCCCGCGATGTTCCAACATCTCCAGTGTAGAATCCAGCTTTTTCGCTTTCCATATCTGTTCAAAAAACATGACACACTTGTCAGTATGCTCCTGTATTGTTTCATTTTCATGTGCTTCGAACCTGTACTGATGACTGACGATATCATCAATTTTTACCTTTTTCTGATTTAACAAAATAATCCCCCCTTATACTGCAAAAGCAGATTAAAACAAAATAACTTATATCTGTTTTAATCTGCTTTTATCATCGCACTATATAAATGCAACTACTTTATCCACTATTGTATATACCTTATCCTCATACCGCTCTATTTTTGCGTTGGTATAGACCAGCGGCTTCAGAATGTACTGGTTAAGCGCTTCGTCTAGCGCCACCGGTAAGTATTCCTCATACTTATGAATTTTCACATTCATATTGAAAAAAACAGAACCTTTTTTTGCCTGATAAGATACTTTATTTCTATAGAATAACGTATCTATTTTATCATAATTGACTGTTTCTTTACCTTCCAGTATTTCTACTCCTGTTATATCAGCCGGATGGTCATTGCTTCCCAGATAAGGAATGTATACACACTTATTCTGCAGCATAGCTTTTGATAATGCCTGCGCTTCCGGACGATCAATCAGTACATAGATTATCCACTTAGGATTTTCAAGCCACTGTTCCCTGACAATGAGATTACCACCCTGTTCAAAAGAAGCATAACCAACAGAATTATTAAAATTTTGCATTTTTTTTGCAAAACAACCGTTTTCTGCTGGAAGAATTGCTATTTTTAATCCAGACAACTTTTCATAAAATTCCGGATAGTCAGTCTTGTCACGATGCTGCTTCGTATATCCACCATACCCCAGAATCGCGCCAAATATCCCAAGCAATGCCACTTTATGAACCATTCCATAGGTAAAATATCCATAGGTATTTACCTCCGGCTTCTTAAAAAAGGCTGTCCTTCCCGAAAGCTGAAATCGCAATACCTTTAATTCACCCATATCTTATACCTCTTTTTGTGTAAAAATATTGTATAATACAGCTTTTTGAATATTTTGAACCAGTTCTGTTGTATATGGATTATAGTAAATCTCTACCGATAAGATGCTATCCTGCAACTCATTCAACAGGGTATCAAAAGTCAGCATAATCTGATTTTTACCATCTCTCTTGGAAAAGGTAACATACTCTGATAAATTAGGAAGATACAAATCCGGTTTTGTCTCTACGAAGACTGCCAGTTCATTTTCACAGCCTACCTTGGCATTTGTGGCATAAGATGTAGCTGCAACCATGGATGTTCTTTTAAATTTATCATAATCTTCCTGTGTATAACCCTGTGTTACCCCCAATTCTTCATATTCTTTATACGCCTGTGGATTGATCACGAATGGATATACATAGTGAGCTTCATTGCTTACGATCTTGGTTCCAAGTGAAGACTGCTTAGATTTTTTACTCTCTCCATTGCTGTCAGTATCCTTGGTTCCATCACGAAACGGCGACAATATCTGCTGTTCTTCTGCTCTGGAATCTTCATATTTATTAAACCCCTGGCCTATCTGTACTGCGCCCGTGATAGAAATACTATTGCCTGTTTCTACAAAAGTGGCACCAAAATTTTTAACATCCACAGCCTGAAACAGATTTTTCAATACAACCTCAGCATCCCCCTCTACCTTGTCTGTTCCAAAGATATGTATATAACGTTCTCCCAGAGATCTGGGATTCATCTGTTTTTCCTTTGTCTTGGAATCTATTTCCCAGTCATAACTTTTTATATATAATACTTTTTCGCCTTCATTATCCCACATTTTCTTCATGGGATATTTCAATGCCTTATCACTTCCAAATATATTTCCATTCGAGGTCATTTTAGGATATCCTCCGAAGTCTGCATTCCAGTTCGCCATAATCGCTGAAATTCCCAATACACCATATACTCTCTTATTCATCTACTTTTTCCTCCTGTTTCTTCTCATAGATAATACCATTTGATACATAGCCCGCTAACATCAGATCATGATTGATTGCCAGTTCCACATCATATGCCAGAATCATAGCCAGTAAATTACCGACACGCTTTTTATATTTATACATATCTTCATCATGATCATATCGCATAAATAACTGTCTAAGCTGTTCTTTTAACTGTGCATCCTTATTTAATGCCAGATATCGGTTTCCAAGCGAAAAAGTCTTCTTGCTGCTTTTATTTAAGCCAATCAAATAACCAAGCATCTGCCCTGCTGCATAGGAATATTCTTCATCTGACTCTATATCCTGCAGTACGTCAGCGTCCATTTTTCTTTTTAATTCCTGTCTGATTGTTGTAAGTTTGTTTTTCATCATTCCCTCACTTTCCTGAAAATACTCCAGCAATGACCATTTCAAATTGAACTGATGCATTGTCTTGATCATATAATCATTTTCAATCGCATTATGTATCAGCATATCTCCTGACTGCTTTACTACTTTTATCAGATTTGCTGCGTCATTTCCTTTGTCCAACCATTCTGTGTATGCATCTCTGTATAGCAGCAATCCTTTCCTTATACCAGAATCCTTGATCCCCTTCATATCCTTAGGTTCTGTATATATATTTTTCAAATAATATTTGGAGAAAAACACTTCATCAACCAGTTTTCTAACCATGTCTCGCTTGGATATTTCTCCATATTTCACGTCCTCCAGATATTTTTCAGGTACTTCAATAAGATTCTGCATATAGAAGCTTCTATTAAGCAAGTCTCTATAATCCATCACGTAATCTGTATCTATAATTGCAGCCTCATTCTTTTCTTTTTTTAGTCTCAGCTTATAGCCGATAAAACCATTCAGTATTCCATTTTCATCATCATCTTTGCATGCTGTGATTTTTTTCTCAGGATCTATTGGCAGATAAACATTGTATCTTCGCTCTGATGCCAGATTCATAAGATAATCAAAAAATTTCTTCTTTCTCATTACCTTATCTGAATTTTCCATAATCGGCAGGCGGCATTTTCTGTCCTTATGATCCAGATACGGCTTCTTTGCATTAAGTCCCATATTATTATTAGGTAATCCATATACTCCATCTGCCAGCTTTACATTATAATCATTCTTGTTGTAAATATTGGGAACATAATAACGTTTTCCCTCTGTTTCATAGTCTGCATGATCCATTTGAAAAAATATCTTCAGGTAGTCTTTTCCTGCTACTTTATCTGCAAATGAGAAAATATTTTTATTGATCCATTGTTCCACAATGTCAATATTTTCATAATTAACAGGACCGATTTGTTCCTCAACTGCATCATACAATGCAATATCCTGTTTCTTCGTATATTTAATTCTTGGGTTTCTAAGGATATTGTAATATTGTGTAATGATTTCTTTGGTCAGCTTGCCGTTCGTGAGACTCTCTTTCTTGATTACAAATCCCAGATAACTATTGGACTGAATTACCTTCTTGGGATCAACAGGCTTATTCATATCTACCAGTTTGCTATAATAATCAGGTCTGCTGATTGCCTCCCGCTCTCTGTATGTAAGCAATGCTTCACCACTCTTTTTATCTTTTTTGACCTCAATCCATTCTTTTTGTACAAACTGACCATTCTCGTAAGCCATAATGGCATAAGTTCCTTCTGCCGGAGCATACGTATCCAGTATCAGCTTGTCTATGTCCGGCTGCCTCTCAAATATCTCCAAGCATGCCTCAAGCATATGACATTCCTCCTTTTCCTATTGAGTCCTATAATTAACAAACCCGTATCCTCGGGAATTACGACATCCCACTGCCACACCTAAAAGCATATACGCAACAGCCTGCGCTCGCTCATCACTGTTGATCGTCATTTCTATTTTGTCTCCAAGCAGTTGAATTGACTTATAATTTGTTTTAATGGGTACTTTATTTAAAAAAGTAATCGTATCATACAGTTTAAAGTTTTCGTCCAGTCTATCTCCTGTTATACTGTTATATTTTTTAACACTGTTTTCAAATAGCAATCTCTCATACTCATCAATCGTTATCTTGTTTCTCCAATAGCCCCCCTCCTGAATCTGAACTACCGCCGGAGTCACAGTATATAGCCTGTCTATGTACATATGTGGTATTACCTTGTACTCACATACCAGTCCTTTCAAAGTATTCGTGTCTGACTTAGGTAACTGCCTGCACAGGAACTCGGCAAACTCTTTGTTGATACACCGTACGGCAAAGGAATATATCTTACCTTCCTTATATTTTTTATCGCTCTCAATTTCTTTAAATCCAGATATAGAATAATTCTTAAATTGATTCTTCTCATGAAACACTCTCATTGTATCTGTCCTGCATAAAGCGACATCTACCATATGAGAGATTTCCTTTAACATATTAATCAATTCTATATTTTGCAGCAAATATGCTTTACAATTCAAGTTGTATACCAAAATTGACTCGCTCATAACATTTCATCTCCTTTATTGTTATAATTCTATTGTATTATTATAATATTTTATTGTCAATAATAAAATAATATTATTTGATTGTTTCCATTGTTTTTATAAAAAAAAGATGATAATATGAATACACAAAACCATAACAAATAAAGTTGTTTTGAAATAATAATATTATTTTATTCCTAACTAGAACCGTAACATAAGATGTAGGCGCAGGTATTACCCTGCGCCTATCCTATTACAATTCTTCTGTTTTGTATGCGACATACCCCTCATAATAATAGCTGGTATCAATACCCTTCATATAGATTTCTCGGCTATTAATTTCATCGGTCAATGCCTGCTTTAATACGTGCTTTATTTCAATATCTCTGATTGGGCTGCGCTCCATGGCAAGCAGATAATCTTCTTTGTCTACCTTGCTCCAGTCAATGACTTGATGAAGTTCTTTCTTTAGAATCAGGTCCAGCCAGATACGCATACTGCGCCCATTCCCTTCCCTGAAAGGATGTGCAATATTCATTTCCACATACTTTTCTATGATTTCATCATATGAAGATTGCGGCATTTTATCTATGTTTTCAAGAGATACCCGCAAGTACATCAGCGGTGCAAAGCGGAAATTTCCTTTTGCAATGTTTACAGTTCGCATTTTGCCTGCAAAATCATATATTTCGTCAAACAAAAATTCATGAATCCTGGCAAGTGTTACATATGTTCCAGGCTGTAAAGAATTCAAAATACCAGATTCAAATAATTCCTTTGCCTTCGCCTTGCTGATTTTCTCTTCTTCACGTGCTAACTGGGCAGACTCAGTAATCCCCAACTTATTCTCAAGTGCCATGTAGTGTTTTCCTTTCTGGGTTCATTGTTACTTTAATGCAGATTGCAATAATAGTGTTTCTAATACAACATCACCCTAATCAACCCCAATACCAGCAGATGCACCGGATATACCCAATAGAAGAAATATTTCAGTTTCATTCCTCTTTCTCCATTATACAGATATATGGGAAGAAATGCTATAGCTGCTTTAGGTTCTACAACACCTACCATAACCGCCCCAAGAACTGTTCGTTGTACTTTATCAAATCGTTGCAGATAATAGAATAGAACAATGCATAGCACACCCATGTAGTGATAATCCGTTTCAAGAAGCTGTGCTGTCCCTGCCCCTGCGAGAACACACAGCGCAGATGAAATGATACTCATTCCCCTTCGTTCACACACAGATATCGCATATAAGGTACACAGTCCTATCGCCAATGTAAAAAATACGTTCTGTCCTTCCGGATAAACCCAAGCCCCATGTACAGCCAGATCAAAGGGGCCCTCTGAAATCACCGCAAAGAGAAAGCATCTGCTGATATATCGCTTCACATCATGCGTGTGGCAGAATCCTTCCACCAGTAAAAAACAGTAAATAGGAAATGCAATCCGTCCGATTCCACGCATAACCCTATATATATCAAACTGATAATCCGCCATATTTGCATAGATTGCCACTGTAAAGTGATCCACCAGCATAGATATAATCGCTATCCATTTCAAATCAGATGAGGTTAAACCATTCCATCGCATTTTCATAATTTCCTTCCCTATAACACAACAGGCCGTCCTACCCCGGACAGCCTGTTTCTCTCAAGTATAACATATATTGCAATTGTGAAACGCCCATTATTTATTCTTCTTAGTACCGATCTTGGTACGAAGTACATACCACAGTGCACCTGTGATGCATACAGATGAATAAGTACCGCATACGATACCAACCATCAGAGGTAATGCAAATTCACGGATAGAAGATACTCCTAATACGAACAGTGCAGCTACCATGAAGAAGGTTGTCAGGGAAGTAAAGATACTTCTTGATAATGTCTGGCTGATACTTCTGTTTACGAGTTGTTCCAGATCATCCTTCTTGGTCATAGCACCAAGGTTCTCTCTGATACGGTCAAAGATAACGATTGTTGCATTGATAGAGTAACCTACGATAGTCAGCATGCAGGCAATGAATGTGCTGCCCACAGATACTCTTGCTACTGCGTAGAATGCAAGCACTACCAGTACATCATGGATCAATGCAGCTACAGAGCTTGTTGCAAAACGAATATCCTTGAATCTGAACCAGATATATAACAGCATGCAGATTGCTGCGATTACTACAGCTACGATTGCATCACTTCTCATTTCAGAACTGATTGTTGAGCTGATTGTCTCAGCAGTAATCAGATCAGAATTTACACCGAAGTTCTCTACTAACGCTTCTGTTAATGCCTGTCTCTCTTCTACATCCAGTGTTCTGGTCTTGAAGATAACCTGATTGCCTCCTGCAACCTTCTGAACCTGTACATTGGCATCTTTGGTAATCTTCTCGATTACAGGCACTACCTGAGAATCCAGAGCCGCCAGATCCATATCTTCATTAAATGTAACATTTGTAGATGTACCACCCACGAAATCAAGGCTGTAGTTCAGGGCTGTTCCTGATGTTCCCTTATTTACGCCCATGCATACAAATCCACCGATAATCATAACCAAAGAAATTGTAAAGAATATCTTCTTCTTTGTCAGGAAGTCCACTGTCTTTCTGTCCTTGGCTTTTCCATAGAACTTCTCATCCTTTAAGCCGACTGCATAGAGTGCTTTCAGAATCATTCTTGTAATAACAAGTGCTGTAAACATGGAAAGAACGATACCAAGTGCCAGTGTCTGGGCAAATCCCTTAACTGTACCCGATCCCTTCAGTCCAAGAACCAGTGCAGCGATCAATGTTGTGACGTTACCGTCTACGATAGCAGACAGTGCTTTCTTAAACCCTACATCAATAGCAGAACGTACTGTCTTTCCGGATGCAATCTCTTCTCTGATACGTGCGAAGATGATAACATTTGCATCAACTGCCATACCGATTGACAGGATAATACCTGCAATACCCGGTAATGTCAGTGTGATTTCAAACATATTTAAACATAATACTACCAGAATCGTATAAATGATCAATGCGATGGAAGATGCAAGTCCAGGAATCAGATATACAGCAATCATAAAGATAACAACCAGTGCAAGTCCGATAGCACCTGCTTCAAGACTAGTCTTAACTGCTTCTGAACCAAGCTGTGCACCTACAACATTGGAACGTAATTCTTCCAGTTCCAGCTTCAATCCACCGATACGGATCTGGCTTGCCAGCTTATCAGCTTCCTCGAAGCTCTCCATACCTGTAATCTGTGCCTGTCCATCTGTAATGGCAGCCTGTACACGGGGTACGCTGATGAAATCCTGGTCATAATAGATACCGATGCTTTCACCGGAAGCATATGCCTTGGTTGTAGCATCTGCAAATGCCTTGGTTCCTGCATCTGTAAAAGTAAGCGAAACTACGAACTGGCTGTTGCCAAGCTTATCCTGTGCAGAACCACCCTGTGCAGAGGAAACATCCGTACCACTCAGTACTATGCTTCCATCTTCCTGTAATTCAGCGATAGTCTTGTTTAATGTATAACCTGTCGCACCATTGCCTGTATATGTATAGTTGGCATTTCCTTCGCTGTCAGTCTGTGCGATAAAGTACAATGCACCTGGTCTTCCCAGATCTTCAAGGATTGCATCTGCATCAGATACACCCGGAATTTCGATGTTGATTCTGTCTGAACCTTCTCTGTATACCAATGCTTCTGTACTGTAAGTCTCTACTCTTTTCTGCAGCTTATACACAGTATCGCTCATATCCTCATCAGAAGGATCTTCGTCTCCTACTACCTGATAAGTAATGCTGACACCACCTGCCAGATCAAGTCCCTGCTTAATCTGTGATGCAGCACCGGCTTTCTCTGAACCGATACCGCAGATTGCAACATACCCCAGTGCAGCTGTGACGAGCAATGTTACAACTAACGTAATTATGGCTTTGCTCTTTTTCATTATCTATAATCTCCTTTGCTTAGTCGGTGTTGACCCCGCCTTTAGTCCTCTTCTTCTGCTGCTAATGCTGCTTTAAGCATGATGGCACATTCCACACGCTTCTTCTGTAATTCACATCCCAGATCATAAGCATCATGAATATGCCAATCAGACCATTTAACTGAATACCCCGATGTTGAAGACTCTGTCTGTTCAATTTTATTGATTTTGCTGACTGG
>ENA-UPWU01001335-UPWU01001335.1-human-gut-metagenome-genome-assembly--contig:-NODE-1335-length-10183-cov-3.986345_pt1 | contig 10183 bp, 7 predicted proteins | sample MGYA00250058_ERZ773392 | MGnify/ENA primary metagenome ERZ773392 (study PRJEB29103, sample SAMN06112084) | human gut metagenome | biome: human gut; feature: ankylosing spondylitis patient; material... | reverse complement strand
CTGGCAGGAAAGTGTATTGCTGGGTATTTCAGGCTTCCATTATGGCTTGATTCACTAGGGACAGTTGCGGCCACTTATGTATGCGGACCGGTATGCGGTGTTATCGTTGGAGTTACTCTCAATATTCTTTATTCTATAATATATTCGTGGACATATGCCTGTTATGCCATAGTAAGTGTTTCTATAGCAGTAGTTGCTGGCATCTGCATAAGTAAGGATTATATGAAAACACCGCTTGGTACACTGACATCAAGTTTCTATATTGCACTTGTTTCGTGTTTTATTTCCGTGATTTTTAATTATATGTTTTTTAATGGTTATACCAATAATATATGGGGTGATGGAGTTATTGAGTCGCTTTTAGGAATAGGCTTTAATGATTTATTAAGTCACATTGCAGGACAATTTTATATTGATTTTCCTGATAAGATCATAACTGTGCTTGCACTCTATATATTTGTAAGGTATGACAAGGGAAAGAACAGATTTGATAAAAGGATAATGACAGCCTGTATATATATCGGGATAGCTGCTATGGCAGCAGTACAGCTTATAGAAGTTAATACACCTAAGTGCGTGTATGCAGCTTCTGATAACAGTAGGAATAACCAGAATAATATAGAAGAAACACCGGATTATAATACTTATCTGCAGACAGTTTACGGAAGAGAAAACGGAATACCAGGCGGCTGTGCCAATGATATAGCACAGACTAATGATGGAATACTATGGATAGGAACCTATGGTGGTTTATACAGGTATAATGGTACAGAGTTTAAATTGGTGGATGAATATGCCTCTGTTAAGACTGTAAACTGTCTGTATAAAGATGAAGAGGGCAGATTATGGATAGGAACCAATGATGGCGGCGTATCGATAATGATTGATGAAACAATCATAAATGTTGTATCAGAAAAGGAAGGATTATCAGTTGATTCCGTAAAGTGTATAACACAAGGTTCTGATGGTGATTACTATATTGGTACGACAGGTGCTATGTCAGTAGTTTCTTTGGCTGGTGGATTAACAGTTAAAAGCTATATAGATGATATAAAATATGCTGTAAGTGCAGACTCTGATAAGAACGGTAACATAGCAGCCGTTAGTGATAATGGACAACTTAGTATTGTAAAAAATGCAGCAGTTATTTCAGAATATAGTGCATCGGATGGTGGAAGATATACAACGTGTTCATTTGATGATGCGGGTATGTTATATGTGGGAACATCAAAAGGAAACATAGATAAATATGATTTAAATAATAATGCTTATGTACTAAAAGAAAGTGTAAGCTGTAATGAACTTAATAATATTAAAGAACTATATTTTGTAGATAACACATTAACCGAAAATGCCACACTTTTTGTATGTGCAGACAATGGTACAGGATATTATGACAGCCAGAATCGGTTTATAAATATTGATACAGGAAACTTTAATAATTCAATAGATCATATGACAGCAGATTACCAGGGAAATCTCTGGTTTACATCATCAAGACTTGGGTTGTTAAGATTAAGCAGATCAGCGTTTACACAGCTTAATTATGAACATAATGATGAAAATCTTGTTGTAAATACAGTGACAATGTGGAATGGAAATTATTACATAGGTACAGACAGTGGAATTGCCGTTTCATATGCAGCTGCAGGCAGTAGTTCGGCTAATGGTGATTATATTCAGAAGCAGGACGGCTCTGTGAATGAGCTTGTGAATAAACTTGTAAAAGAGCTTGATAACGTAAGAATAAGGTGCATAACAACAGACAGTAAAAATAATATGTGGATATGTGCAACCGGCAAAGGAATATATGAGGTTACATATAGTGGTGAAATTATAAAATATGATGAGAATAATGGACTAAGTGGAAACAGATACAGGACTATAACAGAGTTAAGTGATAATACAATGCTTGCAGCAGGTGATACAGGACTTAGTTATATTGTAGATGAAGCTGTCACTGGCAATATAGGTTATTCTATGAAAAACAGTAAGGTTTTATGCACCCTTGAAACAGATATACCAGATTACGGAAGAGTTATACTTGCAGGAACAGATGGCAATGGAATAGAGGTTATTAGTGATGGAAGAGTAATAGATAATTATGATAAGGACGATGGTCTTAGCTCAGCGGTTATTCTAAGAATGGTAAAGGATGCTTCTGGTGAAGGCGTATTCATAGTAACAGGTAACAGTCTGTGTTATATGGATAAGTCAGGCGTTATAAGAATATTGGATAATTTTCCTTACTATAATAATTACAATGTAGTTAATGGAAACAATGATAATCTTTTTGTGCTTGGCTCAGCCGGAATATATGTTGTTGATAAGAATGCATTACTTTCCGGGAAAGAGCTTGATTATAAGCTGCTAAATGGAGATTGTGGACTTGAAAAAGCACTTACGCCGAATGCATGGGATTATATCGATGTTAATAATAATCTGTATATGTCAACCGATGATGGTGTAGTGATAGTCAATCTCAATGATTATAGTGCCAGGATAAGGTCATATCGTATACAGATGAAGTCAGTAAAAGTGGATGGAGAAGCTCTCAGGGTAAAAAGAGGGGAAGAGCTTTATATTGACAGCAAAGCACAGATGATAGAGATGTTCCCAGAGATTATAAACTATTCTGTTAACACTCCTTATGTAAGCATATATCTGGAAGGGTATGATACTGAACCAAGGATAATATTGCAAAGTGATCTGACTAACATAATATACACGAACATACCTGTAGGCACATATACATTTCATTTATCAGTTCTTGATGAAAATGGCAAGGTACCAATATCTGAAAACACATATACAATTATTAAGGAAGCAAAGATATATAACTATTGGTGGTTTAAGGTGTATATGGTCGGAATATTTGCACTTACAGTTGCATATCTTACGTGGATAATATTCCATACACAGATTAAAAGAACCCTTGATTTTCAGAAGAAAGAGCTCGAATTCGTAAAGAAACAGCTTGAGATGGGAAACGAAACAGTACTTACTATCGCAAGGACTGTTGATGCAAAGGATGTTAATACAAGCCAGCATTCACTAAGAGTATCTGAGTATTCAGTTATGATAGCAAAGGAGCTAGGATACAGTGATGAAGAATGTGAAAACCTTAGAAAAGCGGCACTACTTCACGATATAGGAAAGATAGGTATTCCAGACAGAATACTTAACAAACCGGAAAGACTTACAGATGAAGAGTATGCGATTATGAAATCACATGTTGAAAAAGGAGCGGAAATACTTAAAAGCTTTACTCTTGTTAACCATGTTGAGGAAGGAGCACTTTATCATCATGAAAGATATGATGGAAAAGGATATATGCATGGTCTTAAGGGGGAAGAGATACCGCTTAATGCAAGAATTATCGGAATAGCAGATACATTTGATGCCATGACAGCTAACAGAGTATATAGAAAGAAGCTTGATAAGGACTATGTTTTAGGGGAAATACGAAGAGGCAGCGGCACACAGTTTGACCCAAAGCTTGTGGATATTATGCTTAGACTTATTGATAGTGGCAGGATAGACATTGATAATCTGTATAAGGGTGGTGAAGCAGATGAAGATAAGTAATATTAAGAAAATATCCGGCAGGATGTTGTCTTATATAGTAAGCAGGGAGAGTATCATAACTTTTATAACATGTGTTGCAGTAAGTATCATCATAGGTGCCTGTATGGTTTATTCAAGAAAAGATGAAGATAAAAGCATCAAAGTAGGGATAATATATGTAGGTGATGCAAGTACAGCATATACAGATAATTTCATAGAGGCACTTGCTGATATAAAGGAAGAGTATGGCGATAAGGTTGAAGTTATGCATATGTATAATGTTGCCGGGGGAACAGAAAGAGAATATCTTGAAAGACTTGTAAATGCAGGCTGCAATCTGATATTTTCTACAAGCTATAACTATGGTGAAACAACTAAGGAGCTGGCTGGCAGGTATACTGATGTGCAGTTTTGTATGGCAACCTGCGCTAATGCTAACGAGGAGCCATACTATTCTAATTATCATACATTTATGGGAGCTATATATGAAGGAAGATATGCAGCAGGAGTCGCAGCAGGTATAAAGCTTAAGGAGCTTATATCAGAAGGAATAATAACAGAAAATGAAGCTAAGATAGGATATGTTGCAGCGTATCCTAATGCGGAGGTTATATCAGGATATACAGCTTTTTTGCTTGGAGCAAGATCAGTTGTGGGTAATACTACCATGACAGTAAAGTATACATACAAGTGGAATGATTATCGTACTGAAAAGAAGTATGCAAGAGAACTCATAAATGAGAAGTGTATTATTATATCACAGCATTCAGATACAGCAGGACCAGCGACTGCCTGTGAGGAAACAGTCTCAGATGTACCAGTTTTTAATGTAAGCTATAACCAGAGTATGTTTGATGTAGCACCAACGACATATCTTACGGGCTGTAAGATAAACTGGAAGCCATATATGAAGGCAGCAGTTGATGCGGTTCTTAATGGAAAGGTGATTGAGAAGAATATCAGAGGTAACATACATGGTAATGATGTGGGAGCCGGCTTCGATGAAGACTGGGTTTCAATGCTTGAGTTTAATGATATTGTTGTTGCAGATGGAACTAAGGAAATGGTAGCAGATGTTATCGGGCAGTTTAAGAAGGGAAAACTTACTGTGTTTAAAGGTGACTACGTAGGTGTAAATACTGATAATCCCAATGATATCATAGACATTAGAGAGGGCTTTGTGGAAAATAAAGACAGCTCGGCACCATCGTTTAACTATATATTAAAGGACATTATTACGATAGAATAAAAAGTCATTATTGCGGACATTATTACGCATCATTACGATAGAATAAAAATACTTGACTGGATAGCTTTCTATATGATAGAATATGCAGGCTTTAAATGGTTATATTGGAAACGAAACATCCTCCTGGATGATAACGAACAACACATTGAGTTAAGTTATCATTAAGGAGGATTTTTTTATGCCAAAAAACAAATTTCAAGACGTAGTATTCACAATTATTATGGCAGCTATTATGGTATACGGGATGGTTGTTTATAATATAGCTCTTAACACAGGAACAGTTGATGGAACAACTTTTATTGCAGCATTACACGAGTTACCAATAATGGTGCCAGTTGCTTTCGTTCTTGAGTTCTTTATAGTTGGAAGGCTGGCAAGGATGCTGGCATTTACTGTTATGAAGCCAACGGACAGACCACAGTTTATCACATATGCAATATCTATATGTATATGCTGTATCATGTGTCCTGTTATGAGTTTTGTTGCAACAATACTTTTTAAGGAACCATCTTTTGGTACGTGGGTTAAGACATGGGCTATGAATTTCCCTATGGCAATACTTTATCAGATGTTTTACTGTGGACCATTTGTACGTCTTATCTTCAGAGCAATATTTGAAAGAAAAGACAGCAGGCAGAAAGAAGCCAAAGAAGCATAATTTCTGCTACGTCAGTACAGCATTTATTGTGATATTTAGTGATGTGATATTATCCAAGATATGAGAAAAGCATAACTACTATGCCTAGTATAACAAGTATAACTCCTGTTGCACGGTTAAGTGTTTCAGGAGTAGCTTTGTTTGCGAAGATAGCTGCTATTCTTGCCCATATAAGTGTAAATACGATACATAATATCCACACAGTTATATCAGGTATTCCACCAATCGCGCAGTGTGACACAGCGCCAGTAAGGGCAGTAAATGTCATAATAAATACACTAGGTCCGACAGCAGTTTTAAGTTCATATCCAAGTACGGAGGTAAGGATAAGCAGCATCATCATACCGCCGCCAGCACCGATGAAGCCGCATATAAATCCAATTAATATGCCGCACACAACTGACTGAATGGCACGTTTCTTAGCAGATACACCCTCCATGGCTTCCTTTGTAGTCATAACAGGTCTTATGATGAATTTGATTCCAAGAAGGAATGTCATAAATACAGAGAAGTTTCCCATTGTAGCTGATGGAACAAGGCTTGATACATAACTTCCTACAACAGTGAATATAAGAACACTCACCATTATAATAAGTCCATTTTTAATGTCTAGATTCTTGTTTTTTCCGTATGTATACGCTGATATGGCACTGGCAAGCACATCAGAAGAAAGTGCGATGCCGACAGCCATATAAGGATCCATTCCTAAAAATGTAATGAGCATAGGGCTGATTACCGCAGCGGCACTCATGCCGGCAAATCCAGTACCAAGACCGGCACCCATACCTGCAAAAAAAGTTACAATAATAGTTAAAAATAATGATGACATAAGGTATTTACCTCCTTTTAAGTATCTTATCAAGATTATCTTCTATCTGTTTCATACCCGTAAAAAAAGCCTCTTTAGTGGTAGTGTCCATATTATCAAAAAGATGTTCAAGAAAATCTTTCTGTAAAGCCTGACCTTCTTTAATTATTTCCTCGGTCGCAGATGTGCATATAAGCTGTGTTTTTCTTCGGTCACCTTTGATTTCTTTTCGTATGATATAACCATCGCACACAAGTCTGTCAACATTGACAGAAACAAGATTGGCTTTGATTTTTCTTATCTCCACAATATCTCTTGCAGTGGTATATTCCGGATTATTTGCAAGAAACATAAGAATATCGAAAGCTGTCTGTGGAATATTAAACTTATGTAAAAGCGGTTTGCATACGGAATTATATGCAAGATTGATTTTTTGTGCGAATTCAATACCTGAGTTCATAAGAGAATCAGCCTCCTTGTAGTAAAATATAAATTACAAAAATGAATAGTTCAAATTTGAAGCATTATAACACGTTTATATTGATAAGTAAAGAGCGTAAATGCAGTTTTAGCTTTGCTTTATTTATTAGCTTTTTAATGTTTTTTATCTTCAATATAGTGTATTTCATAATGACGGGTGCTATACTTACTTACAACAAAAATATGCGCACACCTGACACAGACTCGATATGCGTAAAAACACGCAGAAATGGAGACTAGTGTGAAAAATAAGATTTTTCACACGCAAGAATGGAGGATTATTATGAAAATATTTTTTTATGCCCTTAGGGAATATGATGAGAAGAAATATGTTGAGAAATTCGCAGAGCAGTATTCATTTGAGTATGGTTTTACATCAGATTATCCTTCAATGGATAATGTAGAACTGGCTGAAGGCTATGATGCAATATCAATAATAACCAATCCCATGTACCCAGAAATACTTGATGCATTTCACAAGAAGGGAGTTAAGTACATATCAACAAGAAGTATAGGTTATGAGCATATTGATATTAAGTATGCACATTCAATAGGTATGAGAGCAGCCCACGTAGTGTATTCACCAAATAGTGTTGCGAATTATGCGATTATGCTTATGCTTATGGCCTGCCGCAATATGCCTTGGATAATGAAAAAAGCGGATTGTCAGGACTACTCATTAAAAGGAAAAGTCGGAAAAGAATTATCAACATCAACAGTTGGAATAATAGGAACGGGGAATATAGGTAAGACGGTGGTTAAGCATTTATCTGGCTTTGGATGCCGTATATTAGCATATTCATGTTATGAGGATGAAGAAGTGAAAAAGTATGCAGAGTATGTAAGCTTTGATGAACTTCTTACGAATTCAGATATTATAACATTACACGTTCCTGGAAATGCTGAAAATACACATCTTATTGATGAGGCAGCATTTAAGAAAATGAAGGATGGAGTAATAATAGTCAATACAGCCAGAGGCCTTATAGTGGATACACAGGCACTTATAGCTGCATTAAAGAGTGGAAAGGTAGGATTTGCCGCACTTGATACTTTTGAGGGAGAGGCAGGCTTATACTATCTTAATAAGGAAACTGAAAAGCTTGATAATGACAATATGGCAGTTTTAAAGAGCTTTCCTAATGTAATACTCTCACCTCATATGGCATTCTATACAGAGCAGGCGGTGTCCGATATGGTTGAGAATTCAATAAAGGGAATACTAGGTTTGGAAAATGGTGACAATAGTCTGGAGGTTATGTAGTTTTAACAGCCGGAAGTGATAAGGGTAAAAATGAATTCCTGAAATTTTGTTTTTGGTATAGTAAGCCCTCCTTATAAAAATAATAAAAAGTTTCATATAAACACAAAAATGTCGCCTATCCGTCTGACAATGGATAAGCGACATTTTATGTCATATTTATTTTATCAAGTATTGGGAATTTGACTTGCTATTTTGTGTTGGTGTATGTAGTAAAATAGTGTATAATTAATAACAAGATATGAATGTGAGATGTAATTATGTTATTAGGAGGAAAATGATATGAAGTGGGGAATTCTGGCTACCGGTAATATTGCAAAAAAATTTGCATCAACTATAAATCAGATGAGTAATGAAAATGAGCAGCTTGCAGCAGTAGGCTCCCGGCACATAGATAGTGCAAAAGCTTTTGCCAGGGAGCATGACATTCCACGATATTATGATTCTTATGAAGCATTAGTAAATGATCCAGATGTTGAGGCTGTTTATGTAGCAACACCGAATAGTTTGCATTATGAGAATTGCAGACTTTGTCTTGAGCATGGTAAGCATGTACTTTGTGAAAAACCATTTACAATAAATGAGAAACAGGCACAGGAGCTGTACAGGCTGGCAAAGGATAAGCATCTTTTTATTATGGAGGGATTATGGATTGACGCCGACTTCCCCGAACGCCAGCGGGCAGGAGATGACCGCCTTGTGGGGCATACTGCACGCAAGCAGCACCGTGGAATAGGTCTTGACGGCGCTCTCGTCCATTGTGCGGATCACCCGCTCATCGCAGGCCAGTTCAATGTCGCGGCAGAGCAGTGCATAGGCGAGCCACAGCACGGGGTTGAACCAGTAAACCGCAAGCAGCGCGAAGCCCAGCGGTTTCCACCAGTGGTCACGCCGCGCGAGATGCGCCCTCTCATGCGAGAGTACATTCTGCCGCTGCACCTCGTCCAGCCCGGATGGCAGATAGATGTGTGGTTTTACAACACCGAGGATAAACGGCGAGGAAATGGCATCGCAAAGATAAATGTTATCCTGAATGGGGAGCGACACGCTCACGCGTCGGCGCAGCCGAAGATAGCTTGCGAGCGCATAGAGCAGCATGGCTCCAAGGCCGATGAGCCACACCCAGCCTGCGATCTCCGTCCAGACATAGAGCGGGTTGACGCTTGCCAACGGCGCGGCGGCAAAGCTCTCGCTCAGCGAAGGATTCACCGCGTTGTCGATGAACTCCACGCCGCTCGTGATGGTCGGCGCGGAATCGAAGCGCACGACCTCGGGGCTGAGGGTCTCCGCGCTCGGGATCAGGCTCAGCGCGCTCTCGATGGAGAACGGCAGCATCAAGCGCAGCGCGACCATGCCCCAGAGCAGGACATTCATCCACTTGGGCGAACGCTTTGATACAAGGCGCAGTACCAGCACGGCCAGCACCAGCCAGCTTGCGGAAATGCTCAGATTCAAGAGCTTCAAAAAGACGGCAGCCATGGTCTCACTCCTTTCCGCAGCGGTCGATCATGCGCTGAATTTCCGCAATGTCCTTCTCCGAAAGAGATTTCCGCGTGGTAAAAGCCGCCAGAAACGCGGGAAGGGAACCGTCGAAGGTGTCCTCCACAAATTTCTCACTCTGTACGGCGTTATAGCCCTCCTGTGAGAGAAGAGAAGTGACCGTGCCGTTTTCGTTCTGAAAGATACCGTGTTCGCAAAGTTTTTTGAGTACTGTGTAGGTCGTGGATTTTTTCCATTGCAGCTCCTGTTCGCATAGTTTCACCAGCTCGCCGGAGGTCAGCGGCTCATGCTGCCAGATGAGTTCTGCAAAACGCGTCTCAACAACGCCCAGTTTGTAACCGTCCATGTGTGCCTCCTCCTTTGTCGATCTACTTATGATAGACTTCTGATGCTTGAAGTCTATCATAAGTAGACTCACCTGTCAAGCACATTTTGCGCCGCTGGAATCAATGAAGGCTACTCGGCCTCAGAAAATGACAAATGAGTCACTTTGACAAGCGGGCGCCGAGTGTTTCAACAGCACACAGAGCGCACCGAGGGTAGTGATACCACCCCCGCCTCGCACACACGGAAAGGCCCTGTGTGCGCAGAGCGTAGAAGTCGCAATTTTGGCAGAAGTAAAAAAAGATCACGCAGCCCAGCGGGGCCGCGACGCCTCGG
>ENA-UPWU01001332-UPWU01001332.1-human-gut-metagenome-genome-assembly--contig:-NODE-1332-length-10209-cov-6.599388_pt1 | contig 10209 bp, 6 predicted proteins | sample MGYA00250058_ERZ773392 | MGnify/ENA primary metagenome ERZ773392 (study PRJEB29103, sample SAMN06112084) | human gut metagenome | biome: human gut; feature: ankylosing spondylitis patient; material... | reverse complement strand
GGATGACCGCCACCGAAATAGCCGGATTGTTCCATACGACCGTCCCGGCAGTGAACGCCGCCATCAGAGCCGGACACAATTTAAATTTATATTAGTACAACTTCACAAATATTTTCTACTTAATTCAGCAAATAATGTCGAAATATGAACAAATTATGAACGTGTTGTAAATATAAAGTAAATGTAAAATGAATAAAATTTAAATATATCTATTGACGTTTCATGAAAAATGGGTATAATAATGAACTTGTAAACGACAACAGTGTTGATCAGTTCATCTGATTACATTTTGGTATAGCGTTTGTACATAAACGATATACAAGTTTAATAAGGGAGAAATTATTATGAAGAAAACAGTTTTAGCAACAATTATGAGTCTTACATTAGGTGCAGCAATGCTTACAGCTTGTGGTTCTACAGCAGAAGATACAGCAGCTACAGAAGCTACTACAGTAGTAGTTGAAGAAGCTACTACTACAGAAGCTGCTACAACAGAAGAAGCTACTACTACAGAAGCTGCCACAACAGAAGAAGCTACTACTACTGAGGAAGCTACAACAGAAGAAGCTACAACAGAAGAAGCTACTACTACTGAAGAAGCTACTACAGAGGAAGCTACAACAGCTGCAGCTGCTAACTAATTATAGTAATTACCAGTTTCTGACGCTGGTCTATAGAACAGATATCATCCTCAATTGATATCATAAACAAGAACCCCGTGGCAATCGCCATGGGGTTCTTGTTTTGTATTTCCTTTATCTTTGAATCAGTACCATTACATCTGTAATCTGATTATTGTACAACATGACATTACCGATTTCATTGACAATTGTTGTACTGTTTAATGTGTATGTTCCTGTTGTTGAGTCTTTTGTAAAGATATAGGCTGCACAGCCTGTATACTCTGTACCAAGATTCATATGAATACCAATCGCATAAGGCAGCTTCACGCTATGAAGTGCTGTCAGCTGATAAGTAGTAAAGCCCTCTGCAAAGTCGTTCACTTCACTCATATCGGAGCTGAAATCCAGTTCTTCTGATATATCTGTGTCTGCCATGGAAATACTATATCCGACTCCGTTTCCAAGATGTGCCATCAGATAAATATTTCTTCCACGATACTTCTGCAATACTTCCAGTCTCAGCCTTGCACTTTCAGCCTGCATAAGTACATCTGCATAAGCTATGCCATTCTCAGTTACCTGCTCTGCAAGAGGAACGTTCTGCGGCAGAATCTGTATAGTGTTTCCTGAAGTTGTAGTACTGCTCTCCTGTTCCTTGGAGGTTTCTGTTTCCTCAGTCTCAGGTTCTTCTGTAGACTCTGTCTCCTTAGTTTCAGGTTCTTCTGTAGACTCTGTCTCCTTAGTTTCAGGTTCTTCTGTGGATTCTGTCTCCTCAGTTTCAGGCTCTTCGATATCGCCGGTTCTGCTCAGGACAAAATCATCCAGTGTTCCCCAGGCTTTTGCGCAGGCAGATACATAAGCACCAACTGTTACATCCTGTCCGTCTTTTACTGTAATTCCTGTAATCTCTGGTGTATCCCATTCACACCATCCTGATACAGACATGGACTGCTTATAAGTCTTGTTTCCAATGGTCACAAAGATATACATATCCTGTGTAGAAGCATCTCCGCCCTGAATATTGGCACTGAATGCATATTCGCCTGCTTCTAATCCGCTGATTGTCTGCGATACTGTGAATTCAATGTCTTTTGCGCTCCAGAAATGCAATGCATAATCACCTGTCAGGGCATCGCTTGCAATTTTCTGATAATCAGCAGCTGAATTGGTATCTTCTATTTCCCACATACTTCTGTCGCTGTCTTCAAAGCTGTAGTTGTTTACATAATTCTTGGCTTTGATTACAACTTTACAGGTTACATTGTAGGTCTGCTCCAATACTTCTACAGTACCATTCACTTTATAAGTGCCGCTTCCAGCCTCTGCCAATGCCTTTATCTGTTCCTGGTTCCAGGTAACAGTTCTTTCACTGGTTGTATTGTCATTAAAATGTACGGTTGTCTTTTGAGGAAGTTCTATCTTTTCTCCCAGATTTACTGTCAATTCTGTATTGTCTACACTATCTACAGCCAAAGCTGCTTTTGCACCTGTTCCTACATATTTGAATACGTTCAGGGAAGCAAGAGGATGTCCTGTAAAATCAAACATTGCCTGATTATCCCACGCACTGCCGCCATACCACTTACCGGCATCATCTGCATCATATTCGCCTGCATAACTGCTTGCCCATCCAGAACCATATTTCTCCCAGATTGCTTTGTTCTCTTTTAAAATCTCAGAAGCATTCTCTGCATCTGCATCATATACCTGTACAGGAATCCATGCCGGCTCCCAGTAAAATGCGCCAATACCTGCACTTCCTACATCTGCTACTGCTGCCATAACATCACGTACGACATTAGCCTGTCCCTGTACGGAAGCTGCATATCCACTTACCAGATCACTGTCCTTGGCAATTGTATTGCCATGTCCGTCACCATCCTCCATTGTATATGCATAGGATGTTTCTGCTACCATGACTTTCTTGTGATATGTATCTGCAATATTCTTCAATACACTGGTCAGATTGGAGGTAGTTCCATGCCAGAACATATAATAGGAAGAAGCAAATACATCATAGTCTACTTCATAGTTATTCAACTGCTTGGCAATATTCGCATAGTTACCACTTCTCTCCGGATTGGTAAAATGCACTGCTACCAGGATATCCTCATCAATCTCTCTGACAGCCTTACTGCCTGCATTGAATAACTTACATTTATTCTCCCATGAAGTCTCACCGCAGATACCGTTATTCGTCTCATTACCAATCTGAACCATACCTACATCGACACCTGCTTTGATGATTTCATCCAGACTTTCTTTGGTGTATTCATACAGGGCAGCTTCTTTTTCTGAAATGCTGCAGCCACTCCATGCCTTAGGTGCTTTCTGCTTACCCGGATCTGCCCAGAAATCAGAATAATGGAAATCAATCAGAACTTTCATTCCGGCTTCTGTAGCTCGTTTTCCCATTGTAATGGCACTTGCTACATCATTATTACCGCCGCCGTATCCATTTCCATCAGAATCATAGGGATCATTCCATACCCTGAGTCTGACATAATTCACACCGGCATCTGCCATTACTTCAAAGATATCTGCTTTGTTGCCTTCTGTATCATAATATACGACACCACTCTTCTCATTTGCTAATAAAGAAGATACATCTACACCTTTTATGAAATCTGCATTCAGATTATTTATTTTCTCTACATAGATATCTGCTTCTACAGGGTCATCTTCCTCGTTTTCGTCATCTGCATCTGTATACAATACAAGGTTATCCACATCTCCCCAATAGCCTGCCGGAAGATCACCTGATAACGTAATGGTCAGATTGCCACCGTCAAAGGTGAAGCTCCCTGTTGTATAACTGTTCCATGCATCCCAGCCTTGCGTTTCAATAGAATCGGAACTGCCAAGCACATTTCCATCTGCGTCTGATGCTGATAATGACAGTCCACAGTCCTTTGCTTCTCCATCTGCATCTATGCTGACATAATATGTTCCTTCTGCCAGATCTGCGACTTCATAAGTCAGACTTACCGCATTGGTATCACTGTTTCCATTATACAAATGCAGAACCTGTGAATTGTTATTTGTCATCCATTTATCAGTTTTTACTTCCCAGGATGATCCATTCTCCCATGATGCAAAAGAAATCGTCCAATTATCTGCATTTCCATCTTCAAAATCACCATTATCCAGCTCATGAACATGATACTCTATGCTGTCATCAATGAAAACTGCTCTTGTAACACGTATTTCTTCAACTTCTGTCAGTTCCTCCGTGGTCTCATCTTCGGTAGTTTCTTCTTCTGTGGTTTCTTCTTCTGTAGTTTCTTCGGTAGAAATGTCTTCTTCTGTAGTCGATGTTTCTGATTCTGTAGGCTCTTCTTCCTGTGTTGTTTTCTTTGTCTCTGATGAAGTATCTTCTATCACAGATGTTTTCTCTGTCGTGGAATTTTCTTTCATGGAATCTGACGAACTTTCATCTTCAGCCTTGGAATTCTCCTGCTCTTTGTCTTCCTCTACAGAATCTACTGCTTTGGCATCCCCTTCTTCTGCCTCTGCTGCTTCTTCAATCCCAGCTTCAGTCCCATACTCATCCTGACTCTGCGCCGACTCCTCCTGTGCATATACATGAGTGCCACCAGTCGTTGCGAACTGCGACATCATCAATGCCGCTGCCATTGACAAAGCGATGATACGTTTTCTGTCTCTTCTTCTCATATACTAACCCTTAACCTTTCCTCCTGATTGTGCAATCGGTTGTTCATGTTCTTAGTATACTATCGTGCATTTTTATTAACAATGGACAGATAAACGTAATTTTAATCATTTTTTCATACAAGTTATACAAAAATACTGCGCAACTGTATTTTAAAGTTGCGCAGTACTTATATTCTTGTAACAATCCCGTTACGCAAGTTCTACAAATTCATCAATCATATCAGCAAAAGACTTCAGACTTTCTCTCCAGAAATCCTTACTGGTCAGATCTATTCCTACTACTGCTGCGGTATCTTCCACACTCATTACAGTCGTAGCATGAAGGAACTTATTATATTTAGGCAGGAACGCCTCTCCTTCCTTCAAATACATGGAATACAGTCCCATGGCTAACATGGCACCAAATGCATAAGGGAAATTATAGTAACTCAATGCTTCTGAATAATAATGTCCTTTGCATGCCCACATATATGGGTGCATATATTCAGGATCAAGTCCATCTCCATATGCCTTTTTCTGGGCATCCAGCATCATAGCCTTCAAGTCCTCCGGCATCAGGAATCTGTCTTCACATGCATTGAATACACTGTCTTCAAACAGGAATCTGGAATAAATATCGCAGATTACCTGAGTTGTATTCATCAGGATATTATCCAGCAATGCCAGCTTCTCTTCTCCTGTGGCTTTTGCAATTGCAAGGCAGGTAATGTGTGTCTCATTAAAAGTAGAAGCCGTCTCTGCTACCTGCATCGGATAATCACGATTTAAAATTCTGTGATCACATGTCTGTGTGCCATGGTATGCGTGTCCCAGCTCATGAGCCAGCGTGTCTACTGCATCAAAGGAACCATTGAAGTTTGTCAGGATTCTGCTCTGTCCTGCGTGGGAAACCTCACAGCAGAAAGCTCCGCCAACTTTACCTTCTCTTGGATAAAAGTCAATCCATTCCTCATCAAATGCACGCTCCATCATATCTGCCATATCCTTGGAGAACTGTCCAAAGCTGTCTAACAGGCACTGCTTCGTCTCTTCCAACGTATATTTCTTATCATTCCTGCCAAGAGGCGCCAGCATCTCAAACCATGGCAGACCGTTATGATATCCCAGATATTCTGCCTTGGCTCTCATATATTTGTGGAATACCGGCAAGTATTCCTGCATAGCCCCAAACATGGCATCCAGGGTCTCACGCTTCATGTCAGACTGGTCTAACGTCATTGTCAACGCTGAACCATAACCTCTCTCCTGCGCCAGCATACGCACCTGACTCTTGATATTATTAAGCGCATACGCAATGGAACCTTCAATCTTTGCATAAGAAGCAAGCTCTGCCTCATAGGCTTTCTTACGAACTGCTCCATCCGGATCATTTGCAAGATTTCTGACTGCCGGCAAAGTAATCTGCTCTCCGTCATAATCTACCTTTAAAGTAGATGTCAGATAGTCAAACAGTCTGCTCCATGCATTGCCGCCGGTCAGATTCATCCTGGAAATCATGGCTTCCATCTCATCAGAGAAAAGATGTACTGCCTTTTTCTTCGTATTTCTCAGTAAAAAGGCATACTCTGTCAGGAGCGGATGCGCTGCGATACATGCCTCAAGATCTGCTACCCCTGCTATATACTTATCCATGGCTGACTGTGCCTTGGCTGTAGATGCATTGATCTTATCCAGTCTGCCGATGTGATCCAGTGTTTTACCATCTGTTGTGTCCACGGAATTGCGAAGTGCCAGATACTCGTTGAGTTTGAAAAGCACCTTGGCATACGCTTCCTTTGCTTCCAGTACAGTTACAAGCCCCTGCACATCATCCTGCTCTCTTGCCTGCCCCAGTGCATTCTCCAGCGCCTGTGCATTCTTCTGCAAAAGCTCAAAATCTTCTGCAAATGCCGGATCTTCATATCCTTTATAATATACTTCTAATGACCACTCTGTGTTCATAAATCATAAACCGCCTTTCTGTTTCTGTCTCTTACTCAGTGTATCATGTCCTTATGTACGTGTCAAAGAAAGTGTCTCCTTTACTGAGTATTTTCAATCTTTCTGCGGATTTTTAACATTTGTTTATCAATCTTGCGGATCGACTTGGAGCATTTTAGGAATTCCTCTTCACACTCTTCTATATTGAGATTATTAGTCTTGTATACAAAATGATGTTCAATATCTGACCAGAAATCCATTGCCTGCGTCCTTATCTGTGTCTCCACCTTGACCATCTGCTCTCCTACAGGTATTTTCATGATCAGGTGCAGACTCTGATATCCGCTTGCCTTTGGCTTTTTCACATAATCCTTCACCTTAATGAACTCATATCCCGGCGTTGTTCTCAGCATCTCCATGACCTGATACATATCATCCAGAAAATAGCATACTGCCCGTACTCCGGCGATATCATTCAGTTTCTCGGCTGCGAGTTCCACATCTGCAGCATAACCCTTATCCAGCATTTTATTAAGACAGCTATCCGGCGTTTTCACCCTCCAGGTAATCTCCTTTATACAGATCCAGCCCCTCCGATTTGACATTTCTTCATTAATTACCTGAAGCCTTTTGTGTACCTGCATGCACGCCTTCTCGTACGGCTCCCTGCGTGACTGCTTCCCCCACTCCTCTATGAATTTCGCATATGTATCTATAAGCATTTCCAAAAAATCATCCCCTCACTAACGCTCATTATATCACAAGCTCACGAATCCGTGCTATCGCACTCTACATCCTGCTTTGCAGGATATTCGTTCGCTAATGAACCCAGAAAAACAAATGTCTGCTTCGCAGCCGCTTGTTTTTCCTTGAGGTTCATTATATCACACAACTTCATGTTTAAATGTAAATTCTATGTACAATTTATGTAAAAGCATCGCTTTCTGTGTACTGAATTTTTACATTTGAGTACGAATTATTACATTTGGCTTGCTTCTCCCTACTGCTTCATGCATAATAGCAATCGTTACTGTGCACCGTAAACTATCGTCTGCTGAAAGCTCTACGTATCTTAAAAAGCATTGTGAAAAGCCATAAAATATCTTATAATACTATTATCAAAAACGCTTTCAGCAGACAGACATATCAATGTACTCTTGGAGTCTTCTAAATGAAGCATTCTGAAAATACATATCATTACAACGGAGGAATTTATGCAGGAAAGCGTTACAATCAACAGATCTTACAAAGACCGATTATTCAAAATTATCTTTGAAGATAAGAAAGAACTATTATCACTATATAATGCATTAACAGGTAAGAATTACCAGAATCCCGATGAGTTGGAGATCAATACCATTGATGACGTCATCTACATGCATCTGAAGAATGACATGTCATTTATCCTGGATGACTGGCAGAATCTGTTTGAACAGCAGTCTACCTTCAATCCCAACCAGCCACTAAGAGGCTTCTTCTACTTTGCCGATCTATACAAGGTTAAGTATTTCGGCAAAAAGATATACTCTACCAGACTGTTGAAAATACCAACTCCACAGTACATCGTCTTCTACAATGGTACTACAAATATGCCGGACAGAAAGGAACTGCGGTTATCCGATGCCTTCCAACAACCCACTGAGCAGCCTGATATTGAAGTGGTCGCCCACATGCTCAATATCAACTATGGGCATAATAAGGAACTCATGGAGCGCTGCCGGAAGCTGAAGGAATACGCACAGTTCATTGACATCATACGCCACTACCTGAGAGAAAATAAGCAGTGGTCAAATGAGCAGGCAATCTCCAAGGCGATAGACGATTGTATCCAAAATAACATTCTGCGTGATATCTTACAGAAAGAGAGGTTGAGAGTTATGGCATCTATTTTATCTGAATTCGATGAAGTCGGGTATAAGGAAATGATTCGGCAGGAAGCTTATGAAGATGCTTATGAGGATGCTTATGAGGAGGGCGTTGAATATGGAGTTAAAACCTTAATTGAATTCGTCCAAGATATTGGTTACTCTAAGGAAGACGCTACTACTCTGGTCAAACAACGATTTCATTTATCTGATGATGCAATCAATCAATATATGCAGAAATTTTGGAAAAATTAAATAATTGTACTTTAAATTCCTGTCAATCTCCTATGTAGAGCATGACAGGTTTGATTTATCGGAAGATAAAGCTTCCCAATATGTACAAGAAATGGGAAAGCTAAATAACCCACTGCTTTTATAAGAAAAATTGACAATCATTTCCCTAATTTTAACATGACAAAAGCCGCCAATCTGGCGGCTTTTGCATATTATGGTAGGAATGGCTGATCCGTAAATCCGCCGACTCCAATTATTGATTAAGCAATTAACCTAACAGAGAAAGTACACCCTGGTTGGACTGGTTAGACTGTGCTAACATAGACTGACCTGCCTGAGCAAGGATATTGGAGTTAGAATACTTAACCATCTCTGTAGCCATATCTGTATCACGGATAGTAGATTCAGCAGATGTTGTATTCTCAACAACGTTATTCAAGTTCTTGATAGTATGCTCTAATCTGTTCTGAACTGCACCAAGAGCAGAACGCTGCTCAGATACCTGCTGTAAAGCAGCCTTAACAGTCTCAATAGAATCAAGTGCATTTGAATCGTCCTTACCAGTAACCTTTAATCCTTCGATACCAAGGCTGCTTGCACTCATAGCATCAATATCTACTGAAATCTGATTATTCTTTGTTGCATCTGCACCTACATGAAGTGTTAATGTAAGAGCACCTGTTTCTTTCTGTGCCTTATTAATTATTGGTGCAATATCAGCAGAAGACATTTCTTTCAGATTTTTAATATTAGGATCGTCTTTATCAGCGTATTCATATAAGCCACCTTTATATTTTCCATCTTTGTCAAAATAGCTGTATAATCCATTCTGAGCGACTTCATTACCATCTTTATCCATCAACTGATGTGCTTTTCCATAATCACCCAGGGTTCCACGTGCATTAGAAACTTCAGAACCTGCTTTTCCACCGTACTGTACTGCTTTAAAATAATTACCTATTGTTGCAATATCAATACTTTCACCTGCTTTATAAGTCTTCACATCGTTGTTATTAACTTGATACAAATTTATTGATGATGTTGCTGTGACAACTTCCATTTTAATTGCACCATTTGCATCCACCATATTTTGGGCATTTACACCACCTGCTTTATATGCATTGGCTATGTTATCAAGATCTGCATTGGCTATAGTATAATAATCAGTATCTTTAGTTAGATTAGGATCATCTTTTCCTTTTGAAGCTGACACTGCAGAACTATAAACAGTTGTACCTACATTTACAGCAGTACCGGCTGTAACAAGTGTAACATTTCCACCATCGTCTCTTACGTATACATCTTTATCAAATTTAACTTGAGTAGCTTTAAACAATGATGTATCATCATTTGCACCACCTACTGTTACCTTGTCACCAGCTTTGGTAGTTGCCGTTCTTTCTGAATAATACGTAAGTGAATTATCTAACACTGATCCTTTTTTAATCTCTGTTCCTGTTGCATCATACAGGGTTTTATCTGCAGTATACTGTTTTGTTGCATACTCATACGTAGTCTTCTTATCTACAGTATTATCACCTTTCAACAGATATGTCTCATTGAACTTGGTTGTTTCAGATACACGGTCAACTTCTGTTACCAGATTGTCAACTTCATTCTGAATATCCTGACGGTCAGACTCTGATAATGTACCGTTAGAAGCCTGAACTGATAACTCATTCATTCTCTGCAGCATATCCTGTACTTCCTGAAGTGCACCTTCAGCAGTCTGTACAGCGCTGATACCATCTTCAGCATTTGTAGATGCCTGTGTTAAACCACGGATCTGCTTTCTCATCTTTTCAGAAATAGACAGCCAAGCTCATCAAATTTCACCGTTTCCATTGAACCCGTTACATTTCGTTTTGTTTGCGTTCCATAAGCCAAAATAA
>ENA-UPWU01001331-UPWU01001331.1-human-gut-metagenome-genome-assembly--contig:-NODE-1331-length-10217-cov-6.006903_pt1 | contig 10217 bp, 9 predicted proteins | sample MGYA00250058_ERZ773392 | MGnify/ENA primary metagenome ERZ773392 (study PRJEB29103, sample SAMN06112084) | human gut metagenome | biome: human gut; feature: ankylosing spondylitis patient; material... | reverse complement strand
CCAAGACAGCCTGCATATCCTGCTGCTTGTCGAGGCTCATAAATATTTTTCCTTCCGGATCAACCAGAATCTGGAGTACATTAGTCTCCGGAATCTTGATTTCCGATACAGAAGCCGGAGTGGTAACTTGCACTGGTTCCTTCTTCACAAATGTTGATGTCAACATAAAGAAAGTCAGAAGCAATACAGTAACGTCACTCATAGCGGTCATATCTATGAACGTACTTTTCTTTTTAATTTGCGCTCTACCCATGATTAATAGATTTTAAAGGGTCCGCAGAATTAATGAGTAGCTGCAAAAGTCTGCACAATAGAGAATCCGACTTCGTCGAGCCCGTAAGTCAATTTGTCAATTTTGTTAGTGAAATAGTTGTAAGAAATAACAGCCAACGCACCAGTCAAGATACCGAAAGCAGTGTTAATCAAAGCTTCAGAGATACCTTGTGACAAAGCCATAGAGTCGGCACCACCACCGGCGGACAATGCGGCAAATGAACGGATCATACCGATTACAGTACCAAGCAATCCCATCAATGTTCCCAAAGTAGTGATAGTAGCAATAATCGGAAGATTCTGTTGCATCATCGGCATTTCCAGCGCGGTAGCTTCTTCCAGTTCTTTTTGAATAGCCAACAGCTTTTGTTCCTTAGGCAAAGATGTGTTTTTTTCCATTTCCTCATACTTGCGTAGAGTGGAAGTTACAACATTGGCAACAGAACCACGTTGTTTGTCACAAATTTCCTGTGCTTTTTTGATATCTGCAGTTTCTGATTGCATGGTAATTACTTTTACATTATATTTGTGGTGTGATAGAACTGTAAAGAATATACAACTCATTTATTAATGATAGATATTGACCATGAAAGAGACTATTAGCGTAAATTTGGCTTCCCAGGCATTTACTTTCGACAAGGATGCTTACCGTCGGTTGAAGGAGTACCTGGATGCGATCCGTCGGCGGTTGCCGGCCGGTGATCCGGAAATTCTCAACGACGTGGAGGCCCGTCTGGCCGAGATTTTCCGGTCCAGGATTTCATCGCCGATGATGGTCGTTACCCTTCAGATGGTGCAGGGTGCAATGGCTCAAATGGGCGATCCATCGGAGTTCGGCGAGCTGCCGACCGGGGAGAAGCGGGACGAGGCGTCCGTGGATGCGGAGAGTGCCTCGTGCGTCAATTCCCGGCACTTGTACCGTTCGCGGACGAATCGTTCGATCGCAGGCGTGTGCGGCGGAATCGCTGAGTTCTTCGGGATCGACTCGACGATCCTGCGCCTTATCACGCTGTTCCTGATTCTTTTCGGCGGTCTGTCGCTGTGGGTTTACATCATCCTGTGGATCGTGATCCCGTCGGAACCTTTGAATTGTATCTCTTCGAAATCTAAAAATATGTTTTGAATTTTATAAATGAGTTGAACATTCGCTGTGAGAAAGTGTTTCGGCTTCTTTGAGCCTCTTTTCGGTATCTTCTTTTTTAGCTGGTTTTGAAAATAGCCCGCAATTTACGGCAACTACCCAAAAAGAATCTACTCGAAAACGGCTTTCGAATAATCTCGAATAAAATTCAAACAGCTTCTAAAAATGGAAATCTATGAAAGCAGAAAGAAATCATGCGAGATTGTACCGTTCGTCGGACGATGTAGTCATTGCCGGTGTGTGCGCCGGAGTAGCCGATTATTTGGGACTTCCGTCGGGAAAGGTGCGGCTGGCGACGCTGCTCCTGGTGCTGGTCGGCGGGTTGTCGATTTGGGTCTATATCCTGTTGTGGATCGTCGTGCCCAAAGGTCCCAAACGGCTCGAAGGGAATTCCCGGTAGGCCGAGTCCGGCCCGGGACTGTACGGGGAGAGGTTTGCGTATTTCCGATATGCGGACCGGACCCGGAGCTGAAACATGAAATAAGAAATTCAATGTATAAACAACGATGATATGGTTGAGGATAACGTAAAGGCGCAGATGCGCAAGGGTATTCTGGATTACTGTATCCTGGCGATCCTCTCGCAGGGGGATTCTTATGCCCCGAAGATCATCGCCGAACTCAAGGAGGCGGAGATGATCGTGGTCGAAGGGACGCTGTATCCGATTCTGACGCGGCAGAAGAATGCGGGCCTGCTCACTTACCGGTGGGAAGAGTCCCCGCAGGGACCGCCCCGCAAGTACTATTCGCTCACAGACAAGGGCCGGGAGTACCTGGCTTCGCTGGATGAAGCGTGGGAGGAACTGGTAGGACAAATTCAAATGATTCGCCACCGGGAAAACGACCCGGCATAACCGATTGATTAATTAAAAAACTGAAAACGATGAAAAAATTGATGATGGCCCTGTTGGCAATGATGGCCGTTCTGTTCGGTACGACAGCGTGCGGAGGCAGTATCTTCGGTCAAACCCGGATCAAGGGAAGCGGAAATCTGATAACCCGCACCGTGGCGGTCGGAAACTTTCATACTATCGATGCTTCGCGCGGAGTGAAGGTCCTGCTTACCGACGAGCCCGGCGATATCGAGATCTGTGCGGATGATAACCTGATCGAGTACGTGCGGGTCGGGATCGATGGTGGCGAGTTGAAGATTACGGTCGCTCCCCGCATTCATGCAGTGCCTTCGGAGCAGATCCTGGTGCGCGTACCTTACAACGGAAATATCCGCAAATTGGAGGCTTCCTCCGCTGCGAAGATCGTGGCCAAGACACTCTTTACCGGCAGAATGCTGGAGATCGAGGCGTCGAGCGCAGCCAGGATCCGTGTGGATGCACAGGTCGAAACGTGTGAAATCGACGCTTCGAGCAGCGCTAAAGTCGTGGCGCAGATCGATGCGGACCGTCTGGAAGCGGATGCTTCGAGCGCATCGTCGATTCTGTTGCAGGGTGCGGTACAGAAAGCGGTGTTCGAAGCCTCTTCCGCTGCGTCGATCGATGCCCGGAAGCTGGTCGCACACTTCTGCGAGGCGGAGGCGTCGAGCGCCGCCGATATTCGGGTCTATTGCGAGCAGGCTTTGCAATCCCGAACGTCGAGCGCCGGAAGCGTTTCCTATGCCGGACCGTGCAGTGTGAATTCTGCCGATACGAGCGGCGGTTCTACTCGCGGTGCAGCGAATAACGAACTCAAATAGACCGATCGCGATGAAAGAGGTTAAGAAATGTAGTATTTCGGGGATTGCCTTCACGATGGAGGCCGATGCCTTTCAGGTGCTTTCGCGTTACCTGGAGAGCTTGAACGATACGTATAGAAATACCGACGGCGGAAAGGAGATCGTCGAGGATATCGAGGCCCGTATCGCCGAGCTGATTCTCTCGCACCAGGATAATTCTAAAGTGGTGAAGCTATCGTTGGTCGAGGAGATCATTGCCCAAATGGGGTCTGCCGAAGCCATTCGGGAACAGGAGGGCCGTGAAGCCCCGCGCGGCGAAGGCCGGATTCCGCGCCGCCTGTACCGGGATATGGACCAGGCGCGCTTGGGCGGTGTCTGTTCGGGTGTGGCCAAGTATTTCGGGACCAGTCCCACGTGGATCCGTCTGCTGATGTTCCTGCCGCTCATTCTGTTGCTGTTGTTGGGATGGATTCCGTTTTTCTGGTGGCTTGTGCCGCTGATGAGCAACTTGCTCGGCGTGTTCTTTATTTGCTACCTGATTATGTGGTTCGCTGTACCGGCAGCCCGTACTGCGCGTCAGAAGCTCGAACAAAACGGACAGCGGATTACCGTACAATCCATCGAGGAGGCTTCGGCGGCGAATCACGATGTCGATGCTGATGCCAAACCGGTCGTTGCCAAGGCCGTTTATGCCTTGGGGCAGGTCGTCCTGATCGTATTGAAACTCCTGGCCGGCTTGCTGGTATTCGGGTTGATTTTGGGTGCATGCGCATTGATTATCGGTCTGTTTGCTGTCGGGATGGCCGGTCCGGAGGTTGTGTCTGTCGATGCGGGCATCTGGACGGTGTCGCTGGGGATTATGACCGCGTTGGTGCCGGTGCTGTTGCTGATTTACGTGTTGATGTGTCTGATAGCTTCCCGCAAACCGAGCCGCCGGGCTGTTCTGACGACTTTCCTGATCTGGATCTTGATTATTATCGGCCTGGGTGTTTCTGCGGTCCGGGAGAGTGAGCGGGGATATGAATGGTATGAGATAAGGACGGAAAGCTACGATCCGGATATGGAATTGCCTGCTCTGCCGGAGCCCCGTTCCGCCGATACCTCTTTGCTGCGGGTGGATACGCCCGACGGGAGCGTGGATTTGAGTGCCGGGGAAGGCCGGGTGAAAATCGCGGTGGAGGATAAGGAGGACGGTGAGAAGGTCGATATTCATGTCGGCTCGAAAGGTGTGAAGATTACTGCGACGGAGCCTGCGGCCGAATGCGATGATTTTGATTGATTTCGAATAAAAGCGTTGATCGAAATAAAAAGTTTTTTCAGGTCGGAGCCGGATCTTTTTCCTGTGGGAAAAGTCCGGCTTCGGTTTTTGTGGCGGACCGAAGGGGCACGCCGCAAGGCGTATTGCACGGAAGTTGTGTGGCTGAAGAAATGGGCGTTCGGAATTTCCCGGCTCCGGCGGAGCGGGACTGCCGCGTGCGACGGTCGTTTCCCTCGGAGTAAAGTTGCGGAGAACGGTTGTTTTTCGTATATTTGACTTCGTCCAATATACTCCCGCTCGACAAAACCGAATAAAATTCGCTTTTGTTCTCGACTTATTCGTATATTTGAACGTTTTTTCAGTAAAAAGAAAAAGTATGGCTGCAATTAAGTGTATCGGAGTGCTGACTTCGGGGGGCGATGCTCCCGGGATGAATGCCGCGATCCGTGCCGTGACGCGTACGGCGATCTATAACGGGTATTCCGTAAAAGGTATTATGCGCGGTTATAAGGGATTGGTCGATGACGAAATCATCGACCTGCAATCGGATTCCGTGAGCAATATCATCCAGCAGGGCGGCACGATGCTGAAGACGGCCCGCAGCCAGGAGTTTATGACCCCTGAAGGGCGCCGCCGGGCTTATGAGAATATGAAGCGCAGCGGTATCGATGCGTTGGTGGTGATCGGCGGGGACGGTTCGTTGAAGGGCGCCTGTATTTTCGCCCAGGAGTTCGATGTGCCGATCGTCGGCCTGCCGGGTACGATCGACAACGATCTGGGCGGTACGGACGCTACGATCGGCTACGATACGGCGCTCAATACGATTGTCGAGGCGGTGGACAAACTGCGTGACACGGCTTCCAGCCATGAACGCCTCTTCTTCGTCGAGGTTATGGGACATACGGCCGGCTATCTGGCGTTGAACGGGGCGATCGCTTCGGGAGCCGAAGCCGCGATCATTCCCGAGATGGACACGGAGGTCGATCAACTGGGCGAGCTCATCAACCAGGGATTCCGCAAAAGTAAAAATTCGGCGATCGTGCTGGTGGCCGAGAATCCCGCTACGGGCGGTGCCATGGGGCTTGCCGAACGCGTGAAGCAGGAGTTTCCGCAGTACGATGCCCGGGTAACCATTCTGGGACATATCCAGCGGGGCGGGTCGCCGTCGGCAATCGACCGTATCATGGCTTCGCGTATGGGCGAAGCCTCCATCGAAGCGCTCATGGAGGGGCAGCGCAACGTGATGATCGGTCTGAGCAACGGGCAGATCGTCTATGTCCCCTTCTCGCGTGCCGTCAGCCACGACCGGACTATCGACCGTGGAGCGGTGGATCTGGTGCGCATCCTCTCTATCTGACATTATTTTCGAACAATACTGACTTCATGAAACGCGTAATAGGAATAGGAAACGCTCTGACAGACATGTTGGTCAATCTGAAGACCGACAAAGTACTCGATACGTTCAATTTGCCGAAAGGTTCGATGAGCCTGGTGGATGCGGCCTTGCAGACCGAGATTTCGAAATCGGTCGCCGGTCTGCCTTACTCGCTCTCGCTCGGCGGATCGGCCGGGAATACGATCCGGGCGATGGCCCGGTTGGGTTGCGACGTGGGCTTTATCGGCAAGGTGGGAACCGACAAGACGGGAGATTTCTTTATTCAGGCTCTTGAGAACCTGGGTATAGAACCCTTTATTTTCCGGGGGAAGGAGCGCTCGGGAAGGTGTGTGTCGCTTATTTCTCCCGATGGGGAACGGACGATGGTGACGTTCCTGGGGGCTGCGCTGGAGTTGAGTGCGGCAGAGGTTACGTCCGCTATTTTCGAAGGTTACGACTGTCTTTATATCGAAGGTTATCTGGTGCAGGATCACGAGTTGATTGCCGGTGCGGTCCGTACGGCTAAAGCCTGCGGTCTGAAGGTGGCGATCGACCTGGCGAGTTTCAATGTCGTGGAGGCCAACCTGGAATTTCTGCGCTCGCTCATTCAGGATTACGTCGATATCGTTTTTGCCAACGAGGACGAAGCGAAAGCCTTCACCGGCGAGGGCGAGCCGCTCAATGCCTTGCAGATGCTTTCGGAGCTGTGCGAACTGGCCGTCGTGAAGGTCGGTATCAAGGGGGCTTTGATCAAGCGGGGCAGCGAAGTGGTCCACGTGGGGATCATGGCTGCAGCCAAGCGGGTCGATACGACGGGTGCGGGCGATCTGTATGCCGCCGGATTCCTCTCCGGGTTATGCGAGGGGCTGACGCTGCGTCAGTGCGGTACGATCGGTGCCATCGTCGCCGGGAAGGTGATCGAAGTGGTCGGAACGACTTTCAGCGAGGAGGCGTGGCAGCACGCTTTCCAGCTGGTCGAGAAAGTACGGTCGGAGAAATACCTGTTCTAAAGGGAAACTCTTATCGGCGTGCCGACTGTTTTTGTTATTGCATTACGGTAGTTGTTTGTGCCACTTTTAAGAGAGTAGAATTATGAAAGCAAAACGAATGTTGGCTTGGACTCTGGTCGCTGTTTTATCGGCGATGCTCGTCACCTCGTGTGCCTCCCGTTGCCCTCGTCACCCGAATTCGCCTTCGGTGCACCATTTTCATGAACGGCCGCATCCGCCTCACAAAAAAGCTCCGAAGCCCCATAAACATCCCCGACCGGGGCATAAGCCCGGCACGCCTCCGTCGCATGGGAAACATAAATAAAGATGTTCCTCCGCCGGATACTCGTCCGAACTATGGTCTGGGGTTTCGCCGCCTGTTTCACTGGAATAGCGGATACGTATGTACGGCTCTGTGCGGCAAGTCCCGCATCCGGAGAACATATTTGTACAGCAAAATTTTCTGATACCGGTTTGCAGCGATGCAACCGGTATTTTCACTGGCAGAGCCCCAAGTCTGCGTCTTACGGTTTTCGACCCGATATTCCCCGTGTGATTTGCCTCCGCATCAGGAGCAGATAGCGGGCTTTGGGGACGGAGAACCGCAACAGGAAGCCGAGAGCCAACAGGAGTGTCGCACCCCACTTGACGGCTTCGCCCGATAACAGACGCACGGTTTGCCCCCTCATTCCGGCCCGCAGGCGTTGGGTGCGTCCGACCTGGTAACATAATGATTCGAAGTATTCCCGGGAAATCTTTCGCGGCGGAATGATATGCCACATAATTGCTGTCGGAACATAGTAACAACGTTCTCCGGCGTCTGCCAACCGCTGAAAAAGATCGCTCTCTTCGCCTCCGATCAGTTGCTCTCCGGTTCGCCCCAGCGAAGGGTCGAAGGCGCCGTATCGTTGGACCGTCGAACGCCGCAGGGCCATGTTGCCGCCGCCGGGAATACGTCCTTTCGGAAAAGGGCGGATCTTTCGCCCCAGGTCGATCGGATTGGCTATCGGACGTTCGGTATAACTCGACATCCAGGCCGGGCGTCCCGCAGGATATTCGGGTATGATAGGGCCTCCGGCCGATGCAGCGTCGGGGTAGGCGTCGAAGAGGGCGACGTACGAAGAGATGAACTGTTCGTTGATGCGTTCGTCGTCGTCGATGATGGCGATGTATTCGCCCCGGCTTTCGTCGATACCCCGGTTGCGGGCATGGGAGAGCCCCTGCCGGGTTTCGGTTACGATCCGAAGGTTGATTGCGGGATGTTCTGTTGCGAACGCTTCGAACCGGGCCAGCGTGTCATCCTGCGAATTGTTGTTCACGACGATACACTCCCACTCTGCGGCCGGGAAATCCTGCCGCACGACCGACCGGAGCGCTTCGACGAGCGCTGCGGAGCGGTTGTAAGTGGCGATGATGAGCGATAATCGGATCATAGGGCAAAGATAGTGAAAGCCGAGAGAAAACGGGAACTTGTTCCCAATTTTCCGAGGCGCATCCTATTTAAGACTATGTCAAAGATAGTGAAAGCCGAGCGCAGCCCCAAATTTATTTAAGTTCCTTTTCCTCCTCCTTGCGGGGCAGTGTACGCAAGCGTTCACTGCTCCCGTTTCGAGCGTCGTTTGAGCTTTGCCGAGTTTTCTTATCTGGGCCGACGGTTATGGTCCGATATACTTTCCCGGATGAAAAATACCCCTGCAGTTCTGGCAGGGGTATTCGGTCTGTCGGAATCGGTTTATTTCCGAATGACCAGGTATTTCGATATGCTCCAGAATTTTGCGGGATCGGTGATTTCGAGCGTTACCAGTTTGTCTTCGCCCGGTGTGAGCGTGTAACTCTCTTTGGGGTGCGAGGTGAGCAGCTTGGGCTTTTTGCTGCCCGTTTCGATTCGGGTCAGATTCCGCAGGTCGGCCGATGTGAATGCCGATTTGTCGAAGTCGCCATCCATGATGCTCTTGGTTTTGAAGAGTCCGTTGCCTTCGACGATGCGAGCCTCCTTGAGCTGCTTCATATCGGCGATGCAGAACCAGACGACATTGAGCTGACTATCCTGTTCCTCGATCGTAGTTTTTTGGCTGGCAGTGACTTCGTTCAATCCGGCGATGTCCTTGTTGAGCTCCTCGACCGTACCGGCGAGCTCCTCGATCTCGATGTTTTTTTGGGACAGCTCGGTCTGAAGCGATTCGATCTGTGCGACTTTCCGGGTCATTTCTTCCTGCAGACGTTTGATCGTCCCGGCCAGCGAAGCGTTCTTGCGGCCGCTTTGTGCGAATTGTGCTTCGAGTTCGGCGATTCGCTCCTTGTTTTGGAGCAGGATACCCTTGATTTGGTTGATCTGCGATACCATCTGTTGTTTTTTGTCCAGCGGCTTGTTTTCGATGTCGCTTATTTGAGTCATCACGCGGTCTTCGACTTCGCGGATCGACTGAAATCCGGTTTCGATCTCATTGAGGATTTCCAGCGTTTGATCGTACTTTTGCTCGACGGTGAGCAGCGAGTCCCGTTGGGCGAGCAGGGTCTGGTATTTTCCTGATTTTTCGACGCATGACACTGCGGTCAGCGCTACGGCTGCGAAAGCCAGAATAAGTCTGAATGTCTTCATTGGTATTGGAATTTGGTTTTTGCAATTAGAAATATCCAATCGTGTGCCATTGTATTCAAAATGTTGATTGATAATTTGTTGTTGCGATATTCGTGCGGTCGATGACTGTGGAATTGTGCCCCAAATGTGTGGAAGCTGTGTGGAAACGGGCAGTTTTCGGACTGTGTATCGCGGTGCAGTCGGATTTCCGATAAGCGGAGGCGGAAGTTTCGGATAAATTGCAAAGCCCCGGCCTATGAAAAGCCGGGACTTCGTTCGATGTTTACGATTCGGGGATTATTTCAGGACTTTCAACAGTTCGGGCAGCAGGCAGGAAATCGTATTCTCGTTCTGTGCCGTGTAGAAGTTGCCGTCGATGACGGCTTTTTCGTCCGTTCCGATACAGCTTTTGACGACCGGTTTGAGGAACGGATGCAGGGCCACCCGTCTGCCCTGTGCGATGCCGAGGTTGTCGAAGAGCAGTGCTGCGGCGCAATGCCCTGCGATCGTTTTTCCCTGGTCCGCAAAATTTTTGATGACGCTCAACATATCCACGTTGTAGGGTTTGTCTGCGTTTTCCGCGAATTTGGGCATGGCGTCGCCGCAGGCGAATACGAGGGCGTCGTATTCGTGTTCATGGCCTTTGAGTGAGGCGATTATATCGTCCGTCTGGAGGCGAAGCCCCGAGTTGGTTTTTACATTCGTGGTATCCGCTACCGCGAATGTCCTGAAGGGAATGCCGTTCTCGAAGAAGGTTTCCAAATACTGAAACAAGCCCGATCCGTTGACGGGGTTTACGACCAATACAGCTACTTTCTTTGCCATAATTTTTGAGTTTTTTATAGTTATTAATGATATGTTAGTTACTTTTGTAGTGCAAACATAAAATAAGTAATCGGGTTCTGCAAGAGGTGATTTTTTGGTAAGCGAGTTAC
>ENA-UPWU01001326-UPWU01001326.1-human-gut-metagenome-genome-assembly--contig:-NODE-1326-length-10230-cov-4.561903_pt1 | contig 10230 bp, 9 predicted proteins | sample MGYA00250058_ERZ773392 | MGnify/ENA primary metagenome ERZ773392 (study PRJEB29103, sample SAMN06112084) | human gut metagenome | biome: human gut; feature: ankylosing spondylitis patient; material... | reverse complement strand
CGCCGAGGGTCATGGAGAAGATCAGAACGGCTTCATATGAACCTTTTGCTGTGGGCATTACAGGCACCTCCATATGGTCTTATGGTCCCCTTAGTCGGAAAGGGACAAGGATATAGTCTTTTTCTCATACGGTTTCATACAGAAAAAGCCAAATAGCATTATAACAGAAGGAGCCTGTCCCGTCAAGTGCTTTTCGGGAATTTCCCAAAATTTTCCACCGACAGAACAGGCTCCGTATAGCGTACATTTACAATATTGTGGATAGGGAATATACTGCACTTACATTTACGACATTTTTATAATCTGATGAAAGGAAAGCCGGAGCTCCGGTATGACTATGAATTTATTAACCATCAAGAATTTTTCCAAATCATATACAGACAAGGTTCTGTTTAACAACGCTGATTTCTCCATAAACACAAAGGAAAAGATCGGCGTCATCGGTGTAAATGGAACCGGAAAATCAACACTGCTCAAGATAATCGCAGGTATTGATACCTGCGACTCAGGGCAGTTCTCAAAAGGTAATAACGTCGTGATCAGATATCTTCCACAGACTCCGGATTTCACCGAGGCTGTGAGCATCTACGACTATGTTATAACCGCCAACTCCAATGAGGAGAACCAGTGGAGCATAGAGGGCGATGCCAAAGCATTTCTTCACAGGTTGGGGTTTGACGATACCAGCATCATGGTAAACACACTCTCCGGAGGACAGCGTAAGAAGGTCGCACTGGCCGCAGCACTGCTGTCCAGCTGTGACATACTGGTCCTTGACGAGCCTACAAACCATCTGGACAACGACATGACAGAATATCTGGAGGAATACCTGAACAACTACAAAGGTGCGCTTGTGATGGTCACTCACGACAGATATTTTCTGGACAAGGTATGCAACCGGATAGTTGAGATAGACAAGGGCAAAACTTACAGCTACAACGCCAACTACGAAGGTTACCTCATGCTCAAAGCCGAGCGGGAAAATATCGCCCTTGCAACTCAGAACAAGCATCAGAACATCCTAAGAAAAGAAATCGCATGGATGCAGAGAGGTGCCCGTGCCAGGAGCACCAAACAGAAAGCACATATACAGAGATACGAAAAGCTCGCAAGTGAGGAGCTCATAAAAGAAACCCAGTCCGTCACCATGAGTTCCATAGCCAGCAGACTGGGCAACAAAACCATAGAGATAAACAATATATCCAAGACCTGGCCTGGACGCGAAAATCCCATTATACAGGATTTCTCATACAACTTCCTTCGCACCGACAGAATTGGAGTTGTCGGACCTAACGGATGCGGCAAAACCACGCTTATGAAACTTATAACAGGCAACATCAAGCCTGACAAAGGATATATAGACATAGGCGAAACTGTCCGTATTGGATATTTTTCTCAGGAAAACGAATCACTTGATCCCAATATGAAGGTACTGGATTATGTCAAAGAGACCGCAGAATATATACAGACCACCGAAGGACTTATGTCTGCATCAACCATGTGCGAACGCTTCCTGTTTGACGGAACACTGCAGCACCAACGCATAGAGAAGCTGTCCGGTGGTGAAAAGAGAAGGCTGTACCTTCTGAAGGTTCTGGTATCCTCGCCAAATGTCCTGATTCTTGACGAGCCGACAAACGATCTGGACATATCAACGCTATGTATACTTGAAGATTACCTTGACTCTTTCCAGGGCATACTCATAGTTGTATCCCACGACAGATACTTTCTGGACAGAGTTATACGCAAACTGTTGGTGTTTGATGGTCGCGGTGGTATATCCCAGTTTGAGGGTGGATACACAGATTACTACATAACCCACGGGGCATTTGCCAACAGTGCCGCAGGCACCACAAACGATACGACGCGATCATCTTCGTCAAAGGCTCAGGAAACCATCAGTTTGGAGGACGATCCAGCAGCGGATCAGAACAAAAAGAAGGGACGAGAACCGGCAATCAAGAAAAAATTCTCCTTCAACGAACAGCGAGAATACGACACTATAGAGGATGATATTGCCGCAAAGGAGGCGGAGATCAACCAGATAGAGGCAGACATCAACGGCTCCGTATCAGACTTCATTAAACTGAACGAGCTGACTGAGAAAAGGGCAAAGCTTGAGGAAGAGCTTGATCATCTCCTGGACAGATATATTTATCTCACAGAACTAGCTGAATCATTTGACCGATAACTGCAAATCTGCAATCAACATAAAACACCCCGGAATGTACACAGAAAATCACCGTTCACATTCCGGGGTATCTCACTTCTGAATTATATATCATCACATCTGATGTCTCACTATCTTATACTCATCATCCAACTGAAAATAAGGACAGTTATCATATCCTCTGGCAATAAATCTGGCAAAGTCATCCTCATCCATATTCACCAGGCACTCAGAGAAATCATCTTCTTCATCATATACATAGTGAGCACACATATCACAACTGGAAGCCATTTCAATCCTCCTTAATCTTCTATGAGAATTGCTCTCAAAAGCACTTTTCTCATGTTATCCGCAAAAGTATTTTTATTATACACGTGCCCGGTCTAAAAATCTATCAGTTTCACTTAATTAACCAAGTTTCTAACTGGTAATAACTGTCATAATGTGATATTATTGAAAGAAGTATATTAAGGGATTTCCTCAAGAAAAAGAAGGAGTGTGTTTCCAGTTATGAAAAAGAAGTTAGTAGCATTTCTGCTCACCCTCATCATGATTCTGCCATTTGTCAATACAGCATACGCTGCTGATAAGGGAGATACGACAAATAGCAGTTCTGGATCTGGCAAGATAAACGGCAAGACTTATTATTATGATCAGTTTGACAACAGCGCATACAGAACTGTATATAATCAGATCAACGAAGCCGCTGCTGCATTTAACTCGTCAAACCAGACCGCACAATATCAGGATGGTGGGTATTACACAGCATTTACACTGTCGATAAGCAATAAAGACTGGGAAGTTATCGGCAACGATGGTCTTCGCCAGGTTATGAACGCGGTTTTGGCCGATCATCCGGAATATTTTTGGATGTCTGACAGCTACGAATGTAAGGCATCTTCATCCGGAGAATTAAAATTCCAGTTGCTGACAGTTGAATGTTATTCACTGTATGCCAATGGTGACTCGCGAATAGTGTATGTCAACAATTTCGACCTTGCAGTAAAAACTTACGCAGCTACACTAAGTGAAAACGCAAAGGATTATGAAAAGGTATATCTGATCCACAACGCCATCATCAACAAAGTCTATTATGCAGACAATATCACAAGCAGGAACAATGATAACATATATGCATACACAGCAGATGGTGTTTTCAGTTCGCAATACCTGAAAGCAGTTACATACGGCTACGCCAAAGCATTTAAAGCTGTAATGGATTATATTGATGTACCTTGCATATATATTGAGGGACAGAATTCTGATCTTCTCGATGATTCAGCAGAAACACAAAAGAAATTAAAAGATGAGAACTACATTAACAACTGTGCATGGAATGCAGTATATCTCGGCGGGGAATGGTATCTCATAAACCTTGGTCTTGACGATCCTGTTACCACCACTGGCAAAGAGGCACTGTCATACAAGTACTTCAACATTACGGATTCGCAGGCTTCTAACCTGACTGCCATCCCAGACAGAGTCCCTGGAATTCCATCCTGCAACGGCACAGAATATTGTCTCACGAAGGTTCAACAGGATCTCGAAGCTGATGGATTATGGGAAAAGTCCAGTTACAACTTTTTAGACATGATACTTGACAGATATGGCCTCTCCGTCGTTTTGATAAGCGTCGGTGTCATACTCTTACTTATCGTATCTCTCTTTAAGAATATTCGCAAAAGAACCAAGAGTAAGAAAAAAGATAAGGTCAAAAAAACAAAAACAACTGTGGTCGACAATTCTGAGCTTGACGACGAGCTCAGAAAGCAGCCTCTTTCACAAATACAGAACAATAAGAAATATAAAAGCATAAAAAAGTGCATTGCACATCTATACGGCATTTGGAATAATCCCAATATATCGGAACCGATGTGCAATGCACTTTTTGTATTTAATTAGCTACGTCTCCATCAGTAACCACTACGGTTATATTCTTTGATGCAGTATTGCCTGCCCAATCTGTGACCGTCAGTGTCGCATTTACGGCTCTTGCCTTTCCTGTGTCCAAGTCTTTCACCGAAGTGAGCTTGCTCTGAATATCAGGATCAGCATCTGTAACAGTATAATAATCACTCCAATTTATATCCTGTCCCACCTTAACTTCTATTTCATCCGGACCGGATATGTAAGGATTAACCTCATCCACCACATTTATCTTTGCTGTTTTCCTGCTGGACAGCTTTCCTCTTCTGACTGTGAATTTTACTTTATACTTTCCCAGCTTATCTGGTACAAAATCATTTGAATCGCACTCGATATAAGTATCTACACTTGACGCTTCAAAAAAGTTCTTTATATCAAATGTATCCCCCATATTGTAATCCTGTGAAATCTGATGAACTTTGAGCAAGCTTGCTCTCATTATAAGCGTTATCACCAGGGCTAGAAGAATTCCCAATATGATCGCTGCCGGAATAACTGTCTTAGGATTTAATCTTACATTGTTTTTCTTTTTATTGGTTTTTTTATAAGTCTTTGAACGAGTCTTTGAATCACTCCTTTTGACACCGCTATTACTCTTCGCACCGGATGTATGGACCGCATTGGATGGGCGCACCGTCCTGCTCTGTGTGCCCTTCGCAGGATGGTCTCCCCGTGTCTTCTCCTTGTCCAGCGGTCTTCCTGTACTGGTTCTTGTTCTCTGAACAGCAGTTGCACTTTGAGGTCTTGAGCTTGCTGATCGGCTACGCTGTCTGTTTCCTGTCGTATCTGATCTGTTCATTGTCGATCTATCTACACGTATTTCTCTATCGCGTATTTCTCTATCACGCACTTTACTGTCACGCTCTTTACTATTATCAACTTTACTTTCTTTATCTGCCAATTTATGCCTCCTCCGCGGCTCCCACGTACCGCAACACATTTATTTATCCATTATACATAATAATTCCCATGCATACAATCATTTCACATTGCAATGACTGCAAATAAGTTGCAATAGAAGCAAATAAGTGCGATAATTTACAGAATGTCACCAGCACTCTGAATCTGTACTATGTAAGCGTAAGTCCCGTCTCCTCCTTTATCTCCCTCAGAAGGCAGTCCTCAGGGCTCTCACCCTCCTCGGCATGTCCACCCACACCGATCCATTTGCCTTTATTAATGTCCTTCTCCTTCTTTGTCCTGTGGAGCATCAGGTATCTTCCATCTTTCTCTATGTAACAAAGTGTTGTCATCTTCATATATTATCCTCCCAGGGACGTTCCTTCTGTACCGAAGAGTGTCCCTATGTCCTATTGTTATCATGACACGGGGACACTCCTCGTGACAAAAGGAACGTCCCTACTTATTCACTATGTATATTCCTGCACACACCAACACCAGCGACACCAGACTTATCGGACCAAGCGCCTGCGCACCCTCGCGGAGCAGCCATGCCGACAGTATCACGCCGAATACCGGATTCATAAATCCAAATACTGCAACCCTTGATATAGGATTATACTTGAGCAGCATTCCCCACAGAGAATATGCCACCGCCGATATAAGGGCCAGATATATGAGCATCAAAACTCCACCTGTGGATACGGTGCTGAGTCTGCCTCCCATGGCAAAACCGGCAGCCGACAGAATAATTCCGCCAACTATAAACTGGTAGCCACTGAGCATGACCGGATTGTGTTTTGCCGAATATCGCTTCAGGAACACAGATGAAAATGCATAAGCCACTGTCGAAAGGAATATCGCACCCTCACCTGACAAGCTCATATGGAAATTCATTCCATTCATGTTTATAAGTACAACTCCCGCAAATCCAACCAGACAGCCAAGCATCTTCTTCGCAGTGACATTTTCCTGATGGAATATGAATCCTGACACTATGATGGCAACGAATACATTTACTGCCTCTATGATCGAGGCCTTGACTCCGCTTGTGTGCGCGAGACCTATATAAAAGAACAGGTATTGTATGACTGTCTGCAGCATAGCAAGCCACACTATTTTGCCGGCGCAGCCCTTCTCCGGCTTTATGAACTTTCCTTCCAGCAGACTTCCAAATATCACGGCAAGGATTCCCGCCAGCACGAATCGCATACCGGCGAACAGTATCTGTGCCGACGTATCCGCACTCTCTATATTCCACAGTCCATAACCTATCTTTATACAAGGAAACGCACTTCCCCACAACAGGCAGCACAGCATGGCACCGAACCACACAACACTGGTCTTCTGCATCCATTTGTCGTTTATCTCTATCTTTTTCATATTTACTTCTCTCTCGTGTCTTTTATATCATAGACTAACAACATTATATACGATTATAACTGCCAGTCTATATTCTTTGCATTCTCAGCAAGCAGCAACCTGGTCGCAAGCTCTTCATCATCCAGTTCTACATAGTCACCATTTGCATAATATCTCCACTCGGCTGTCATCTTTTTCCCTGTAAAGTTCGTCTCCCTTATGACCCAGAACTGTTTTGGAGACAATCTCTCCTGATTATTTTTCATCAACGTATAGCACTCTGTGTACTTGCAATTCTTTACTAGTTCCTTGACATCCATAAATGTCTCACGATTCTGAACCTGACATATAAGCAGACTGCAATTCTTCTTTGGTTTTCTCTGTACCCTCTCAATGGATATATCAAACCATGAACACAGTATCATATATATCAATATGTATACAAACAAATATGCTATGGAAAATACGACATCACCTTTATCGCCAATAATCTTGTATAGGAACCATTTATTAAAATAGAACAGGATCACGCCAGTCAGAAATGAACATAAGATCAGATCTGTGAACCACTGGCCGGCTATGATCAGCCCATGTGTGTTACGTGAATCTGATAAAAAGCGCAGTATCCATAGAATCAACAGTGTGCCAACCGCCAACACAAGAGCCGCTATGCCAAGATGCACACCTGAGTCAAATATCCAATGCCAGTTAAGCGGCAATTTTATATGTTTTATATCTTGCAAGAGGTACTGCACATCAGGATTCCACACCGTATTGCCCCAATATATGAATCCCCATACTGCACCTATCACAAATAACAAAATCTCCTTTTTCCATCTTCCCCTCATAATGTACCTCCATTCTTAAGCATCTTTTATTGTATATATATGGAAAGTATATTTTTATACACGAAAAAAGTCAATTTTCTTTCCCCATTGGCGCGACTTGTTTTTGGCAAATATTTCTTCAATTATCTCCTCGTATATGATATGTTCTAGTTAGTTTATGCTAACCATATAGATTATTTACAAGGGGGATTACATGGAACAGAAAGAAAAAATTAAATACCAAAGGAACTGCCTGCTGGGCGCGCTCGGCGCAGCGCTCCTGATCGTGGGGGATCTGTGTATCAGCATAGTACCCGCATCACCCGCGGACAAAGGACTTTATGTGAGGGGGGCATATCTGAACGGGGATTTCCAGCTGTGGAGAGTGGCTCTGCTGCTTGTGACAGGTCTTGTCGGTATGTTCTTCTATGCATTTGGCATAGACGCCATATCGGAGCAGATACTTCCCAAGTACCGCAAGACGAGGGCACTCGTCAAATACGCAGGGCTCATGTATGTCGCATCCGCCGCGACACTGCATTTTCTCGTGGGAACACTCGCTTACTGGGTAACCTATCTGTCTGAACACATTGGAAGAGAACAGGCCATCGCATATGTTGACGACTACTACAATCTGCTCTTTCCAGCCGTCAGCATAGTGTACATACCTACGGCACTGCTCATGCTCACAAGTCTTATATCGCTGCTGGCAGGCAGAACTGTCATGAAGAGGAGCATGATCGTATTTCACATCATCACATGGCAGCTTATATTTGTGCTCATTCCTGACATCAGACAGGCCATGGGCGCCGACATATCCACACTGGATTATGTATTCAGTCAGGCATCAGGAAACACCGCCTGCCTCATCTGGCTAGTTGCCAGCTTTGTATATTCTAAAAGAAACAGCAATTAACAACCGTCTCCAAACTAATTCAAACATATAAAAAGTTCCATGGATCTGCACCGTGCAGACACATGGAACTTTCTTATTACTCTATATTAACTTCAACCTACAGCATACCCTCTTTTATAATATCGTGGTCTCTCAGTACCTTTTCAATCACCGTGCCCTGGATTTTCTTAAGTATAGGTCTCTTGAGCTTGTTCAGAGGTCCAAGATTTATCTCAAGCGGAGATTTGCCATCCATGAGCTTCACGCTGCTGTCCAGCAGTTCACGGATATCGTACACACTTCCCCACACCTCAGGAACACCTCTGTCCACGCCGAGAAGTCCATACACAGCCTCCATGGCTGTTCTCACCGAATACTCTGTGGTGAACACTGTGTCACGAGGGGTGTCTGCGAACTGTCCGAGGAATGCAAAGTTGGTACATCCGTCTGGAATTACATCCGGTCTGTCGCCCTTTGCTCTAGGCATGAAGAACGCGGTGATATATGGCATCATAGTTGGCACACAGACTGCGCTGTTTGTGGCCAGTTCCTCGATCTCATCTTCTGGCACACCCAGATGATAGAGCCACTCCTCCGTGATCTCCTTACCGGTACAATCCTTCATAGGCTTCTTGATATAATCGCCCGGAACATCTGTGAACAGGCCATATACCCATACACACACCTTATCCTTGTCCTGGGTCTTGAACTGTCCCTGTCTGTTGATGGTCCAGCTCATCAGCCAGCTTGAATCCTGGCAGCTCACTATACCACCCGTGACAACCTTTCCTGTTCTCGGATCACGCTTGCAGATATCTACGATGTATGGGATGATCTTGTCGTCAAGCGTTGTCACTGTGGCTGACTCCCAGTTTGTCTTAGATATATCAGAACAGAACTTCTCAGGATGGCCAAATGAAGGATCCTGTGCAGCTATGTTCTTCCACAGGCTCCAGCAGCCGCTTGTTCTCACCTCTGCGTCACCATTTGGCGCATGGTTCTGATCGCCATAGATAGTTCCCTCCGTGCAGCTTCCATTTGTGACAAATACAAGATCGTTCTCAGTGAGTGGGATCCCCTTCTCAGTTCCGTTTACCCTGCACTCGATGGTCTTTGCTATCTTCTTGCCGTCTCTCATGTCAAATATGACATTTGTGACCTCCGTGTTGTACTGGAATGTCACGCCCGCAGCCTCAAGATACTTCACCATCGGAAGGATCAGCGACTCATACTGGTTGTACTTTGTGAACTTGAGGGCCGAGAAATCTGGAAGTCCTGAGATGTGATGTATGAATCTCTGGAAGTAGAGTTTCATCTCTAGTGCACTGTGCCAGTTCTCAAATGCGAACATCGTCCTCCAGTACAGCCAGAATGTCGAATCAAATACCTCATCATCGAATACATCCTCTATTGTCTTGTCATACAGATCCTCGTCCTTTGTCATGAAGAGCTTCATGATCTCCATACAGCCCTTCTGGCTCAGATTGAATTTGCCATCTGTGTGGGCATCCTTGCCTCTGTTCACTGTTGCTCTGCACAGTGAATAATTTGGATCCTCCTTGTTCAGCCAGTAATACTCGTCAAGAACCGATACCCCCGGTGTCTCTATGGAAGGTATACTTCTGAACAGATCCCACAGGCACTCGAAATGGTTCTCCATCTCACGTCCACCTCTCATGACGTAGCCTCTGGCAGGATCAAATATTCCATCGCACGCACCGCCCGCTATATCCATGGCCTCAAGAATATGGATATGTGAACCCGGCATCTGTCCGTCACGTACAAGGAAGCAAGCTGCTGCCAGTGATGCAAGACCACTTCCCACTATATATGCGTTCTTGTCATCCACGCCCTCCGGCTTTCTCGGTCTGGCAAATGCCTCATAGTTTCCATTTGTATAATAGATTCCCTTACTGTTCTTCTCATGCTTTCCGCGCTCCGTATTATGGTACTCAGCATGTTCAGCCGCAGCCTTCTCCTTCTGAACTTTTGCCTTATTACGATTTTTAACTGTGAGAGCTGCTGCTCCTGCGCCGGCTGCTGCCACCGCTGCTATCCCGATTCCCAATTTCTTCTTTGCCATCAGCAATTCCCCTTTCAGTCTGCCGTCTATCTTTATCTCATGCCTCTATAATAGCTTGCCCAATTTT
>ENA-UPWU01001323-UPWU01001323.1-human-gut-metagenome-genome-assembly--contig:-NODE-1323-length-10240-cov-3.912821_pt1 | contig 10240 bp, 6 predicted proteins | sample MGYA00250058_ERZ773392 | MGnify/ENA primary metagenome ERZ773392 (study PRJEB29103, sample SAMN06112084) | human gut metagenome | biome: human gut; feature: ankylosing spondylitis patient; material... | reverse complement strand
AGGCCGCAGCGGCGGCTCGGACGTCCGTCGGGAAGGACGACGTCCTCCTCGACCACCTTGATGAAGCGGCCGTCGAGGAGCACGCGCTCGGCGACGGACGTTTCGGTGAGCGGATCGTTCTCTCGCTCGGCGCGGGGAACGGGAGCCTCAAGCTTCGGATAGGGGCACTCGGCGGTCGTATGTTCGGTCATGGCGGATGTTCCGGAAAAAAGCGGTTCCTTCAGTATATGCCAGCCGTACGTGCGGGGGAGGCCCATGCCGGCGGACTGGGCTACAATGACCGATTCCTTTTTTCCCAAAAAAAATACCAGTACATGCACGCCGCAGTCGTTGGAGCAGGCCTCACGGGCCTGCAGACCGCCCTGTCCCTCGTCAGAAAAGGTGCCGACGTCACCGTCATCGAAGCCCAGCGCGCGCCCTGCCAGGGCGCGAGCTACTGTGCGGGCGCCGTTCTCGGCGACCCCGCCCCCGCGCCGCTCGCACGTCCGGCAGGACGTCTTGCGCGCCTCCAGGCGCTCGCCTCGAACACCTCGGAACTCGTCTACGGCAGCGGCGCGGCCGTTCGCCACCCGAGCTTCATCTCCGCCATGACCGCATGCCGCGAGCCCGCGCGATGCGAGGCGAGGGACGCGCTCGCCGCGGAGCTCTCCGAGGCCTCGACGTCGATGCTCAGGGCCGAGGCGCAGGAGCACGGCTTCATTCTTCAGGAAAGCGCGGGCACGATCATCGTCTCGCCCGAGGCCGGCGAAGCGTCCCCCGCGACGCTTGAGGACGTCACCGCCATCGAGCCCTCGCTCTATGCGGCCACGGACGTCGGGAGCTTCTCATTCTCGCGCGCGACCACCTGGTCCGTGAGCTACTACGCCAAGCAGCTCAGGGAACACCTCGCCGAAGCGGGAGTGAAGATCCTCTGCAGCAGGAAGGCGACGGGCCTCATCTCCGACAACGGCCGCATCTGCGGCGTGGCGGCGGACGAGCCCGTCAGGACCGACGCCGTCGTCGTCGCCTGCGGCACGGGCGCCCTTGAAATTCTTCCCGAACATGCCTACGGCGGCGTGCCGCTTGCGCCCGTCACCCGCTCCGTGCTCAACGTGAGCCTCTCGGGCGACGCCTGCGTGATGCGCCATGCCGTGAGGACGCCCGAGGGACGCATCGCACTGCCGCTCGACACGTTCGTGCGCATCATGGGCCGCTGGCATCTCGGCGCCCAGGAGCACTGCCCCGTCGACAAGGAGTACAAGGCGCTCTGGGAAATGGGCGTGAAGCTCTTCCCCGCCGCCACCGACTGGTCTCAGGGGCGCTATCTCTCGCACACCGTGCTCTCGAGCCCCGACGGCCTGCCCGTCGCAGGCGCCTCCGGCATGCCGGGGCTGCACCTGAGCATTGCGGGCGGCATCCACGGCGCCGACTTCTGCACGGCCGTGGCGGACGTCGTCTCCGACGGCGTCCTCGGACGCGAGAACCCCTTCTCCGAACGCCTCTCCTGGCGGCGATTCGGCGGTTGACTTCCTCCTCCGTCCTAAAGGGCGGGGATTCCTTGGGCCACGCGATCGCGTAGCTTGAGGATGGCTCCCATTGATGGCATCGAGTCCTCCGGCCGAAAGCCTTGCTCCCCAACACTCACTACATGGGCGATGTGCTTTTTGTTGTGTGCACTCGGGCCTGTCCGGCCCTTCCTCAACACGTTCAGGGCGCCCACCACGTCGGCATTCGCTTCGAAGCCGCAACTTTCGTTGACGCACTTGAAAATCGCCTGCGTCGGGCGGTTGCGTTTGTCCCTGCTCTGACAGTGCGGGCAGGTGATGCTCGTCCCTCTCGGATCGACGGGAATCATCACACCACCCACTTTCAGAAGTTGCCATTCGATTGTTTGGCGAAGACTGTAGAACCCCGTGCGCAGGATGGCGCGGTTGAGCCCGCTTTTCTGCTTCACATTCTTGCCGGGATTCGCAACGGTGCCCTTGGCGGACGCCGTCATGTTCTTCACCTTCAGGTCCTCGACGTACACGCAGCCGTACTCCTGCGCGAGCGCATGCGCCGTCTTCCTGTGGAAATCCTGTCGAATGCAACGAATCTTTCGGTATAGGTTTTGAATCCTCTCCTTGAGCTGACGGCGCTTGCGACTCGGCTGCTTCTTGTCAAAAGGCTCCGCCAGTCCCAACTTCGCGAGTTTCTTTCGCGACTCCTGGTTGAGCGAAAGCTTGCGTTTCAAGCCCGCAATGCGTTTCTCGATCGAGCGAATCTTCGCCGTGTCGAGATCGTAGAATCGTCCGTCGCTCGTCGCGACGGCATGCACGACGCCGACGTCGATTCCGACATCGAGCGCCTTCATGTCGGGGGCCTGGACTTCGAACTCAACCGTGAAGATCACGAACCAGCGGCCGCAGTCCTTCTTGACGTGAATCTGTTTCACGACACCGGGAACGAGCGTCCCGTTCGCACACTCAAACGCGATGGCGCGCGTTCTACGGTATCGAATCCAGCCGATCTTCGGGAGCTTGACTCGCCCGTTGGCATCGTCGATGTGTTCTGGAGCAAACTGCGGAACCCGAAAGCCGTCTCCGATATCTTTCGCCTTGAACTTCGGCCATCCTTTGTGTGCCGGATCGCTCTTGGGACGGAAGCTGTCGCTGATGGCGCGATCGAGATCGAGCAGAGCTTGCTGGAGCGGTTGGGCCATGGCCTCTCGAAGGAAGGCGATCTCGGGTTGTTTTTTCCAGAGCACCAACTCGTGGGCGAGCTTCTTGTAGGTGAGAAGCTTTTCACCTTTAGACTTGCGCTCGTTTTGGATCCCCAACGCCTTGTTGAAGACAAACCTGCGGCAACCGGCGTTTCGGCTCAAGGCCGCACGTCGGGTCTCGTCAACGTAGAGTTCGTATTGAAAGGCGCAGGTGATCTTCATATGAACATCATGGCACACTTCCTTCAAGAATGCGTGCTTTACAACCAAATGCCCATTTGGGCCTTATATCCTCCCCATGAATGGAGAGGTTTTACGGCCCGTTAGATAACAAAAGGGAGGACTACCTGCGGAATCCTCCCCTTGTCATCCTGTCGGCCCGTCAAGCTGCAGGAGCGTCAGCGAACGAAAGCCTTCTGCGCATCGATCGGTAGTGCGCGATAGCCCAGACCGCCCTTGAGGTGCATCTCGAAGGCAGGCTTCGTTTCGCCCCAGCGGAATTCCGTCAGGACGGGCGCGGGGCCGGTCTTGCTACCCGTGCCGATGCTCGCCCAATAGACGACGACCGAATTCTTGTCGGCCTGATACTCGACGGAGGACGTGATCGGCGAGTAGATCTCGTGGCCGCGTTCCTTGCCGTACTCCCAGACCTGCTCGACGGTCATGGCCTTCTGGTCGATCTTGTAGACGACGGCGCGGCTGTACTTCTCGTTCTGGTCTTCGGGTTGCACGAAGGCGCGGCCGTCGCCGTTGTCGAAGACGGAGACGTAGACGATGTCGCCCTTGCTCAGCTCATCGATCTTCCAGGCGGTGTGCTGCGTCCAGGTCCAGTCGAAGCCGCCCTCGCACTTGCCGATGCGGCACGAGAGGGGCTTGCCGTCCTTGTCGACGGGCGTGAGGACCTTGTCCTTCAGGCCGTCGCGCCAGCCGTTCGGGGCGGCGAGGATCCACTTCACCTGCTTGTCACGGCCGATCTTGACGACGGCGGACTGGTGGCGGGAGGAGAGGATGATCGAGTCGTCGACGGGGTCGTGGTCGACCGAGTTGACGTGGGCCCAGTTGCGGCCCGCACCCGTGCCCGCGATGTCGCCGAAGGCGTGCTGGGCCTCGAGCTTGGCGAGCTGCTCGGCGGAGAGCGTCTTGCCCGACTGCGACGTGTCGATGTTGAGGCAGACGGCGCCCTGGTCGATCGACTTGAGGACGATGTTGCGGTTCGGATCAAGAATCTCGAAGAGGCGCCATTCGTCGACGACCTCGCCCGAGGCGTCGACCTCGATGATCACGTCGCGGACCGTACGCACGCGCGTGTCGTCGGCGCGCCTGAGGTCGGGCGAAGCGACGCGCAGGAAGTAGCCGCCGTTTTCAGCGGGCATCATCGCGTGGCTGAAGTCGGCGTAGTTGACGGGTAGGCGGCGGTTGAAGACCTTGCGGCCGAGCAGGTCGTACTTCGCATAGTGCTGGCCGTAGCCCCAGGAGAGCGCGCCGTCGGCGTTCTGATGGAAGCCCATCATGATGCCCGCGTCGTAGAGCGACTCGGGATCATAGATGCGGTCGGCCTTCATGTACCAGCGGATTTCGCCCTTCGTGTCGAGAATCGCGTTTCGCGGCGGATTGTTCCACTGCAGGGCGCCGCCCACGGGATTGTTCCAGACCGCGCGGCTCGCGCGCGCATCGGCCGCGTCGAGATTGTTGATGAAGTAGAGGCGGTCCTTGAATTCGGGCGCAACCTTCTTCACTTCGGTTTCGAACATGGCGTGGTGTTGGGCGGCCGTGCCGTTCGTCTCAGTGTGGATCCCGGGCGCGTAGATGCGGTAGACCTCGTTTTCGACGCGGGTTTCCTTCGTGCCGTCGACGAGCGTGTAAGACACCTCGACCGTGTTGTTGTGGTCGGGATAGAGGCCGAAGACCGGGATGCCCGCATGGCTGCGCAGCTGAACATCGCTCACGTTGTACTTGATTTCGGCGCCGCCGTGCTTGGGAACGATGCGGACCGCGGCATCCTTGAGCTGGTAGCCGCCGTTGCGGATGACGGCCGTGAGCGGCGCGATCTTGTACGGGTTCGTGATGACTTCGCCGATCTTGCCCTGGACGGCGTACTGGACGTTCGGGCCGGAGCCGCCCGAGGCGGAGGCGGTGCCCGGAAGAATGCAGGCGGCGGCAACGGCCGCGGCGGCGAGCTTCAGTGTGAAGGACTTCATGAACGGCGCGACCTACAAGGGCCGCCGCGCGGGCAGTCTGGGGGATGCCGCCGGGTTCAGCTTCTACCCGGGCAAGAACCTGGGTGCGCTGGGCGACGCGGGCTGCGTGACGACGAACGACGATGCGCTGGCCGAGCGCATCCGTGCGCTGGGCAACTACGGCAGCGACTACAAATACCACCATGTCTACAAGGGTCAGAACTCCCGCCTGGACGAGCTGCAGGCCGCGTTCCTGGCCGCCAAGCTGCCGCACCTCGACGCTATGAACGCCGAGCGCCGCCGCATTGCCGCGCGGTATCTGGCCGAAATGCACAACCCGGCGGTCACGCTGCCCGCCGAGCTGCCCGACTGCACCCACGTCTGGCATATCTTTGCCGTGCGCTGCGCTGATCGCAACGCGCTGGAAAAGCATTTGAACGCCCGCGGCATCGGCACGAACAAGCACTACCCGACGCCCATCCACCTGCAGGGCGCTTACGCCGAGCTTGGCCTTGGCAGGGGCGCACTGCCGCTGGCGGAGGAAATTTCCGCTACCGAGCTGAGCCTGCCGATGTTCTACGGCATGACCGATGCGCAGGTGCAGGCCGTCATCGACGCCGTGAACGAGTTTGAGGGGTGAACCATGCCGAAGGTCGGTATCGTAATTACCGTATTTAAACCAAGGCATCTGATTAACTGATATCTGTGAAGAAGCATATATGCATGGTAAGCGTTCACGGACTTTGAAGTGATTTTAATCGACGATGCGTCGCCGAATGATTCCGTTGCACAGCTGCAAAATAAGCTGCCGCCGAACACGGTGTTCCTGCCGCAAGAGCGCAACGTCGGCTTTGCCGCGGCCAACAACATCGGTATGCGCCGTGCGCTGGACGACGGCTGCGACTTTGCGCTGCTGCTGAACAACGACACGTCGGTCCGCCCGGATTTCCTTGAAAAGCTGCTGGCCGAGACCCCCGCGGGGGCGGTCAGCTGCCCGAAGATGCTGTTTATGGACCCGCCCGACGAGATCTGGTTTGCGGGCGGTGAGCTGGACCCCAAGACCGGCAAGGTAAAGCACCTGGGCGGCCACAAAAAGGACGGCCCCGAATTTACCGAAAAAAAGCAGGTCAGCTTTATCACGTTCTGCTGCGTGCTGCTGCCGCGGGCCGTGATCGAGAAGGTCGGCTATCTCGATGAGACGCTGTTTATGTACTGCGAGGACGTTGACTACTGCATTCGTCTGGCGCAGGCCGGTGTGCCGATGTGGTTTTTGCCCGATGCTGTCATCCACCACAAGGCGGGCGGCAGCGCGGGCGGGATGCTGTCGGTCTACTACATCACCCGCAACACGCTGTACCTGACCTGCAAGGGCAAAAGCGCGGCCTATGCGAAGCTGAAAACGATTCTCCCCCTCCTCACCGGCGCGGCACGCTACGCCCTGACAAAGCTGCTGGGCCGCAAAAAAGGCCGCAGCTACGGCGCGTTCCGAGGTGCCATGGATTTCTGGAACGGGAAAATGGGGCGGCTGAAAGGGTAACCCCCTTGGCCCCTCCCCTGCTGGGGGAAACAAGAAATCTGACGTAAAGGAGACATCCCCATGGATCTATCCATCCTCTTGGTCCAGTACCGCCCCGACGAGGGTGAGCTGCGGCGGACGCTGGCGTCGCTGCTGCGGCAGAGCTGCCGTGATTTTGAACTGGTCGTGGCGGATGACGGCTCCGATGAGGACTTCTTCCCGCTGACGCGCAAAATTCTTGCAGAAAACGGCTTTACCGGCGCAAAATTTGTCAAGCTCACCCCCAACGGCGGCACGGTCAAAAACGTTTTGAACGGCGCAAAGCAGGCAGCCGGAAAATGGGGGTTCACCGTCTCGCCGGGGGACTATCTCTACGACGCCGACACGGCGGCGTGGCTGCTGGAGGTCTTGCGCCGCGATGCCCCGCGGGTCGCTTTTGGCCGCCTGGCCTGCTACGCAGACCGGAACGGCGCACCGATCCGGCGTCCCGGCGACGCGCCGTTTGACCGCACGCCCTACCGCCCCGGCGCGTATGACGCCAAGACCGCCAAGCGCAATATGCTGCTCTATGATGACGGCATCAGCGGCGCGGGGCTCGTGTATGAGCGGGAATTGCTCGTACAAGCGCTGGAAAAGATGGCGGGCCGCGTCCTGCTGGCCGAGGATTTCGCCGCGCGGCTCTTTGCCGTGGAAAACATCCCAATAGTCGGCTATGACCGCTGCATTGCGTGGTATGAGGTCGGCACCGGCGTTTCCACCAACGAGGGCGCACGCGCCCGGATGCTGCGCGACTGGCGTGCCATGGTAGAGCTGCTGCGGGAGCTGTACCCCAAAGACCGCACCGTGCGGCTGGCGTATGAATATTACTTCAATGATCGGCACAAATCGCGGCTCGTCCGCGGGCTGGTCGGGCGGCTCATCGTGCCGCAGAACGCCCCCTTCAAAAAAGCCCAGCACGCCTGGGTCCCTCCCGTGAACGGAGATATTCAGGAATTAAAGCAGATTTACGAGTCAGCCCTTGGCCACCTCCCCTGCTAGAGGAGGCAAGGAGTAATACACAGAAAGGCAACCACTATGATCATCCAGACCATCAGCATCAAAAGCGTGACGGCGCAGGGGATGGGCACCCTCTCGGTCTTTGAGGGCAGCCATGATGTGCCCTTTGACATCAAGCGCATTTACTATATCCACGGCGCGCCCAAAGGCACCCACCGCGGCGGCCACGCCCACAAGGCACTGCGGCAGGTGCTGTGGTGCCCCTACGGCAGCATCCGCATCCGGCTGGACAATGGCCGCGAGAAGGTCGATGTCCTGCTGGACAGCCCCGACAAGGGCCTGATCGTCGAGCACTATATGTGGCGCGAGATGATCTGGGAGAAAAAGGACTCCGTGCTCTGCGTCGCGGCGGATTCCTACTACGATGAATCGGATTATATCCGTGACTACGATGAATTTCTGGAAGCTGTCAAGGGAAAGGATCTGGACTGATGCAGTGGACGGTACGCCCCTACACCCCGGCGGACGAGGCCGAGTGGGACCGCTTTGTCATGCACGAAAGCGGCAACGGCACGTTTTTGCAGACCCGCAACTTTTTGAACTACCACCCCGCGGGCCGGTTTACGGATGTCTCGCTCATGGTCTATAACGAGCACGGCGGCCTCGGCGCAGTGGTGCCCGCGGCGCTGCGGCTGGACGGAGCAACGAGAATTTTCCGCTCCCACCCGGGCAGCACGTTTGGCGGGCCGGTGCTGCGCAGCACCTACAACTCCGCGACTAAGTCCATTGGGATTTTGCAGGCGGTGGAGGATTATATTGCCGCGCGCTACGACGCGGCGGATTTCCGCCCGACGCCCGATCTGTTCAACGGCGTCGAGAACGTCGCGCTGCAATACGCCTTCACCTATCTGGGCTACACCCAGCAGACCGAGCTGAGCACCTGGGTGCCGGTGGCGGGCCGTACGCCGGAAACGCTGCTGGCGTCCTTCCGCCAGAACAAAAAGCAGGATGTGAAAAAGGCGCTCAAGCAGGATTTAACGTTCCGCAAGCTGGAAACACGGGCGGAGATCGACGCCTTCCACGCGCTGCTTCGGCAGAACCTACAAAAATTCGGTGTTGAGCCTGTGCATACCGCCGATGAACTCTGGGAGTTCAAGACCAGCCGCCTGCCCGACATTGCCGGATTTTACGGCGTGTTTGCGGACGAGCAGATGGTCGCGGGCGGCATGACCTTCTACTTTGCCCAGGCCAACGTGCTGCACACCCAGTATCTGGCGGCGGATTTGTCCATCCGCAGTTACAGCCCGGCGGCGTATCTCTATTACCGGATGCTCTGCCTGGCCGCCGGGATGGGCTGCAACGCCCTTTCCTGGGGCATCTCGACGGAGGAACGCGGCAAGGTGCTGAACTTCGGCCTTGTGGAGAGCAAGGAAGGGTACGCGAGCTGCCATGCCGTGAACCTCGGCTTTACAAAAACCTTTAGCAAGAAGGAAACAAACGATGCAACGTGAGTTTGGCGGCTACCTGCCGCTGGAGCTGCCCCATGGGCAGGAGCTGTACACCGGCGCGGGCGTGCTGCGGCTGAACTGTGGCCGCAATGCGATTGTGGCTGCCCTGCGCGACGCGGGCGCAAAAAAGGTGTATCTGCCCTATTACAACTGCAACACGGTCTATGACGCCGTGACCCGCGCGGGCTTTGCGGTGGAACGCTATCTGTTGGACGCGCGCCGTCTGCCTGTCTGCCCCGCGCTGGGCGACGGCGAGTGGCTGCTGTATGTCAACTACTTCGGCATTGCGTCGGACGACCTGCTGGCCGAGGTCAAGCGCCGCTGGCCGCGGGTGATTTTTGACAACACCCAGGCGTTTTTTTCAGCGCCCCGTATGGATGCCGACAGCTACAACGTCTATTCCTGCCGCAAGTTCGTCGGCGTGCCGGACGGCGCGTACCTTGTACACACGGGACTGACCGACGGGATTTACCCGGCGGACACCAGCTGGCAGCACGCGGCGTTTTTGTTCCGCTGCATCGATGAAAGCGTGAACAGCGCCTACGGCGACAGCCTCGACAACGAGAGCCGCTTTGACGGCGAGATCCGCGGCATGTCGCCCTCGACCCGGCGCATCCTCGCGTCCGTCGAGTACGACGCTCTGCGCCTGCGCCGCCGCGCCAACTACGAGGCGCTGCACGCCGCGCTGGCCCCGCACAATGCGCTGGACTGCCCGGCCGGCGCCGATGCGATGATCTATCCGTTTTTGTGCCGGGTTGACGGTCTGCGCGGACGGCTGATAAAAAATAAAGTCTACGTCAGCCAGTGGTGGAAGTACCTGCTGGAGCTGCTGCCCGCCGACTCCGTCGAGGCCGACTACAGCCGTTACCTGCTGCCGCTGCCCATCGACCAGCGCTACACGCCCGACGATATGCGCGCACTGGCGGCGCTGGTGCTGCAGCTGAAAGAGGAAGGGGAACCCGCATGACACAGCAGCCCAAGGTCAGTGTGCTGATCTCGTTTTACAATCTGGCCCCCTTCGTGGACCAGACGATGGAAAGCGTGCTGGCGCAGAAAACCGATTTCCCCGTGGAAATCCTCTGCGCGGACGACGGCTCCGACGACGGCACGATTGAAAAGCTGCGCGGCTGGGAGGCAGCGCACCCCGACACCGTCCGCGTCTTTGTCATGGACCGCGTGCCGGGCAAAAAATATGAGGGCAACGAGCGCATCCGGCGGATGAACGCCATCCGCGGGCGGCTTTTTTACGAGGCCAAAGGCAGCTATGTCTGCTATCTGGACGGCGACGATAGATCGGAAGAGCACACGTCTGAACTCCAGTCACACTTGAATCTCGTATGCCGTCTTCTGCTTGAAAAAAAAA
>ENA-UPWU01001316-UPWU01001316.1-human-gut-metagenome-genome-assembly--contig:-NODE-1316-length-10263-cov-3.964461_pt1 | contig 10263 bp, 9 predicted proteins | sample MGYA00250058_ERZ773392 | MGnify/ENA primary metagenome ERZ773392 (study PRJEB29103, sample SAMN06112084) | human gut metagenome | biome: human gut; feature: ankylosing spondylitis patient; material... | reverse complement strand
ACGGGTTCTCCAACCAAAGTTTGCACTCGACCGACTTGCAAGCACATACCAGAGGGAAAGTATATTGCCCCGTATGTCGCCTATTCGCGGCTCATGGCCGCATTTGTAAATTCTACCCTTTCCCTGGCTCCCCTCCACGAAGGGAGCTTTGGACCGCTACACACCCAAAGAGGGCTACTAAAACCGCATTTCGGAAATGCAAAAGACGGATCGAACGGCATTTTTAGGGTACCTTACCGCTCCAATTTCCGGTTCGGCCGCCGACGGCCCCTCTTTTTCATCTTCATCGCATGCGAATCACTTTTCGGCTGCCGAGTCGTATTCGCCCGTACGGACCATCTCCAGGGCTTTTTCCAGAATTTCATCGCATCCGGTATGCAGACCTTCGACCGTGGCATGTACCGGTATATCGATCCACACACCCGGCGTGCGGGTGTGCGGATCGTCCGGATAATAAACTCCGAAACCGAAAGCACGTAAAAAAGACTCCATGTTAATTTAATGTTAACAATGACCGCCACAACCGGTCCATCCGGATTTTTAATGTAAATTTGTCTGAAATTTTGTGTAAAAAATCCCGAACATGAGCGAAATCTACACCGTTATCGTCGTTATTCTGGGAATCCTGGCCGTTTCGGGCCTTTTCGTGGGCGTTTCCAACGACGCCGTCAATTTCCTCAACTCGGCCATCGGTTCGAAAGCCGCCCCCATGAAGACCATTCTGCTGGTCGCCTCGATCGGCATCCTGTTGGGTACGGTCACCTCGAGCGGCATGATGGAAGTGGCCCGCAACGGTATGTTCAACCCGGGGCTTTTCTCCTTCCACGAAGTGATGATGCTCTATATGGGCGTGATGTTCGCCAACGTCATCCTGCTGGACCTCTACAACTCGATGGGACTCCCGACTTCGACGACCGTATCGCTGATCTTCTGCCTGTTGGGTGCCGCCGTCGCCGTTTCGATCTACAAGATCTCCAACGACGGGGCCCTCGGCATGGGCGACCTGAACCATTTCATCAACACGGGCCGCGCGATGGGTATCGTTTCGGCGATTCTGCTCTCCGTAGTGATCGCTTTCACGTTCGGCACCCTAATCATGTATATCTCCCGTCTGATCTTCTCGTTCCGCTATACGGCGATGTTCCGCCGCTTCGGTGCCTTCTGGTGCGGAGCCTCCTTCACGGCGATCCTCTACTTCGCCGTCTTCAAAGGACTCAAAACCCCGCTCGCCGGAAGCGCCGCGATCGAATGGATCGACCAGCATATCCTGCTCTCCCTCTTTTTGTGCTGGGCCGTCGGCAGCCTGCTGCTCTTCTTCCTGCAACGGCTGAAAATCAACATTCTGCGACTTACGATCCTCTCGGGCACCTTCGCTCTGGCTCTGGCATTCGCAGGCAACGACCTGGTGAACTTCATCGGCGTCCCGGTAGCCGGATTCGACGCATACAGCATCGCCCGTCATGCCGGCGACAGCACGATTCTGATGGAAGGGCTGAACGCCAGCGTTCCGGCCAATTTCCTGGTGCTGATGACGGCAGGCGTCATCATGATCGTCACGCTCTGGACCTCGAAAAAGGCGATGCACGTCACCGAAACCGAAATTTCGCTTTCGACGCAGGGCGAGAGCGAGACGCAGTACGGCTCGTCGCTCTTCTCGCGCACCATCGTACGGGCCGCCCTGAATGCAAGCAACGCGATCGACCGCACGATCCCCAAAAGAATCCGGGACAAGATCAGCAGCCGCTTCCAGTACGAAGACATCGAGCACAGCGGCGCCCCCTACGACATGATCCGCGCTACGGTGAACCTCACGACCTCCGCCATGCTTATTTCGGTGGCCACGTCGCTCAAACTGCCGCTTTCGACCACCTACGTCTGCTTCATGGTAGCGATGGGATCGTCGCTCGCAGACAAGGCCTGGGGACGCGAAAGCGCCGTGTATCGCATCTCGGGCGTCATGACCGTCGTGGCCGGGTGGTTCATCACGGCCGTCGGCGGCTTCCTGATCGCCCTGGCGATGGGGCTCATACTGATCTACGGCGGCATCGCCGCTTTCGTCGTCACCACGCTGCTGTGCGGCTACATGCTCGTCAAGAGCAACTTCTTCAAGAAGAACAAAGCTGCCGAAACCGCCGCCGTGAAAGCTGCCGAAACCGGTTCCGACATCATCTATAACATCACGCAGGAAGTGTGCGCCACGATGGAGCGCACGACCCGCATCTACGACCGCACGCTGATCGCCGTTTTCAAAGAGAACCGCAAGGTACTGCGCGAAATGGTGCGCGAATCCAACGAACTCTTCTACCAGTCGCGCGAACGCAAGTACTCCCTGCTGCCCACCCTGCGCAAACTGCAGAAAGGCGACATCGATACGGCTCACTACTACGTGCAGGTGGTGGACTATCTGAACGAAATGACCAAGGCGCTGGCGCACATCACCCGTCCGGCGTTCGAACACATCGACAACAACCACGAGGGACTCTCGAAAGAGCAGACCGAGGACCTGATGCACATCAACGACGAAGTGGAGTCGATCTACCGCCACATCAACAACATGCTGCGCACGGGCGACTTCTCCGACCTGGACATGGTGCTCGAAATGCGCGACCGGCTTTTCGAGGCGATCGCCGACGCCATCAAGTCGGAGGTGACGCGTATCAACGAGAACCGCTCCAACACCAAGGCCAGCATCCTCTACCTGACGATCCTGAACGAAACCAAGAGCATGGTGCTTCAGTCGCGCAACCTGCTCAAATCGCAGCAATATTTTCTGGAGGCCAAAAAATAATGCCGATACGCCATCGTGCAGACAATCCACCCAAACCCTCCTTTGAAAAGGAGAGCTTCAAAAAGCGCCGTGTAACGAAAATGCAACGGGTCCGTCATTTCAGCGAAACGACGGACCCGTATCTTTGCACTGTGAAAACCGGAGAACCGGATTCACAAGTTGGTTTTAGGTTACATAAGTAGGTTAGTGGGAGATGCAGTGACGCGACGTCGCGGCATCTTCGTTTTTGTCAAAAGATGCCGCTTCGCTAAATCACCCTTAAAAAAGGGCGGCTTGAACACGACCGGACAATTATTCCGAATCCCGCTTGTCAAGCGGGTTCTCCATATCCTTGAGGTGAATCTCCAGCGCCCGGACCGAGATCTGAATCTCCCAGATCGAAACGCCCAGCGAACCGACCAGCAGCAGCAACGCCGCACCGAAGACATAAGCCGAAAGCAGCATCAGCCCCACGTAGATCAGAAACATCGTCACCACGCACAGGAACAGGCTCGTGACGCCCAGCAACTGCATCGTGCGCGTGAGGTGGAGCCGCCGGCGGAGGTTGTCGATCTGCGCGCGCGTCACCTTCGAGGGGTGCTGCAAATGCTGCTCCTTGAGCGTGCGCACCAATTGCGCGTAGGACAGAAACCGGTTGGTGTAGGCCAACAGAATCAGCGACACGGCCGAAAACAGCAGGGCGGGGGTCGTAAGCGAGAGTTCTTCCATCGTTATCGGGATTTACGCTGCAAAGATACGCTTTTTATCAAAGCCAAAGGTGAAAGGTTGTAAATGAAAAATTCACCTTTCATCTTACACCTTTCACCTTACAAAGCGGCGGGACCCGGGGGCCGGATGCGCAACTCAACCCCCCGGGCCGTAATCCGCCGCACCAATCGTCGGCCGTCAGTGATCGGTCTCCACCAGCCGGAAACGGCGGTTGAATTTCAGTTCCAGTCCGTTGTCGAGGGTGATCTCATGGTTGCGGCCGTCGCGTTCGACACCCCGGACGTGCCGCCCCGGATAGTTCGCAGCCACGAATTTCAGGATCGGCTGCGGAATCAGCCCGTCCGGCACGACACCCCCCGGCCGCTCGACATCGGTCTGTGACAAAAGCAATGAAAAAGAAATATATATATGGGGTGTATCTGTGTATGGCAATTATCTGGGCATATTATTAAATGAAAAAAAAATAAAATGGTCTGGATATTTTGATAATTATTCTGTGGATATAAATAAGCAGTACAACGGGAAAAATGTATATAGTGGAAAAAATATCTGTTGTAATGATAATGTTATGTATATATTATCAATGCGTTCTTATGAAGCTGTTTATAAACAATTGAAACTTGCAGGAATAAAGGACGAACAAATAATAGTGATATCGGATGTTTCAATCTTTTCTATGATTGAGGATGAAGCTATTAATGTTTCACAGTATTCAAAAAAAATAAAAAAATTTCAGAATATTCATAATGGAGAACGCTGTTTTATAATCGGAAATGGTCCAAGCCTGAAAATAGATGATTTACAGAGATTAAAAAACGAGCATACATTTGCATCTAATCTTATTTTTCAGTGCTTTTATAAAACTGAATGGAGACCAGAATATTATTTCTTTTTAGAATCTAATTCGACTACATTTGAGTCAAGAGAATTAGTTAAAAATCTGATGAATAACTGTCGTGCAGCATTTGTAAGAGGAGGAGGATCTTTATATAAATATCGGGATGATAAGGATTTGGATAATTTGTATTACATGAAAATGAAACTTCCAGAAAATATTGATAGTATTTCATTTTCAGATGATTGTTCTCTAGAGGTATATTCTGGAACTACTACTACATATGCCATGATACAGATGGCAGCATATATGGGATTTAAAAAGATATATCTAATTGGTATAGATCATACATTTTCAAAAATAATTGATAGGAATGGAAATGTACATGACGGAGTGATACCAAAAGGGGAAGAACATGCAGCTTTCCTGGGAAATTATAATCTGCCTAATGGGTCAGAGGTGTATAAGGCAGAGAATGCCTATTGTGCAGCACGTAAATATTGTGAGATGAACAATATAGAAATTTATAATGCAACAAGAGGTGGAATGTTGGAAATATTTGAAAGAACAGATTTTGACTCGTTGTTTGAAAAATAGAGAGGTACAAAATGAAGTGTAAAATATGCGGAAATGAAAAAATATCTGTGGTTTACAATGATAAAATAAGAGATGGAAAGTTAGAACACTATACTGATTCAGATGTAGAAATATATAAATGTGGCCATTGTAAAGTAATGTGGCATGAACCAATAATGAATCTAGAACATTATTATGAAAGTGCTGAATATAGAAAATCATTAGAGGGTTCAACTGATGAAGAAACATTTTATCGTTTACATGATAAAGAAACGATAGAAAAATTTAGATATACTGGGACGGAAATTTATAGAAATAAAGTAACAGCAGACATAGGATGTGGTTGTGGTGCATTTTTAGATTATATCAATGGCGTATCGTCAAGTGTAATTGCAATTGAACCATCACAATTTTATCGTAATGTTATGGATAGAAAGGGATTTTACACTTATCCTTATGCGGCTGAAGCATTAAAGAAGTGGAAAAACAAGGTAGATGTTGTAACTTCGTTTGACGTGATTGAACATGTTGAAAAACCACAGGATTTTTTGAAAGAGTGCAAGGATTTACTTAAAGAAGGAGGAACTGCTATTATTGGAACACCGACAGATGCTCCGATTATGAGAGCATTGCTTGGGACAATATATGAAAAGAAAATTTTGTTTAGCACACAGCATGGATCTTTTCCGAGGAAAGTCTTAGAACAATGGAAGAGGAAACTGGCTTTTCTTATATAGAAATAAAATATTATCAGCGTTACGGAATTGCAAATATGTTGGGATGGATAAAAGAAAAAAAGCCAGGAACTGAGATTCCGGACAGTGCTGTATCTGGCGTTTTGGATGCTGTTTGGAAAAAAGATTGTGAGATGCATGGTAATTCAGATTACATCGTATTATATGCACATAAGTAAGAAGAGAAAAGGATGGAGTGTAAAAAAGAGCATGAAGGTTGTATCATTTATACCAATAAAGTTAAATAATCAAAGACTGCCAGGAAAACATATTAAGGACTTGAATGGGAGACCATTATGTGATTGGTTATTGCAGCTATTAAAAAATATGTAATTATATTCCAGAAGGCATAAACTTTTTAACAATAAGCAAGACATTAGACTACTTTGAAGTAAAAGGACTGGATATAATAGAACAATTTGTAAAAGATGTTGATGCGGATATTTATGTACTTACACATGTTACCCAGCCATTTACAAGACCTGAATCTATAATAAAAGGATTAGATGCAGTGCTAAGTGGGGAGTATGATTCAGCATTTAGCTGCGTTAGAATACAGGATTATTGTTGGTATAAAGGTGTACCATTTAATTATGATATGAAAGATATTGTTACGACACAAAATTTAGAACCTATTTATATGGAAACAGGGGCTTTTTATATTTTTACTAAAGATGTTTTCATCAATTTACATCAGAGTATAGTTGAAAAACCATTTATGTGCAGTATTGATCAGATGGAAGCTGTTGATATTGACGAGCCGAAAGATTTTGAGTTTGCAAAAGTTGTTGAACAATATTTGGAAAGGAACAGTAAATGAAAGACATAGATATTCTTGATTGTACCTTGCGTGATGGTGGAAGGATAATAGACTGCAAATTTCAGGATAATGAAATTATTGGTATTGGAAAGTTTTTAAAGAAGTCAAACATAGACATCATAGAACTTGGTTTCTTAAGAGATAATATTAATTATTGTGGAAATAGTACTTTTTTTGGAACAGTTGCTCAAGCAAACTATTATGCAGAGAATATAGGAGAGGGAAATCAGAGGTATGTTTTATTTGTTGATTACGGCTTATATAATATAGATAAATTAGATGAGAGAAATAATAAAAAAATAACAAGTATTAGTTATGGCTTTACCAAAAAAAATTATTACGAGCATCGTGATGATATTATATCCGAAATGAAAATGATTCAAAAAAAAGGATATGACTTGTATGTACAAACCGTTTTTACAAATGGATATACGACAACGGAATTGTTGGAACTGATTGGTATTGCTAATGAAATCAATCCTGTTTCATTTGGTATAATAGATACATATGGATCAATGTATTTAGATGATTTAGATTATATTTGGAATGTTGTAAATCATAATTTGAAAAAAGAAATAGCGATAGATTTTCATTCTCATAATAATATGCAGATGTCATTTGCAATGGCACAAAGGATTATACAATTATCAAATAATGAGCGTAAAATCATTATAGATTCTACAATAAATGGAATGGGGAAATGTGCAGGTAATCTCAATACCGAATTAATTATAGACTATTTGGCTCGGAAAAAAAATTATGATTACAATACGGATGCTATATTAGATGCAATAGATTGTTATATTGAGCCATATAAAAAAGATAATAAGTGGGGGTATTCAATTCCTTCATTTATGGCGGGTATATACAAAGCACATCCTAATAATGTAATATTTCTTACATCAAAGTATCGCTTGCAAAATTGTGATGTAAAGTATATTATATCCAGCATTGATGAGGAGAATAGACAGAGGTATAATTACGATTTAGTTCAAAAATTATACCTGGAATATTCTTCAACTAAGGTTAATGATTCAGGAACTGTTGAAAAACTTGTTGATAAATTTAATGGACAAACCATTTTGATAATGGCTCCAGGAATAACAATAGAAAAATACAAGCCTGTTATTACAAAATATATACAAGATTATAATCCAATAGTGATTAGCGTAAATTTTAAGCCATGTGATTTTAAGACTGATTATATATTTTTTTCTAATGCAAGTCGTTGGGAAGAATTTAAAGGGAATAAAGAAGAGTCTGATTCAGAAAAGTATATATTAACAAGTAATATTCATACAAAAGATGATAAATCGTTAGTCATCAATTATTCTAGTTTGATAGAGGAAAGTAGTGTGCTGCCAGATAATAGCACAATAATGTTATTGAATTTATTAGATCAATTGGGAGTGAGTAAAATTGCAATCGCGGGGTTTGATGGTCTGGACGAGCAACAAAGTAACTATATTAATGGAACAGAACCAATACGACATATTAATATGACATATAAACAAATAAATGAAGAAATTAGTAATTTATTTAAAAATTTTAGAGAACGTGTGGCAATGAAAATAAATATTGAGACAATAACCCCAAGTAAATATTCATAGAAAGAAGGTTGTTTAGTGGAAAAAGCAATTTGTTTTGGTGCGGCAGGCGGTGGAAAAAGACTGTTTGATGAAATATCAGAAAAGTATGAAATAATAGCATTTACAGATAATGATAAAGATAAAATAGGAACGAGTATAAATGGAATAAAGACTTATGGTATTGAAGAATGTTTCCAATTAGAATGGGATGTTGTTGTTATAACATCAGCTCCGGGTATGGTGAATATAAAACAACAGCTTATTAGTATGGGAATAGAGTCCAGAAAAATTGACACAACTTTTATTGAGCTTCCATTGTTAAGCAGAATTTCATTTTTGGAAAAATTATCCCAAATACAAAATTTTAACAATGCAGCGGTTGCAGAAGTAGGGGTTTTTGAGGGAGATTTTGCAAAATGGATTAATCAATTTTATGCTAAGCAGAAGTTGCATCTTTTTGACACGTTTGAGGGGTTTGATAAAAGAGATATTGATAAAGACAGATTGTATTCAGAAGCTAAGGTTGGGGATTATTCTAATGCGAGTATTGACATGGTAATGAAAAAGATGATTTATCCAGAAAATGTTATAATACATAAGGGATATTTTCCAGATACAGCAAAGCAATTAGGAGAGGAACGTTTCGCATTTGTTAATTTGGATGTGGACTTATATGAACCTACATATAACGGATTGAAACTTTTTAAAGATAAGATGATTTCAGGTGGAGTAATTCTGGTACATGATTATTTTGCAACGAATTTTAAAGGGCCGCATGAAGCTGTAAACCAATTTCTTGAGGAAATGAATGGGCGTTATGCCAAGTATCCAATAGGTGATGGGATAAGTATTATGATAACCGGTTTTTAAAAGGTGGTATTAATGAGTATAAAATTGTTTGTTATGGATGTTGATGGAACAATGACAGATGGAAAGATATATATTGGAAATTCAGGAGAAGCTTTTAAATCTTTTGATGTTAAAGATGGATATGGAATACATTGTATTTTACCATGTAAACAAATTATTCCGGTAGTATTAACTGGAAGAAAATCTGATATTGTTGAAAATCGATGTAAAGAATTGGAGATACCATATGTTATACAAGGGAGCAAAAATAAAGTAGACGATTTAGAAAAATTATTACATATTCTTAAACTGGAATGGAAGAATGTGGCATGTATGGGTGATGATCTTAATGACTTAGATATAATAAAAAAAGCAGAGTGGTCTGCATGTCCAAATGATGCGGTAAAACCAGTTAAGGAAGTGTGCAATTTTGTTGCATCAAGAAATGGTGGAGGGGGAGCTGTACGAGAAGCAATTGAGGCATTGTTAGAATATACTAACTGACAATAATGATTAAAAATGAGGGATGAATATGCCTATAAAGATAACAATTATCACATCAATTTATAATAAATCAAAATATTTATCAGATTATGTTCAAAGTATAAAAAACCAGACATTTAAGGATTTTGAGGTTATATGTGTTGACGATTGTTCCACAGATGATTCTTTAAAGCAGTTACAAATATTAGTTTCAAAGGATTCCAGGTTTAATATTATTATTAATGAAGAAAATTGTGGACTGTCAGTTAGCCGTAATAAGGCAATTGAATTGAGCAAAGGAAAATATATCTGTTTCCTTGATGCAGATGATTGTTTTGTGCCGCAGGCGCTGGAAATATTGTGGGAAACTGCAGAAAAATATGGGGTGGAAGCAGTTTTTTTTAGTGCCTTGGAATATTCTGAGGATTTAAAGAAAAAGCTGAGGACAATAAAATATAAAACAACTTATCCAGTATGTGATGGAAAAAAATTGATAGCATTGTTGCATGATAATAAAGAGTATCAAAGCGCATGTGGATTTCAACTTTGGAATCTTGAATTTTTGAAAAACAATAATGCTCGTTTTTATCCTGGTATTTATTATGAAGATACTTTGTTTACAATTCAGACATTGATAAAAGCAAAGTGCGTTAAAGCAATACCGGACACGCTGTATATATACAGACAATGTAGTTCGTCGATTTCGCATACATTAGGTATAAAACAGTTGTATTCCTGTCTGGTTATATATGATGAATTATCAATTATGTCAAAACAGAATTATAATGATGAGTATATATATAATGAAATAATTGAAAGGTTACATTTATTCAAACGAAGGATTGAACATATAATATGTATAGAGCCGGAAAATAGAATAA
>ENA-UPWU01001314-UPWU01001314.1-human-gut-metagenome-genome-assembly--contig:-NODE-1314-length-10268-cov-23.785301_pt1 | contig 10268 bp, 20 predicted proteins | sample MGYA00250058_ERZ773392 | MGnify/ENA primary metagenome ERZ773392 (study PRJEB29103, sample SAMN06112084) | human gut metagenome | biome: human gut; feature: ankylosing spondylitis patient; material... | reverse complement strand
GGCTGATCCGTTGCCGAAACTGTTATAAGGCTCGTGATTTTCTGATACTATCCAACGTGAGAAACCGCCTCCGTATGATCCCATAGGATGAGGATATTTCCTACACCATTCTACCATCTTATCTTTATAGCCTGTTCCTGTGTTGATAGCATCCGCAATGGCTACAGTGCATATTGTATCATCTGTATAGCTGTTTTCTTTCGTGAACAGCTTGAAATGATAATCATTTGTGTTGTTGAACTCAAAACGTGATCCAACTATATCACCTATTATTGCTCCTATCATAGTTTACATTGTATTTGAAAAATCGTTCTATTTTTATTCTGTTATATCTGGCTTTCCTGTATCTCTTTTTGTAATACCATTTGAAAAGCCAAGTAGTTTTTTCATACTTCAATAAGTATTTAATTTCCTTTTGAATGGCAATCCCGATATTATAACATGAAACAGAGTTAAGAATACTATCAAATGATTTTTGAAACTCCTTATCTGATTCTTCCATTTCTTTGAATGTATTTACTATTTCATTAGCGAAATTATCAGCAGATTTTTCCAATTCGTCTAATTGGTCTTTTATAGTATCTCCCATTTGCTATACCTCCTTTCGTCCTCTATAAGTTTGTTTGGAAAGGATCACTCCTTTCCTTATGGTTGCTTTCCTGTTCTTGTACTCGCCATCTTTTAGGGTGTTCCAGAGTGATTCTTTTGAGATCCCTATATCATCCTTTGTCAGGGTGTCGTAAATGGCTGTAACGCTCCCAAAATAGAAATGTCTTTTCCCATCTTTAGGCTCGTTCAGCTCAATATGTATAACCTTTCTTTGTTGTTTCATTATCAAGTGTGTTTATCAAACGCAAAAATAATACATTTTATTTAATAAAACAAATATATTTAATCTTCGTTTTCTCCAGTTCTTATATCACAGTATGTGTAAAACATGTTTGCCATAAGTGATAAAGCACGTGAATTGAAATCATGCTTCTCAGCTTTTTCATAGTTTCCCTGGTTATCTGCTTTGATCATCTTTGAATTTTCCTCGTCAGATAATATGCGAAACTTCTTTACCATTCTGTGAACCGCCTTTCTGAGTAATATATCATACTCATCTTTCGGTATGGTGTTTATTGATCGTCTCATTATTAGTCCCCCAACATATCCAAGATTTGACAAAGTGCACCTTCAAGTACAGATACCCTATCCTCCATATCATTCCTGTAATCTTCATACTCTTGATCCTCATACAGCATTTCACACCCATCATTTTTAGATGTTGAATATTCCAGTCTTTCATGGCATAAATCAGTAATATCCTTAAGAAGCTCATTAACTGGTTTGTCTCCAAGCATAGCTTCAACTGTTGTCTCTATTTTTAATTTTACTTGTTTCATATTCATTCCTCCATATTAGGTAGTAAATCTTCCACGTATGCCCATCTAATAAATTTATCCACTTCAATTAGAGTTTCCCATACTCCATTTGGGCGAAAAACTCTACAAGATTTATCTGGATATATAACAATTATTTCTTTGCTCATATCTGGTTTTTCACTTGCATCATGCCACACGCTGTTTATTCGCCATTGTGCGCCCCAGTAGAAACCCTTATACAAAGCATTCCTATCAATGTCGTTATACTCATATTCTCTGTCTGCGAAGTCATTTGCAGCTTTTTCTGTATCTTCTTTTATCATAGTTCCTCAAACTCTTTTTTCAGTGTTTCTATCTTATTATCCAGTGCTGCCATATAGTTTTTGAAGAAATCAGCTCCAAATATTTCTTCTTTCAGTTCCACATCATTTTTGTGAGAATTGTATCTGAATATCAGTCCACCTCCATATTGAATACATGACTTTTCAAGTACAGCTTTATGCTCTGTGTATCGTTCAATCTCTCTGTTAAGTTCTGTTGCTTTTACAAATTTCTCTTTATCCATATTCTTACCCTTTCATACGTCCTAAAAAGGACAATTTTAATACATCATACTGTTGCCCGACAATAGCGAACTCCAGCATACTATCCACATCAGAAACATCATTTATTCTCAAAACAGGGTATTCAATCTCGGATCCGTTGCAAGTATATGTTTCTCCTGTTTCGATTTGTCCCGTTATCTCATAATCATCCGTAACACTGAAATAATTATTCAGGCTTTTAATGATATGATCTTTCAGGTATGATTCGCTGTAAACAGATGCTATCTTATCCTGCTTTCTCAGTGCGTACCTCATTGTTTTCTATGTTTTTTAATCTGTTCCTAATAAGTTGAAAGAAATACGGATCTTTGTGAGATATATTCCACTTGAAATATGGTGCTGTTAGTTTTTCAGGATCCTCTGGTACGTCATTGAATGTAAAAACAGCCCATTTGTCGGAAAATAGGATCTGCCATATAACACTCAGCTTTCTCATGCTTTAGTCCTCCGTTATTTCAATGTCAGAAAATATATGCTCATCTATTTTGTTTGATATTACTTTCAATGCAAGTTCAATCATTTCAGATTTACCAAGTGTATAACCGTCTGTTATTATATCCAGGCATTTCCAGATCTTCATAATGTGTGGATCATGATCCGTTTTTATAGTCACACCACATACCTCACTCATGTGCTTTTCTGCTTTATCCTGGAAATCCCTAACATACCTGAAAAGAGAATGAGCTATATACACGTCTGTGTAAAGATCATATTCGTTATCCAGGTTAGGAAACCTCTTTAGAAACTCATTTCTTACAGTGAAATACAAAGTGTACAGATTTGCTTTGGTTGAGTAGAAAAACTCATCTGTCTGCTTTTTGAGCTGATTGTATGTGTCGTGGCTTACCGATCCTGTAGCCTGTTCTACAAAAGCCTTAGATTCGTTCCTGATAGTTCTAACCTCTTTAATGAATGGCATTCGGTTTTTAGCGCAAAAATCAGCAATCTTACCTGTGTAATGTAGTGCTGCGTTTGATATTACTATTGGAATGTACGCAATTCTTATGCTCTCTTTTGCTGGTATTTTTTCCATGATCAACTGAAAAGGAAAGAAAGGATCTTCTGCTGGAATTTCAGGTTCTCTTTCCATTATCAAACCTCCGTTCAAAATGTGTTCTTGTGCTCCAGGTTGCATTTTCTTGAACTGGTTGAATGTAGGTCTTATCCAGTTGATAACATCTGCATCAGGATGAGGCAAAGCAAGTGTTTCTGTATGAAACATTGTTCCTACACCACACTTTTTACAGGATATTGTATATGGTGTAACTCCTTTGTCCTTGTATGTTGTCACTATAGAAAAGCCACACCTGTTACATTTGTACACGTCAAATGTACCTCTGCCATCATATATGTTTGCAGCCTCTATCGAAGCTGCCATTTTATCGTATTTCGATTTTAAGCTGTTTTTTCCCATGTTATTCAAAATCAAATATTTTACCAACCATAATACTATCCATCATTTCAAATTTGGCAACTGTTACAGGCATATATTTAAGCCCAAAGTTAAGAGTTCCTCCGTGGCAAATTCTACCATAAAGTGCTATCTTTTTACGTTGCTCATCAGTTATTCTAACAAGTGGAATGCCATATCTACTTTGCATATATCCCTCATACAATATATGATTTCCATGTATTTTTACCCAACCATGTTCTCCTAACCATTGATCTGGATTGTTCTTATAATCATCGTTATGAGGAATTATTTTAGCATCCCATAATGCTGTAGCTATCTGATTGTGCAGCATATTTGCAATATCCCCATTTAAGGCATAATAATCTCCGTTAGGTGCTAACCATCCAGCACTATAATTCATTGTTATATCTACAGGCTGTATTCCTTTTGATATGATCTTATCTATGTTTCTTTCATTTTCAATATACCTTGTCACAAGATCATCCCTGTATCTATTCTGGTTTATATATCTTTCTACTTCACCATCTTTTAGCATCAGGTCTGTTAGTCTTAAGTTAAGCCCTTTTACTTCTGTAGGCATAACCAAGAATCCGTCTTGTATTTCTCCTGGATAATAGTTATATAGCCATTTAATAACCTCAATTTTCTTAAAACATTTTGATATAAAATCCCTTATTCCAATAATGGTATATTTTAGACTTTGGATTGTATCGCTTATTTCGGAATTATCAAAAAGACTGCTTGTGTCCCCATCATAAATAGCTCTTATAAGATCGTTATACTTTACTGTTATTTCAAATTTTCCATCATTCTTAATTACTGAGTTTCGTAGTTCAAGTATAACCTGATCCCATTCGTTAGCATCTTTTTTCATGGATAACAGTGTTCTTTCAGCCCATGCTTCTATATCCAGTGGCTCATGTTTATCTTTCATGTCTGGAGTGTACTGTATTGCATTAAAAGAAACACGATCATCAGAAGTTTCAAGGATAGTCCTACCAATTAGAATATCAAGTGCAATATTATCTGGGCAACCTATAAGGCTGCCTTTTATAGTTTCAAGTGCTTTTTGTGGGTTCAGAGAATATATCAAGTGTTCTCTTGCTATACTTACAAGTAGATCGCCAGCGTTTTCCCCAAGTGTGAAATGTACTGTTGTTTTCATAATATCCAGTATTAAAACGGAAGTGCATATTTAGATAATTTACCAAGTGGATTTATGTATCTACCAAGGTCTTTATTTTCTCTCATAATGTCATATAAACTATGTCTATATGGCTTTCTTTTTCGTTTAGTACTCTTTTTTCCCATGCTTGTATGGTCTTAACCTGTTATACTCTATCTTAAGTCTTATAAATGGATTGAGATCTATCCCAAGGCTCCTACAGATATAATCTATTCTTTGAAGTGAGTTTCGGATCACCCAATCAATGTTTCTCTCATTGTTTGTCAATATACCACACAGGGCAAATATGAAACCTGTAAAGCGTGTGTCTGCTGTAGCAATATAACGCTCATGTTGCTGTAATAGGTTTGCCATAAGGTCTATATCCGTACCTGTTTCTCCAGCAAAATCAAGTAGGCGTATAACAGCATCAGCAAGCTCATCTTCTACCCTGTTCTTTACATACTGTTCAAAGTGATACTTAAACAGATCCATGTTTCCTTTCTCTTTATACCTTTCAACTGTAAAGTATGGAATGATTGATAGATCTGTTCTGAAATTAGTCCTATCAGCTTCTACAGCCTCCATAAGTTCTGATATAACCAGGCATAGCCAGTGTGAACTGGGTTGCTTTGTTTCATGCCAGCCGTGTTCAACGGCAATGGCATGTATTTCGTCTCTTAATTCGTTTGATAACTTTAGCATTTAATCCTCCTTTCTATTTTACTTCTTCTGTTTTGCAGTGAACAACATCGCCATCAATCCAATCCCATCCGAATAAGGCTCTATTATCGTGTGCTAACTGTGTGGCTACTCTGTTTGTCTCGTAGCGATCCTTTCCATCTTCATTTGCTACCAGGATCTCGCCATTTCTGAGATCAATTATCTCAATGTTACCGTCAACGTATTTTTGAAGTTCCTCCAGTTGGAAATCAGTTCCGTTTTTAGGCTTAATTTCTTCTATTGTACCGTCTGCTTTTATCAGTGTTGCCATATTATCATGTTTTAGTATTTGTAATCATATCCTTTTTCTATCACCTTTGCATTTACAAGATCCTTACTTTTTAGCAAAAGGTATTCTGAATTGTGATAGGCTGTAAAATGATAGCTTTTATCAAATATGCTATCTCCAAAACCTGTGAGCTTTACTTTTTGCCCTGTCTGTAGCTTTACAACAGCACCGAACCAGGCGTTATCACACTGTGTTAGAATGTTCCTGAACTCGTGTGATAGGTATCTCTCTGGATTTACAGGCAAAGGATCAAGTAATGATCCTTTTTCTGTAACCATCCTGTATGTTTTCGCCTTGCTATTTCTACATAGAACACTCATACATGTGTTAAGGTGTCCTGGCAAGGCATCATCATTAAGCTGTGTTTCTCCGATCCTGATACCATCTGCATCAAAAGCAGCAAAAACGTATGTATTCATTTTTCACCTCCTTTCTTGTATGCTTTCTTTGTTTTTGGTTTGTTCTGTGATCCGACAAATGTTTCTGTATTATCTACCATCCTGTTGATAGCAAAATCAATGTCATTAACTAAATGTGGATAGCTTTCTTTTGCCATTTCGTGAGCTATGTGTAAGGCAGATTTTACCTTTTCACACGTAATAGCATCCATGATCATGTATAAATTATAGTCCGTCATATCTCGTTATATTATTTTGTCGGATTGTTGTTTATGATGTTTCTTACTATCTCTTTTGCCTGTTCTATTCCATCTTTGTAGCCTCTCGCATATTCTGTTCTTGTCGAAAGGTAAGCCGTAGATCCGTCTATCCAATCCATTATATCACGTATTGTTTTATCTTCTGGTGAAACGGATTCCTTTGCCCATTCCTCAAAAGCCTGATAGTAACCAGTTCTAATAAACAACATATCACCTGAGCCATCCCCCCACCAGTCCCTACAGTGTGAGATATATCTACCTATCTGATTGTTATTGGCTGGGCATAGTTTTTTATATATTGAACGGAACATAGCAGATATTTTACGACCTGAAAAATTACCAGCCATTTTAGCGTCATTTGTACAATATCCGAACATTGAAACAGATTCTATTTCTCCTTTCTCGGTCAGAAATTCATAACTTGCATCCCCCCATGATCCATATTTAATTGTGTCCTTAAGAAGCTGCTGCTGCTCTGTAGTTAGTACTGATACAATTTCCTCAACTTGTTTGATTGTTATTTCCATATCGGTGTTGCATTTATTAGGATTTATCCCTTTGTTATTATTTTATAAGTGTGATTTAATAAATTCCTTATCTTCACTCCATAACGGAAGATCCATTTCCATGGTTAAACAAACTACATCTTTTTCGCCAATAAGTTTAACAGCCATATTTCTAAAGTCTGTATCATCATAAGCCCTGGACTTTCCGATTAAAGATCTCGCCATATCTATATCATCTTGTTTTCTTTGTTCAAGAATGATCTGAGAATTTATTAATCTGGCATGAACATCTTTGACAATTTCACTGCCAGCAATTTTCTTATACTCTTTGCAGAATTGATCTTTTTCCATTGACGTATTCATATACAAAGAATGAATAAAACTAAAATCGTCACTGTTAGGCGTTAACCCTGTCCTTTCTTCAAATTCTTTTTGTGTCATATCCGATCTATTTTAATGTTGCATTTATTATCTGTGTTTCTCAAACACATTGCAAATATAGTTTGTTCTATTAAATAAAACAAATAATTTACCGACTTTTTTTCTGTATAAATTTACTCAGTTAACACAAAACGCTGATTTATAGTGAATTTACCTGGTTAAATTTCTGTGTTTCTCAAACACATTGCAAATATAGTTTGTTCTATTAAATAAAACAAATAATTTACCGACTTTTTTTCTGTATAAATTTACTCAGTTAACACAAAACGCTGATTTATAGTGAATTTACCTGGTTAAATTTCTGTGTTTCTCAAACACATTTTACCGATTTTATTTCTATCTTTGCGGTTATAGAATTAACAATATCAACTAATTGTAACAGATATGAATAAAAAACTCTTTGAAAAAGTCAAGACTAAGTGTACAGACACAGGTCTTTCAGAGAAGTATCTCCAGGCGATAACCGAAAAAATGGGTGGTAGCATTGAAGATGATTCGACTGATGATGAGGCTATTGAAACGACTGCAAATCTGATAGCTGAGGTGGCAAAAGAAAGCCAGGGCGAGGCTACAAGATGGGTAAACAAGAAAAGCCAGAAGAAGAAACCGAAAGAAACCGAAGAGGAGGAGGAAGAAGAGGAAGAAGAAAACAAAGGTGGAAAAGGTGGCAAATCTGGAAAAAGAGATCAGGAAAGTGAAGAACTGAAAGCGATCAGAAAAGAACTGGATGAGCTTAAGAATGAAAAGGCGAAAAACCAGCGTTCAAAAGCAATTTCAGATGCAATGGAAAAACACAAAATTCCATCATTCTTGCGTGATAAGCTCAACATCGCAGATAACGCTGAGGATATTGATGCTGCTGTTGCTTCGTTCAAACAGGATCTCATTACAAATGGTCTTGTATCTGCTGATTCAGAGGGTACAAAAGCAGCAAGTGAGAAGCAGATAGATGAAGCTGCTGATGATTTGCTCAAATCAATAACCGTAAAATAAAAGTAAAATGAAAAGGAAAACAGATTCTTTTACTGGGACACGCCCGATCTTCACTGGCAGTCCGTCATTGGTTATGGGAGGATTTAATCTGGATAAGGAAAAACAGAATTTCATGCCAGGTGATACTATCCCTGCTGGAACCCTTGCTATCAAGGATGAGAAAACCAAAAAAGTTCAGGTTATCAAGACTGCAAAGGTTCTTGAAGTTGATACTGAGGACAAAAAGAAAGTCACTCTGTATGTTGATGAGTTCTATGCTCCGTGCTTTGCACTTGGTGACAAGGTACTTAAAACTGATGCGATCTCTGGTACGTTTGATGCTGCTCCGTCAATCACAAAAATTGAAAAGAGCGGAACAAGTTATGTGATTTATCTTTCTGCTGAGATTTCTGGTCTTGCAAAGGGTAATGTTATTGAGGAAGTTATTAATAGTTCGTCAAACGCAGCTTCAAGAGGTTCTGCTAACAGTGTTCTTGTCACTGATGTATTTGTTGATGAGTTTGAAGTTTCAGTAGATGTTACTGCTGATACTATGCAATACGAAATGTACGAAAGGCGTGTTCCTCCTATTCCAGCTTCTCAGAAAGACGCTACAGGTGCCTATCTGAAAATCAATCCTCATGTGAAATTAACTCAGTCTTTTTAACGAAAAAGAGGTTAGAAAATGAAATCTATCTATCAAAAATTTAGTGGGCTTCATAAAGATGGAAAGCCTTTGGATCTCCTGGCTACATGGAGAAAGACGTTTGATAAAGCCTCGGAACGTGAAGTGACACTGTTCCAGAAAATGTATTCGGATCAGTGGTGTACTTACAATACACCACAGATGTCATTGACTGCTGAGGCTATTGTAGGTAAATATAATTTGCGTTTGATGGCTACTTTGATCGGTGATGAATCTCCTACACCATTGAGGCGTTCTGATGGTTTCGATATTTGGACTAAGGAAATACCTCGTGTAGGTCACAAGTTCCCTATGCCAGCTCGTGACTTGCGTAAACTTATGGAGGTTTACGAAAATCCACGTTTGAAAGAAGCTGATAAGGTAAAACAGATCGAAAAAACATTGAAGCATGAACTTGAGGATGCTTATCTTGGATGTAAGGACGTTATGGACTTCATTCTTTTGTCTGCATTCTCTGGATGGGGAGTAGCACAATTCACTCCAGAAGTAAACAACCCAGGTGGACGTACTTATGAGGTTGATTACATGATGCCTGAATCAAATAAATTGATCAGTTCGTTTGCATGGACTTCTGCAAACACAAAAGCAGGAAATGTATCACCTATTCTTGTTCTGGCTGCAATTTGTGCAGATCTCAGAAATCGTGGTATTGAGCCAGGTGAAATCGTTATGAGCCAGGATCTTTATTTCTGGTTGCGTAATGATCAGACTACACGTCTGCTTGTTCATGGTCAGGATAAGAGTGCTCAAACTGTTACCGTATCTCAGTTTGAATCTCTGTTGTCTGAAAACCAGATACCTCCTGTTACAGTTGTAACACGAAAGATGGGTATTGACAAGGACGGAAAACGTCACTCTATTGATCCGTGGAATCACAACTTTGTCTGCATTAAGCCTGCTGGTGTTATCGGTGAAATCCAGCCAGCTATTGAAGATAGTGAGCTGATGGAGGAAGATGGCGTTGATTATATCAATGCTGGTAACGGTATCAGGATCGCTAAATGGATCACTGGTGAATCTACTGGTCAAACAGCAGCAGAATACACACAGGGTTCTGGTAGATTGTTGCCACTTATCACTGAAATCGGTGCTATCGTATGTTTACAGGTGCGTGGTTATGATGAAGAAGTAATTCCTGATACTGATAATGGAGAAGTTCGTCTCTATTGTACAAAAGAGGAATTTGACAATATAGCATTGGAGGGCTAAAATATGGGAATTGTTCTTTGTACAAAAAAGAAGTTTAGGGACAAAACAAACAGGAGTAAAATCTACAATGTTGGTGAAACTCTTGAAGTCTCAGATCTTGATCGTGTAAATGATCTCGTATCACGTGGTATTTGTGTGATTACGGCAATCAATGAGGAAAAGAAAAGAGAGGATAAGTCAGAAGTGGTGAATGTGTCAGGAAAAGATTATGCT
>ENA-UPWU01001312-UPWU01001312.1-human-gut-metagenome-genome-assembly--contig:-NODE-1312-length-10292-cov-6.282134_pt1 | contig 10292 bp, 9 predicted proteins | sample MGYA00250058_ERZ773392 | MGnify/ENA primary metagenome ERZ773392 (study PRJEB29103, sample SAMN06112084) | human gut metagenome | biome: human gut; feature: ankylosing spondylitis patient; material... | reverse complement strand
GATCCGTCTGTTGAAACTTCAACAGCCAAAAAGAGTTACACGGTAACAGCTACCGTAACCGCAGAAAGTGTTGACGAAGCAGCAAAGAAGGTTGCAAAGAAAAATTACAAAGAGGCTGAGAACGCAAGAGTTTCAAAGTTCCACCCCTACGAAAAAAAGCGTTTTGAATATGCAGAAGCGTCACAGGGACAGAAAGTAAACGAAACAGACCTTGCAAATCAGTTTAAGGGTGTGTTTGCAAGCGGTGCAAGCGAATACAGAATTATTGCCGATGTTGAAAAAACAGATGCAAAAATCTCGGTTGACGATTTAAAGAAAAACATCGTTCTTCTTTCAACATACGAAACCGTTTCCACCAATACGGAAAACGGAACAGAAAATATGCGTGTTTCGCTCAAAGCCTGCAACGGTTCGGTTATTGAACCGGGTGCAACTTGGTCATTCAACAAATGCACAGGCAACTCAAACCTTGAATCTCTCGGCTACAAGCCGGCAGGTGTAATTTCAAACGGTAAGTCCGACATCGGTGTCGGCGGCGGTATCTGTCAGTCAAGCTCAACAATCTACAATGCGGCTGTCAGAGCCAACATGAAGGTTGAGGAGCGTTATTGTCACAAGTGGGCATCAAGCTATGTTCCCACAGGTCTTGACGCAACAATCGACTACGGCAACCTTGACCTTAAACTTTCTAACCCGACAGATTACCAGATGTTCCTTGAGTGTAAGGTTGTTGACAACACACTTTATGTTTCATTCTGGGGTTGGAAATCGGATTCATACGACCTTATTATGACTCGCAACAAGCTCACGAATAAGGGTAGTTCAAGCTACACGGTAAAGGCTTGGAGAGTTTATTACAAGGACGGCAAGGAGGTTGATTCCGAGTCACTCGGTTCATCAACTTATGATACCGAAAACGGCTATGTTTTCATTGATGCCAACAATGATCCCCGTGCAAAATACGGTGATGATGTTGTAATCCCTGATGAAACAGTTCCGAAGAATGACGACAGCAGTTCAAGCTCATCAAGTTCACAGTCATCATACAGTGAACCGTCATATTCAAGCAGTTCTTCATCAAGTCATTCAAGCAACAGTTCATCATCAAGCTCATCAAGCTCATCGAGCCACAGTTCATCAAGCCAGTCAAGTTCGGAATCAAAAACCGAGCCGCAGCCAAAACCCGATCCCGAACCGACGCCTACAGAACCTGAATCAGGCGAAGAATAATTAAGCAAAACAACTTCCGATAATAATAAAAAACTCCCTTTCGCAGATAATAAAAGCGGAAGGGAGTTTTTGTATGATAAAACGAACAGGTGCATATACAATTGCTTTTGAAAGCCAGCCTGTTATTGCCGGCTGGGGGTCGGTTGTCGGAAAAAAGGAATCCGAAGGTCCCCTTAAAAACTATTTCGACAAGATTATTTACGACAGCTATGACGGCTGTGACACCTTTGAACAGGCGGAAAGTATGTTTCAGGGCGAAGCTCTTGAAAAAGCTCTGGAGCGTTCAAAAACACACGCAAACGAGGTTGACTGCGTTTTCGCAGGAGATTTGCTCAACCAATGCATCGGATCAAGCTTTGGACTTATGAAATTCGGAATCCCGTATCTTGGGCAGTACGGAGCGTGTTCAACAATGGCGCAAAGTCTTATTATGGCGGCATCTGCCGTTGAAAGCGGCGGGGCAAAAGTTTCCGCCTGCGTCACCTCGTCACACTTTGCGTCGGCGGAACGGCAGTACCGTTTTCCGCTTGAATACGGCGGAGTTCGCACTCCAACCGCACAATGGACAGTTACGGGTGCGGGAAGCTGTATTCTGAAAAGCCTTAAAAAAGGAATCTGCGTTGCAAGAGCGACAGTCGGCAGAATAGTTGACCTCGGTGTAAGCGACGCCAATAACATGGGGGCGGCAATGGCTCCGGCGGCAGCTCAGACCCTTGAATGTTATCTTGAGGATACCAAAACATCGCCCGAGGATTACGATATGATTATTACGGGTGATTTGGGCGAAGTCGGCAGTAAATCACTTTATGATTTGCTTGAGCGTGACGGAATCAATATAAGGAAACAACACAACGATTGCGGACTGATGATTTTTGAACGCTCCAATCAGGATGTTCATGCAGGCGGTTCGGGCTGCGGATGCGCCGCATCGGTTTTTTGTTCAAATATTATGGACGATTTTAAAAACGGACTCGTTCAAAATATTCTGTTTATGGCAACGGGTGCGCTCATGAGTCCGACATCAAGCGGACAGGGGGCAAATATCCCGTCAATTGCACATTTGGTGAATCTGAAAATTAAGTAAAATTTTTGCAAAATATCTGTTCAAATGAATTTTAATGTGTTATAATGAACCTGTATGAGTAATGATAGAATGCTGAATCAGCCTGTTTTGCAAGCATATTTTGCGACAGACAGGATAAATATTACGAACAGGAGTTGTGTTTATGTTTGGCAGAATTCAAAACATTGACAACAGGGTACTTGACAACATATCCCGAATTCATAAGCCGGCACTAAACAAAATAATGATTACTGCATCTCGTGCAGGCAATGCAGGTATTGTATGGTGGGCAATCTGCCTGCCGTTTCTTATAAACTCCAACTGGAGGGCAACAGGTGCAAACTTTGTGTTCGGACTTGCGTGGGCTCACCTTATGGGAGAGATTATTATCAAGCATATAGTAAAGCGTGTGCGACCTTGCCACACCCTTGATGATGACGAACAGCTTATTGACAGACCGAGATTCTACTCGTTTCCGTCAGGTCACACAACGGCATCGTTTGCAATGGTCGGGGTTGCGCTTATGCGTTGCAGAGTCATAACCTTTATGCCGATTCTTCTGCTTGCAATGTTGATTGCGTTTTCAAGAATTTATCTGCGTGTTCATTACCTTACTGATGTTATCGCCGGTATGATTTTAGGCTTAACATGCGGAATCTGCTCTGTCCTTATTTTCAATACCGTAGTTCCGATGTGGTTTCCTATGGTATAACTTTTGAAAAAAATAATATGATAAATGAATTGCATCGGTCGCCCGAACAAGGCGCCGATGCATTTTTGTTTGTACGCATAACTTTTGAGTGACGAAAACACTATGTAATCTGTGGCAATAACATTATGTTATAAACATCCTTTGCTAATCAACACTCTTATCGGTTTATTTATTTTTCTGCAATTATCTATAACAAATTTAGTACCTCTGCTTTTTCCGTCCCAGAAAGCCAAAACAAAATCTGCATTGTCAATGATTTCAAGATTGCGTTTCAGCGGAGCATATCTTCCATATATTTTATATTCAGGAAGAAATTCCGTGTATCTGATATTGTTTTTTACCGCAAATTCCTTTGCACATCTGTCAATTCCATTTGCACCTCCCGAAATGATTTCTGTTGTATCTTTCGGAATATATTTTTCAAGGTTTCTGACTGTAAGCGTCCTTGAACCGATAACCGCAATTTTCATAAACAAAGCACTCCCTCTTTTTATGAACCCATTATGGGTTCACTTTTACATTATAGCACAAGAAGGACTTATAATAAACCCATAATAGGTTCATTTGAGGTGCAATTTTATGAAAGGAAAGCCAAAACATTTGTCACTACGAATTGATGAAGATTTATTGCGTAAATTTGAGTATGTCGCAAAGTAGGATGACAGGTCAATGAATTGGTATCTTCTTCAGCTGATTAAAAATGAAATTGCGGATTTTGAAGAAAAACACGGTGAAATCCCCACCGCCTCTGACAGTAAAACAGAATAATCAAAATTAATTTAAGGTCGAAAAAGCAATTTTTCGGTCTTTTTGTTTGCCTACATATTCTTTGATGTAATAAATGTTATGTTTTAATTTGGTATGCACACGAACGGGAGAACACGGTTCTCCCCTACATTTAAACACAACCTCTATATATAAAAAACAGTCGGGCGACAATGATTTGCATTTTTCAAACTGTCTGCCCGACCACAATTTTCAATTTTCCATTTTCAACTTTCAATTTAAAAAAACTTCCGCTCGGGCATAATATGTTTTTAATATTACAAACTGTAACAGCAAAGCAGTCGGTTGGCAATATACCAACCGACTGACTTTTTAATTATTCATTTTACTTTCTACCCAAGTAATTTATTACTCACGATTACTCATAAAGCGGATATTTTTTGCAGATTTCTTCAACACCTGCTCTAACCTTTTCCTTGCTGTTCTCATAGTCGTTAAGAACGAGGGTGATGTACTCGGCAATCTTGTCCATATCTTCCTCGTTAAGACCTCTTGTAGTAACAGCGGCAGTACCGATTCTTACACCGCTTGTTACGAACGGTGAACGGGGTTCGCCCGGGATTGTGTTCTTATTTACTGTGATGTAGCAATCGTCAAGACGAGCCTCAAGCTCCTTGCCGGTTACATCTGTATCGCGGAGATTCATAAGAAGAACATGGTTGTCCGTACCGCCTGAAACAAGCTTGTTGCCTCTTTTGAGAAGTCCGTCTGCAAGAGCCTTACAGTTAGAAACAATCTTTTTGCCGTACTCCTTGAACTCAGGCTTTAATGCCTCGCCGAAGCAAACAGCCTTTGCGGCAATAACATGCATAAGAGGACCGCCCTGTGTACCGGGGAAGATAGCCTTGTCAATCTGCTTTGCAAATTCTTCACGGCAGAGGATAAGACCGCCACGAGGACCACGGAGAGTTTTGTGTGTTGTTGTTGTAACGAACTCACAATACGGAACAGGGTTCGGATGAACGCCTGCGGCAACAAGACCTGCGATGTGAGCCATATCAACCATAAGATATGCGCCTACTGCATCGGCAATCTCACGGAGCTTTGCAAAATCGATGATTCTTGGGTATGCAGACGCACCTGCAACAATCATCTTAGGCTTGCATTCCTTTGCAATTTCAAGAACCTTATCATAATCAATTCTGTGCGTTTCGGGATCAACACCGTATGGAACAAAATTGAAGTATTTACCTGAAATATTAACAGGTGAACCGTGTGTAAGGTGACCGCCTTCGTTAAGGTTCATACCCATTACCGTATCACCGGGATTAAGCATTGCAAAATATACCGCTGTGTTAGCCTGAGCGCCTGAGTGAGGCTGAACATTTGCGTGTTCGGCACCGAAAAGCTCACACGCACGCTGACGGGCAATTTCTTCAACTACATCAACGCACTGACAACCGCCGTAGTATCTCTTTCCCGGATAACCCTCGGCATATTTGTTTGTGAGCAGACTGCCCATTGCAGCCATAACTGCGGGAGAAACGATGTTTTCACTTGCGATAAGTTCAAGGTTTCTGCGCTGTCTTTTAAGCTCGTCTGTCATTGCGTTACCGATTGCGGGATCGTACTCGTTGAGGTAATCAAGAGTAGCGATATTTGTTTTTTCACTCATTGTTATATTCCCCTTATATTTTTATTTTAGGATACTGTGTATCCTGTTTGAATTTATGTCATTGCAACGAAAGGGCTTTTTGCCTTAATTCGTACAAATCATCAAGCGTTTTAATTTTTCCTGCCTCATTTCTCAAGGCTGCCGCACCCTTCATGCCTTTGAAATAGCCGACTACAAGTTTTCTTGCCTGAAGCATTGCCATATGCTCGCCCTTGTACTCAACCATTTTGCCGATATGTTCAATCATTACACCGAGCCTTTCTTCAAGGTCGGGAGTGTGAATTTTAACATTCGGGTTTTCAAGGTATGCGTTAATCTGCGAGAAAATCCACGGATTTCCGAGCGTTGCCCTACCGATCATAACAAGGTCACAGCCCGTGATATTCATAACCTCCTTTGCCCTTTCGGCGCTGTCAATGTCTCCGTTTGCGATTACGGGAACGCTGACGGATTCTCTTACAGCCCTTATGATATCGTAATCAACGGGAGGCTTGTAATATTGCTGTCTTGTTCTGCCGTGAACGGTGATTGCCGCCGCACCTGCCGATTCGCAGATTTTTGCAACTTCAACGGCATTTACGCTGTCATCATCCCAACCCTTGCGGATTTTTACGGTTACGGGTATGTCGGTAACGGCTGTCACAGCCTTGACAATTTCTCCGCAAAGCCGAGGATTTTTCATCAATGCACTTCCGCTGCCGTTTGAGCTTATCTTGGGAGCAGGGCATCCCATATTGATATCAATTATATCGGGTTTGTTTTCAAGTGCGTGCTTTGCGGCACCAGCCATACATTTCGGATCATCACCGAAAATCTGAATTCCGCAAGGACGCTCCAAGTCTGAAATTTCCATCAGTTCTTCGCTCTTTTTGCTGTTGAAAGAAAGCGCCTTTGAGCTGACCATTTCGCTTACGCAGTATGCCGCACCGAATCTTACGCAAAGCTCACGGTAGGCTCTGTCGCTTACTCCCGCCATGGGTGCGAGAACTGCGTGGGATTTCAGCGGAACACCGCCGATGTTAAGATTATCCATATTTTTACACATTTAATGCTGTTACCTTATTCTTTTTCTTGCACCGACTTTTGTGCTGATCATTACAACCGCAATTGCAACTACTCCAAGACCTACGCAAATCCACGAAACGATTCCCGCCGTGTAGCTTGTGGAATACTTTTTTTCGCTGACTGTTTTTGCGATTGTCGGAGCCTGAAATTCCGTTGAATCGGTCGCCTGAGTTTCAACATACTGATTCTGATACTGCGTTTCTTCCTGTTTCTGAGCTTCCGTTTCGGGCTGAACATACTCGGTTGTAGGTTCTTCCGTTTTGGGCTCAACATACTCGGTTGTAGGCGCTTCGGTGTAAACAGGCTCGGTATAAACCGGCTCTGTGTATTGCGGTTCGGTTTCATTGGGAACATACTCCGTCACTACGGGATCGGGCTGGGGATCGGGAGTTTGCGGATCGTCCTCTCCTACCGCAAAGGCAGTTATTGAACAAACCGACAATGCAAGAAGCGCAAGTACGGTCGGAAGTATTCTTTTCCTAAAAATTTTCTTAAAATCTGACTTCATATTTAATACCCCGTTCATTCTGCGTGGCACATATTTTCATATACATACTACGATTATAACAAAAGCAGGCGTTCATTGCAAGATTTCAGACAACTTTTCTGCACACAATTAATGCCCAAACAACAAAAAATCGGAAAACCGATTGCAAAACCGATTTTCCGACTTGATTATTATGTCAGTTTTTTGAGCGTTTTTTAGCCTTTGGCATAACAAGATTGTAGCTTTCGTCAATCAGCGGAAAGATTTCTTCCTTGCTCACAGAGCCGTCAAGCAGAATACTTATCCACTTGTCCTTGTTCATATGATAGGCTGGCAGAAATCCGTTTTTCATTCTCAGCGAACCGACAAGAATCGGATCGCACTTGACATTCATCACATCGACAAAGCCATCGCCGTCAAGCCCTAAAATCTGCCTTTTGACACGCATAATTATTGCGTACCATTTGCCAGACATCGTATTCCGCAGAACCGCATTATCGGGACTGCTCTCCCACGGATATTCGGGTTCTGTTCCGTATGTGCTAAGGGCATAGTTTAAAATTACATCTCTGTTAATGGAATTGTCATTGTATGCCATTAAGCCTTAACCCCTGCTTTTTCCTTGATAAGTGAAATATATTCCTGCATTGTAATTTCGTTACGAAGTAATTTTCGACACCATTCTTTGCTTTTGCTGTCAATGGTATAGCCTTCCATTTCAACTGATGCGGCAGCATTTTCTATTATCTGTTCAATCGGCTTATTACCGTTCACAGTAACACTCCCTTTCGTGAAATCTGAACTTCATATCATTTTATCATAACAAAGGCATATGTCAACCAAAAGGTGAAAATCATTCGCCAAAGCTGATGCCCATTTTTCTTGCTGTTTCAACAACCTCGCTGTCTTTCGGAACGCTCTTGAGCTTGCCTGCGATGTCCTCAAGCGGAACGGCAACTACCTTATTATTTACAAGGGCAACCATTTTGCCGTAGTCTTTATTGATAATAAGCTCTGCGGCTTTAACACCAAAACGAGTTGAAATCACACGGTCATAGGCATCGGGACTGCCGCCTCTCTGGAAGTGACCCGGTACTGTAACCCTTGTTTCCTGACCTGTTGCCTCCTCAATATCATGGGCAATCTGATAGGAAATTGACGGATATTTCATCTCTGCAATAGCGGCTTTTCTCTGCTTTTTAGGCAAAGCGGCAATTTCTTTTGAAATTGCACCCTCGGCAACTGCAAGAATTGAGAAGTTCTTACCGCTTGCTGTTCTCGCCTTGATTGTCTTGACAACGGAATCTATATCATACGGAATTTCGGGGATAAGGATAATATCCGCACCGCCTGCAATACCTGCATAAAGTGTGAGCCAGCCGACCTTATGTCCCATAACCTCAATAATGAAAACTCTGCCGTGAGATGTTGCGGTTGAGTGGATACAGTCGATTACATTTGTTGCAATATCAACGGCACTCTGAAAACCGAATGTCTTGTCTGTACCCCAAAGGTCGTTGTCAATTGTCTTAGGAAGCGAAACCACATTGAGTCCTTCCTCACGAAGAAGATTTGCGGTTTTTTGAGTTCCGTTGCCGCCGAGTACAACAAGACAGTCAAGGCCAAGCTTTTTGTAATTCTTCTTCATAGCCTCAACCTTGTCAACGCTGTTCTCGTCAACAACACGCATAAGCTTGAACGGCTGTCTTGATGTGCCGAGAATCGTACCGCCCATTGCGAGAATACCCGAAAAATTCTCGGGTTTCATCTTTCTTGTTTCGCCGTAGATAAGACCTCTGTAGCCGTCAATAATGCCGATGATTTCAACATCATTGCCAAGCTGATTGTAAAGTGTTTTTGCAACGGCACGGATTGTTGCGTTAAGTCCCTGACAATCACCGCCGCTTGTTAAAATGCCTACTCTTTTCATTGTTCGGAGTCCTCCTTTTTCACTTCAACGGGTACAATCGGAGTTCCGACAGTGCTCGCATATGTCTTCTTCATTGCCTGCTTTTGAGCCTTTAACGCAAGCTTTGAAAAGAATTTCTGACAATTTGTTTTGTGTTTTCCACGCTTGTCAACAGACTTATATACACCTGTTGAAAGCTGTTGGCGTGCATTTACGGTATCCTTAAATGAAACCGTGATAACCTCCTGCACACGCTTTTTGATATCCTCGTCCTCAACAGGGAACACAAGCTCAACTCGTCTGTCGAGGTTTCTCGGCATCCAGTCGGCACTTCCCATATAATAAAGCGGATTTGAATTGTTTTCAAATATGAATATTCGGCTATGCTCCAAAAGCTGACCGACAATTGAAATTACTCTGATGTTTTCGCTGAATCCATGAACCCCCGGAACAAGACAGCAGATACCTCTTACTATGAGGTCAATTTTTACGCCTGCGTTTGATGCATCGTACAAAAGGCTGATGATTTCAGGGTCAACAAGCGAGTTCACCTTTGCTGTAATTTTGGCCGGAAGTCCGAGCTTTGCGTTCTCGGTTTCCTGAATAATCATAGCCTCAAAGAACGGACGCATTCCGTGAGGTGCAACGATAAATTTGTTGTATTCAGGCGGAGTGGAGTAACCTGTCAATACATTAAAGAGTGATGATGCATCAACACCGTATTCTTCACGGCAGGTGAACATACCGATATCGGTATAGAATCTCGCCGTACTGTCGTTATAGTTACCCGTACCCATATGCAAATATCTTCTGATTCCGTCCTTGTCTTTTCTTACTACAAGACAGATTTTGCAGTGGGTTTTAAGTCCTGTAAGACCGTAAATTACATGACAGCCCGCCTTTTCAAGCTTTGTTGCCCACTGAATGTTGTTTTCCTCGTCAAATCTCGCCTTGAGTTCAACAAGAACAGTTACCTGCTTGCCGTTTTCAGCCGCCTTGATAAGAGCCGCAACAATCGGTGAATTTCCGCTGACACGGTACAAGGTTTGCTTGATGGCAAGAACATTCGGATCGGTTGCCGCCTTTTTGACAAAATCAACCACAACATCAAAGCTTTCATAAGGATGATGCACAAGTCTGTCCTTTTCACGGATAGCCTCAAAAATATCATCATAACCGCAGAATTCCGCAGGCGGATTTACGGGAACGATCGGTTCAAAGCACATATCCTCGCAGCCCTTAATGTGAGCAAATTTTGAAAGGAATGTAAGGTCAAGAGGACCTCTCTGAAAGTAGATTTCACGCTCCGTAACATCGAGAGCGTCAACAAGAAATTCACGAATTTCTCGTATGGTGCTTATGAAGACGGCAATCTGCATGAGACAGACTATGACTATATGATTCAGGGAATTACTTATCAACAGC